>Ga0100392_1002335_pt1 | contig 17638 bp, 13 predicted proteins | sample CryGeymeta201516_FD_81548 | JGI IMG/M metagenome (GOLD analysis project Ga0100392, IMG submission 81548) | Groundwater microbial communities from Crystal Geyser aquifers in Utah, USA - Crystal Geyser metaG 2015-16 | ecosystem: Environmental > Aquatic > Deep subsurface > Groundwater | place: USA... | reverse complement strand
TTCAAGGACTTTGCGTCTTTGATTTTCAAAAAGATTATCACAAAGCCATGACCTACCGCAATGCCGAGGTTCCCTTTGTCGTGCAAAATGATCCGGAAGTTGCCCGCTCTGTGGAACGTTGGAATTATCCCGGGTACATGGACGATCTGATGAAAGGAGTCAAACACCGTACCGAATTTAGCAAGAATAATCACTTTATGTATCACTTACCACCCAAAAATAAAAGGGGTCGCAAGAACCGTGGGATCATGTTCGACAAGGTCCCCGACAATTATGTCCCCCCAACGGAGATGCTAAGAATGCCCTATGCCGAATGGCTGGAACATGCCAATGTCACTGCCCTGACTGGCGACCGCAGCAGAAATAAAGATGATCAAGTGGACCAAGACGATATCACGGGACCTGACAAGGATCACTGGTATTTCCGATTGATCGGATGTGGGTTGACGGGTCAAGACGGATCTTGTGACAAGGGAAGCTCCGAGTATTTGTTTGACGAGCTGCCCTTTTTCCAACCCGTCAACAACCTTTACCTTTCCAATGGAAAACAACAAAAAGGAATTCATTGTCGCTTTGGAATGAAGGGTGTCATTGCAGAGAATCATTTTGATGGAAGTCGCAATGCGATTGTTCTTCTGGGAGGAAGCCGACGGTATATATTGGCACATCCTGATCAATGTAAGCTTTCTTTAGGGTGTTGAGTATTTCTTGAAACTATTTTGTTTTTGTTTGAAACTTACAATTGCTTGTTTTGTCCTTTTGCTATATTTTTTCAGGCGAGGCGTTGCAGTTGTATCCTCAGGGGCACCCGTCTGCACGCCATTCGCAAGTGGATTATACGAATCCCGATCTAGAGCACTTCCCTGACTTTGCAAAAGCCAATGCGAATGAAGTCATTATGCAACCAGGAGATGTTCTTTATTTACCAACAAATTGGTTCCACTACATTGTGTCGCTGGACCTGAATTATCAGTGTAATACGAGAAGTGGAATAGGGTATGAATACGAAGACGTTATTTCAGATTGCGGCTTTTAAGACCGTTTGATAATATTATTATTATGGCTTCAAATGATTTACTATTTAATGGAACGTTACATTATTGGTCTCTACATTTAAGCTACACCAAAGCGATGTCGAGAGGAGCTACTAGGACAGGTCTAGTACTTTGAGCGCGCTGCGAGTAGTTGATTATTTTTTTTGGGAATTGCAGCGAGCTCTAGCTACTTCAAAACAACTCTAAAATGCCAACAGGAGTAATGTACTCTCTTCAGCTACTAGGGTAGAGATGCCCTAGTAGTCTAGCTACAAGAACTATTGTTAAAGATCATCAGGCAGGGCCAGGTCGTTCATCAAGGTATCACGAGCTCCATACGTCTTTATCTAACAAAAAGCTCGCAATAATAATAGGCCGGCGTTCTTTGCAACGATTCTTCGCAAAATTGGCGAAACCAATCATTCACCATTTACTCTCATCTCTCATCTAAATCGTGAATGGTGGTAATAGTAACTGATCCATAACCTCGTGCTCTTACGACAATACTGCAACTGTGATTAATACTTCGGAGGGAAAAAACGGGAGCTGCTGCAGATATTCTACAAGAGAGAAGAGTTTAAGAGGAGCTATTCAAGGTGGGTGTATCCTAGCACCCTACCAATTTCACTGTTTATCGAAATCATTATTTTGTTCAAAGTAATCCCAGATAAACTTCTTCTTCTCCAATGTTTCGAAACCGAAGAAAAAATGAAAGTCTTCCGACCAGCACCAATGCAGCTCCGTCTATTTTCCATATAGGAAATAGTTCCAACAATAGGGGTCCTATTTTGGGCCACCTGCCGGGAAGTAACGTGGCGGATGGATCTGGAAAAGCCATTCGCATGGAGGCTCCCATTGCCAAAGCTTGGAAGAAAGCAAAGGGCTATACCAAAGGCAGCTACTACGCCCTGGCTATATGCGTCTTTTTGATTTACTTTGGCTATCGATTTTTGAGACATCATCACTGTGAGTTTAAAGTAGTTGAACGTGCACTAAGGCATTGTTTTTTATCCTGATACAATTATTTGAAATATATTTCTCATTTCTCATCATATATGCTGTGTACATCCTCTGCAAATCCTGAATTATTCATTTGCCTACAATAATTTTAACCGAACAGGCTCCATTTACTTGGCTTGCCACACGGAGCAATGCACACTTTCTATATCACCTCAAGGTTGGGGTAAGAAACAGATCGTTACGTTTCCACGCCGACAATTGCTGCGAGCTGAGGCAATAAAAGTCGACAAAGATGGTACGTTTGTCGAGTTGAGTCCTCGATTGGACAATTTCGACGATTTTCCCAGAAAAGGAAAAAACAAAAGCGGCAAGCAAGTCTCCAGCTACAAAGGACCCGATAAGAAGGGACATTATCCATCCTACCGCATTGTATTGAGAGAAGGATCCAGAAAACCAGTCAACAATGAGCAAACGGGCGATAGTGTTGACGGAGCTGCCGAGCCTGAAATAGAAGATGTGAAATTGACTGATCTCTATGCTTACTTGAAGAAAGAAGAAAACGATGAATACAGTATTACTATTCGACAATTTGGTATTTCGCAAAGTCGTCGACGGGTCAAGACAACGGTCCAAAAGATTGAATCCTACATCAAGCGTCGTCGCCACAAACTCGCCGCCAAAGAAAGTGCTCCTCCGGCGTGGCAAGGAATTGTGATGCTGGTTTTGGGATTATTTGGGCTGTTACTGGCCTTGTTGCTGGGGCAATTTTGGGAAGAATCATCTCCCAACAGACGTCAATCTGGTCCTGGAACTCGCAACCGATCAACTCCATCCTCGAAACGGCCAGTACAATACGGAAAGTCCGCTGCCAGTCGTAGATCAGGGTATTAAATGACATTTGCCGCTGCATTGATCCACCAAAAAATGCTAGCATGATCGCGCAATGGAAACTGAATCAACAATGCACATCTTTATGCTCTGAATGATTCTTTATAGTACTTGACTAATGGCTGCCAATTTTATTAACAATCCGTTTCCTTTACGTGAATTTCAGAATACGTCTAGCATTAGTACTACTCAACGACCATCAAGCAATCATTGTCTATGAAAATTACATCATATACTAGTAGTAGCTAGTTTCAAGGCCAAACGATTGGCACGAGTGGGTGACCACCAAATTCCTTCCCCCGAGGAACGTCGTTGACCCAATCACGAAAGCTCCATTGGTCTTCATCATCCCCATGATCATCATTCCTGAGCACACTTTCTCGTATGGGAGCCCGTGCATCGACGTAGGAAATAGCCAGGGCAAGACGGTCGCGAGAATTCTGGTGGTTTTCATCCCCCTCAACCGAAACATGCTGGTGCTCCCTTTGACGGTCGGCACAGTGCAACGTCCAGCCCGAATGTGCCGTTACATCTCCCATGGTTAAAGGCATGTAATGAACAATATTGTTGTGCTGGTAACGTTCCTCCAAATGCTCCCACTTGCTACTAGTATCACCCCCCTCACTGGAGTATGGATTCCAAAAGGGAAGAGCAAAATCTGCGTGACTTTTGGATACAAAGTGCAGAGCACTACCACCGTGTTGAGATGCTTGTATATCGTGCAATGGTACCCATAGCGTCACTAAATGTGATGTATCGAAGGGTGCCATACGAGCATCGGTATGCCATGGCGTCGGACCATCATGTGCGCGTTTCCAAAAAAAACTATCCTGATACAATCGCACAGAAGGAACATCGAGTAAAATAGCAGCAGTTTCTGCTAACTCCAATGCCATGTCGTAAACACACGAGATCGAACGCCACGTATTAAAATATTGTAAAAAGGGTAATGAATCCGATGCAATGCCCAATTCTTGGAGCGCGTCTTCGCATTCCTTCAGTGTGTTGCAGTCTGCGGCTAGTTTGGGTCCAGCCGCGACTTCCACCTTTTGACGCCATGCCTTGATTTCATTCTCATGACCGTATTTCAACAGCGCATGTCGAATGGGAACTAATTTGTCGGGTTTGACCCATCGGCGAAGTACGGCATGTCCATTGCGAGCATAGCTCAGTTGTGTTTGTAAGGAAATCAGAGGACACCGCTGCTGCTGCTGCTGCTGCTGCTGCAGTGACGAAGATTTTGAGTTAGTTTTTGTCTTGACTTTGGATACAGGAGTCAATCCTATTTTAGAAATAATATTATTGACGGAATTGTTGGTGGAATTCTTTTGTTTCTTCTGTTTCTTTTTTGCTTTGGGAGGTTGGTTGGGTGTGTGGTTGGATTCAGATTTCGGCGTGGATGATGAGGCACGCTGTATCAGACAATCTCCGTAATACGCCAGAGCTCGCCCTCTGATGAATGACCGTTGTAAGAGTATGGATGGACCATTCCCAACAAATCCCTTGACTTGGGAACAATTAGACACCACCACAGCGATGAGTGCAACGATCAAATGAGCAACTCTGTGTATTCGGGAGAAAGATATTGTGACTAGCGTTTGGATCATCCTGTAATGCGCCTCTTGTTTTTTCACACAGGAGATCACCGATTGTATTGTTTGTGGCACCTCTGCTAAAATGTGTATACGTTACCAGTGATAACAAAGACGGAGGGTGAAAAAAGCTGTGCTACAGTAATTAATAAAAGAATGAGATTTGTGATCATGAGGTGGATAATAATAATATTATGATGGTTGGTTGGAAAACGTAAATTAACTGCGATGTAGAAAGTTAAGTATAAGGTTAAGCATATTCGGAGAGTTTGATAACTTTAATGTCTTTTGTGATTCTGGTCATTTTTACGGTGTCAAAAGACCTCGAGAGAAGCCTTTTTAAAGTCTCCCACACACTCATGCATCAACGATCTCCATGATCTAGCTAGCTAGCTACTACTACTACTCTACTACAGTAGGTAGTAGTAGTACGTAGTACTACTAGCTAGTAGACTACTCCGAGTAGTTGACACAAACCGTCGTTCAATTTGATCTGCTCATCACGGACGGGAGCAGTCATTAATAACAATTTGATTTGCAACGTTCTCACTCACGAGAAACACATACTACGTACAATACATCGCTACTGCTGTAGAGCACCAGTAGTAGCAAGCAAACACTTCATCACACTCTTATACTTATCGAGAACAATATCGAAAATCTACAAACGCAACCCTCACCATGACCAGCTTGAATCTTCACCGTCTCCTCCTCTCCTCCATCTTGGCAGTGTTATGTGGACAGGAATCTTCGGCCTGGACTCCTAATACTAATAAATCTGTCCAACGGGTAGGATCTACTACACGTTTGCAGATGAACCCCTTTAGCGCCTATCTCCAGCTCTTCGAGGAAACAACAACAAAAAAAGCCTCCACTGACACTGATGCATCATTACCCTCAAACAAACGGACAGATCATAATATCGGACAATACTACAGCAAGAACTTTGCCTCCAGTCTCGAAGCAAAAGTATAGGAACTGAAAGAAGCGAATATACAAGCAAGCAAGACTACTGCTGCTTCCGCAAATCTTTCCTCGTCGTCGGCTACTGCCAATGAGAAGAAGTTGGAGGAGGAGAAGGAGGAAGAAGAAGAAGGGGTGGTGGTAGTTACTTCTGCCCCCAAATTACCTGTTTCTGACGTAGAATTGCAGCAAGCGGCTAAATTGGCCATCACGGGTGTTCAAACAATGTGGAACGCCGTCCAGTTTGTAGCCAAAGGTACCGCGCAAGCTGCCAAGGCGTTAAAGGTTGCCGAAATGACCTTGGAGCACAGCAGTGATCCTAGTAAGGATGTTACCTACGAACAAGCCATGGCAAAGATATCCAAAAGTGGTCAAGGTTTAATGAAATTGGGGTTTGAGCTGGTTCGTGAAATCACTGCAACAACGACAAAACCATCATTAGCACCAGACATTGTTGAAACTGCTTCTGTAATGGTTGGGACGCACCGGGTCGTTGACGTGCCAACAACAATCTCGGCAACTCTGCAGGTTACGGGTGCTATTCCAAAAGCAACAGCATCTGTCACCTATCGACCCACCATTTCATTGAATGCTGCGGACGCTCTTACCGAATGGGGGTATACGGGACAACACCAGACATCAATCGTGTCCTTGGAACAAGAAGTAGCATTGGATCAGATTCGTGACATGGCCGTCAACAGTGCTAGCCACGTCGTCGGGTCGGTCGCACATTATTTGAGTCAAGTTTGGGAAGATTCCTGGCAACAAGCACAAGCGATGCGTCATAAAAAGGAGGAGGAGCTGGCTCAACAAAACGCTATCGCAGCCCAACAGCGAGTACAAGAATCATTTCGCAAACAGGAGAACGTTTTTACTGCAGGAACAGCATCGACTGGTATCATTCCTGCCTACTTTTTGAAGGTTCCGCAAGAAGAAATGATACGGCATCATCAAGAGAAATCGCCCGGATTCTTTTTTGCCAATTAAAGAGATCTACTGAAAGGAACATTTAGGTTCCATGTTGGGCTCCATGCCACTACCCTTTCGAAAGTGAACATAAACATTTTAACGAGCATTTTACATAATCACCGAAACGCAAGATCGAGATGGTCTCTCATCTTTATAAGTGCTAATCGAGTAGCCAGCATCGCATTAATTCTTGCCTTAACGTAGTACATAACGCTACGAAGACTTTCGTCGAAGTGAAATCTCGTCAATTTTTGCACAACACATTTCTTCCGCAATGGGTGAAACAGCGCGAAGAATCCTATCAGCAATCAAAACTACTCCCAATCTTTCCCCAGGCCGCGGCAGTGCTGCCCACCTGGCCAGGCCAAAAGGCCAATCTTGAACTACCATACGTATGGCACACAAATTCGGAACAGGAAACTAAAGCCTAAGAGAAGCGTAAAAAATACTGTATTACTAGACTAGTCTAGGTAGTAGTGGTACTACTCTACTCGAGTACCAGGTACTGTACCTGTTAGAGTAAAAATGATCTCAGTAGGGTGAAGGCTACACGAAAACGTCACCTCGCTCAAGATTCGTATCTTTTGGGAAATCTCCAACAACATGCCGCCACTGATTCATCGACGTTTGGTTGTTACGGTTTGGTGCCCATCAAGGAAGTATTGGAGTAGGTCTACTCTAGATAATACTCTATTCTAGTAGACCTAGTAGACCTACTAGTAGTATAACGTAATAACATTTTGATCACAACTACAGCAGACCCCGAGAGGAAATCGAAAATGAATTTTTTTTCAACATTCCTCCTGATCCTTGCAACGATGGATGTAGCCTCGGCCTTTATCGTCCAGCCAACTTCCACCGCCAACTTTCTTCGGGCAACGTCAACATCTCCTTCTCCTACTCCAGTAACAGTATGTTATGCTGAATTCAACACGGCAGGAATGTGGAACAATGGTAACAGTTTCGGCAAGGGACGATTTGTTTATTATAAAAATTTGAAGTCTTGGATGTCACCCTTTCCGGACGAAGATCGAACGGCATTTCCTGAAGTATTTACCTTACCCAAAGGTTGTTACGAAGTGTCGCTGGAAAAGCCGTTGGGAATTATCTTTGAAGAAATTGAAGCAGGTCAAGGACTGTACGTACAAGATTTGGTCGAGGGAGGGAATGCAGAACGGAGTGGACAGGTAAACATCGGTGATAACCTCGTGGCTATGACTGCGGTGAAAGTTGTTGGAGCCAAATACGAACGCCGTTTGATACCTAGTCGCAGATTCGACTTTGATACCATGGTCGGTGCTATGGGATCCAACGATGAAAAATGGGGTTGCAACGACGTCGTAATTTTATTGGAACGACCTGAAGAAGCTGATAGAGCAGAGGTGGACAAGTTTTTAGAATTTTTTGAGTGAGTGTCTTGTCTGTAGGTTGGGTTGGGTTGGGTTGGGTTAGGATGTGAGATGTGCGCTTCTCTATCGCGTAAGAATATCAGCTCACATTTCCTCTTCCTACACCTTTTTCTTCTTGTAGACCCCCTTTTGCTAGTCCATGTAAGCCTTTGCATAGTTTTTGTGTCTGCTTTTGTACTTTCTCTCCAGCTGTCTCTAACAAGAATGCTTTTATTCATTCACCTGTGGACAAATCTCAGGGAAACAAGCGCAATAAGAACTGCAGCTATTAAAGTCTAAACATACTTTGAAATCTTCCAATGTTATAATGAGGTCTAGAACAAAAAATAGTCGTAACAGTCAAACAATGCCAACGAGGAAGTAACTACACGAGCGCTTTCGAGCAAAGTAGCCAACTGGACTAGTCCTACTAGACTCTGCTACTGAATTAGACATTCAATTTTTTTTACTAGACTCTACTACTGGTTTTTGTTGGGGATCAGATTTTTTCTGTTATATTAATAAGATTCGGGTTGTGCAAGTGGACGCACAGGATCGAAGGAAATAATTGCCACGCTTCAATTGTCGAATCCAACTCGTGTCGTGAGAGCAGTTTCAAGCTTCAAGCAAGTAGAGGACAGAATTATTTGTTTTGTTTCCCAACATGTCACAGAAGAACCATTTGAGAAAATAGAATGAGGTCGGAACGGTTTTTTTCTTTCTTTTTGTTGTGCATGGTCGGCGTGTTTGCTTTTGTGGAGCAACCAGTAGTGTACCCTGCGTATCGACGACAAAAATCTTCCTTTTCCACCCTTCGATTGACGCAGCCTTACAGGTCTGGCAATTACAGAACACGTGGTAATCACAATGACATTGATCATAGCGTCAACGAGAGTGACGCGAACAATGAAGACTACAAAGAAAAGCTCGCCGAGTTGGATCAGGCGATTGCCAAGGCCGAAAAAGAACGAGAAGAGATATTACGTCGCGAGCTAAACCGTATGTCGCCTACCACTACTGCTACTCGATTGGGGGACATTGACGATCAGGGTAACATTCAACGTTCTGAAAAAGATGGTCTAATTTCCATCGATGATTGGAAACCCAAACCTTGGAAGCAATTACCCGGATCCGTCCCAAAAGATAGGATCTCTAATAGAATGATGCCTTCCCAAAGCAATATCCAGAGTACTGGACAAAAAGGACAACTACCCGAACCCAGGAGCTTTTCGACACGATCTAAAACATCGAAAACAGATGCAGGAACTTTAATCATTGATATCACACCGCAAGGAATCACCACGGGGACGCTATTGAATGGAGCTTTTACGGCGGCTTGGTTTTCTGCCATTATTCCTGCAACGCTTGCGACAGCAGCATCTCTTCCAGCGACCCTCTTGATGCTTCCCTTTTGGGCCGCTGGAGCATTGGTGGCCAAAAATGGTGTCGTAGATCCCTTTATTTCTTCTAAACTTTCTCTAGGCGAGTACGCGTGGAGCATAGAAAAACAATTTGGAGGAGGCAGGAAAAGCAAAGGTCCCACCCTTCAAAAGCGGGATGGTGCCACAGATGATTTGCAAGGAGCTCGAGTCGATGTTTCGGCGATCGTGAACGACGTTCCTCAATTCCAGTTGTGTCTCTACAGCAAAACAGATGGAGTTATGACAATCGGGTTGGGATTGCCAGAAGAAGAATTAGAGGAAGTCGCAAAGGAGATCAATAACTACCTAGATGGTCTGCAGCAACAAGCTGAAAATGAGAAGGGCGCTTCGATGATACCTTGGAAGACAGAGTAGCTATAGAATTTTTGCCGATCCTTCGAGAATATGCCTATCGATGAATGAATGCGGGTGAATAATGATATACTCTGTCCAAGCCAGAGGCTTGCATGACGATTCCCTGCCCGACCTGGCCCTATCCGAGCCCTGAAGGTAACCTGATCTGGTTTTAGTACTGCAGTCGGACGGATTCAAGAAACAGCAAAGGGAAAAGAGCGCATCACATTTGAGAGCCCCATGAGAGGCTTTCGTCAACGAAATTCCCGAGACTTCTTTCGCTGAAAATCTGAAATGGCCTTGTTGGCGGCGTCGCGTGCTTCTAAAAGACGCTTTTGAATGTGTAGTTATTCTAAATCCACCGACAAAAAGATCAGCCGTTTTTTGCCCATTTTTCGATTAAAGTGGTCGGCAGAACATCGTTTTGACTTTTGACACTGGTTTACTTAATCACTGTTACGATCCAACAACCTCCTTGGATTGTAGATGAGATTTTGGTTGGGAATCTTGTTTCAAGAAATTCGACTTGACGTACATTCTCGATCAGGCGCAAGCAGAGTGTGCTAAAAACAATTCCATGCGCAATTTTGTGCAGTGCAGATAGAAGAAAATCTCGTAAAAATGTTTTTGCCCACTTCTTCAGACTGAAACAGATCCTCAGCAGCATTTTTTTGTGGATTGCCATTGATCCTCCTCTCGTTTCATTTAGTAACTGATTTTCCAAAGCTTAGTAGGCGCAATGATTTGGTTCACATAGCTGTACCTTTCTCAAGGCACTTATGGTAGAATGCGAAGCTGTGCAAAGCCAATTTTGCTGAAGGCAACTGTGGGTTCAAAAGCAAAGATCCACAAGATCTTTTTCATGGACGGAATAATAAAATAATCGTAATCATGTACACTTCTTCTTAGTTCTTTATTACTCGCCGTATCCAAAATCCAAATTACTTTTTGTATGGCTCTTTGTTCTTTTGCAATGCAGCCGAAGCTAACGTCTGCACAAGCAATTTAATGAAATGCAATGGAAAACTTTACAGAGGCCCAAAATATCTCTCAGGATCATAGCTCTTTCTTCTTTTCCAGCCGAGGAGGACTATTTTGTCAAGATGGATGGTTATCTTCAAAATTGATTGGAGACTCATTTCTCTGGACTTGGCTCATTCTCTCCTTCGTGTCATTCGTGATATGCATGACGCTCTCAGGAGTGCTTTTCTATCTTTATTATTGGCCATCCAATATTACCTACGAAAAATGGCAGCGAAAAAGCAACCCCAAGTATCCTTCGCCTGAAAAGGTTCGCGATGAAATTGTGCAAATGTGCAAAGCCTTTCTTTGTTCCAACGTTTGTCCGGCAGTATCTATTTATTCGGCTGCTCACCAAGGGAATGACGGCAGCAGTGATACCAGCGGGTTTCACATCACTACTAAAGCCTATTGTGGGCCAGCTCCTTCGCCTTGGTATCACGTTGCGGAGTTTATCGGAATCATGCTGGTATCCGACTTCTTTGAATTTTTCTACCATTACTGTGGACACACCTTCAAGTCATTGTGGTCACAACATCGTCACCATCACAAGTTTTTCAATCCGTCTCCATTTTCAGTAATTGCGGATGAATTTGTGGATCAATTCGTCAGAGCCTCTCCACTACTGCTCTTTCCCTTGCTCGTGCCCATTAACATGGACCTCATGTTCTTTGAATTTGGAACTTTCTTTTACTTTTATGGCGTATATTTGCACTGGGGATATGAAATGGACTGGCCCGATGCGCACCACCCAATCCTCAATACGTCCTTTCAACACTATTGCCATCATGCCAAAGGAGTTATTGGGAAACCAACTCACTGTGGGTTCTTTTTCAAGATTTGGGATCAGCTGTTCCGTTGTACGTACGAGGGCAAATGTTTCTGCGCCAAGTGTGAGCGCAGAAAAGGCAACCGAACGAAAGAGCAATTCGAACTGGTTCACATACCCGACTACTCCAAGCTTCTCAGACCGTCCTTTTGGATTCAAGCAAAAGTTTTGACTGGTACGACTTCGAAAGATTCCAACGATGATACTACAGACGGAGAGAACAACGATGCAGTGAAAAGAAAGGGCGAGTAAAACTCGAATATGCCCAATACTTGTTTTCTACATTCTTATCTACTTCTTCGTTTTACCGATGGTTCCTTCAGGGGTGGTACGTATAAAGACGCCATCAAACATTGGCAACATGAACATAAACGAGCCGATGGCTTGCTTGACAAAGAACTACCTTCCCAGGCTCACCCGATACTCTCTGAGCTGCTGAGAAGGTCATTGATTTGCTCTAGGAAGATCAGAAGAGACGTTACGCCTTGTCTACCTTTTACCAGGAGTTAGATTTACCAATCAATCTAGATGGGATTTTCGCAGACTGGATAAATCCAATGTGAATTCAGGCACACTTCCTGTACTACTGAATAGCTACGTGCGACTGCATGCCACAACAGAATAGTTTTATCCAGGCTGGATTATATCCAGGAGTAGTGCGTCTAGATTGGAGAATTGAAGGTGGCACATTCAACTGGCAAGTTCTGCTGATGAAGATAGTGTGCCCGAGTACTCCCATGATTTTCGAGTGGCTACTACTAGCTAGTACTACTGGTTGACTTTACTCCGAGTCTACTACTAGTAGTAGTAGTAGTAGTAGTAGTAGTAGTAGTAGTAGTTTTAGTAGAGTAGTCTACTACTCGAGTAGTAGTCTAGTAGTGTAGCTTCTCCCAACTTTTCCAGTAGAACTCAAGTTAAGATTAGTGTTACCAACGTATGAGGAGCAGACCACGGTACTACGTGCACCGGGACGTCGTCACTTCATTGTGATCTCAAGATCTGCCATCACGCCTTCAATTCCTCTTGGATATTCAAGGCCGTCAAACGTCAAACTATTGAGGTACTGTATTTAATTTTAATTTTATAGTAATACGAAGTACATGATACTATTGCGGAAAGGACAAGTTTAACAAGTCGCAACGATACCTCACTCATCGTTGCGATATTACCCCAGATAGCCAGAAAACAAGCAAAGCAATAAATCCTAAAAAGAACGAGAAAGTTTTCCCCTTGGCACTGGAACAATCATTTAAGAAAAGGTCAACAAGAACGTCACAAAGTAATGATGCCTTCCAGGAATTCATCCGTAACAGAGACACTGCTAATCAAAAGGAGGTTTTTCAGTGCTCTCCTCGTCTGGATATTATTGAAAAATCAAGTCCATGGTGCCTTTACGCAAAGAGTTGGCGGCTCAACAAGCAGCCACAAAAGTATCTTGCATCCTGCTGCTGCTGCCGCCGCCGCAACCAGCAGCAGCCAATCACATTTCAGTACGACTTCCTTGTTTGTAAAGGGCGGGAGTATTCATTCCAAGAAAAATGTGCAACCTGTTCGTTTCTGGGAGAAATTTCGGGGCAAACCAAGATCCAATATGGCTCTGGGTGGTTCTACTGCTGCAGCATCCGATACCGGTGGCGGCACGAAAGAACCCAAAAAGTACAATCATGTCTTGGCAATTTTGGCCATGCCAGCCACGTCCATGGACCGCATTGCCAACGAAGCTGTTCTGAAGGAAGCACTACAACACGTCGATCGAAAATTAAGCATTGTCTTGCACGTTCAGGGAGGATCGCCATCCTTAGCTAGTCTACGACGGTATGTGGGAGAAGTTTACAGTCAGTTGTGGGATTTTTCCATGGCATCAGAGGACGCCATTCATTTTAACGACGTCGTGGTATATCCTCAGAATCTGCCCAACTCGGCAGCTGAATCATGGATTTATCACCGCCCTGATTTGGATGCCATTTGCAGTCATGATTCCATTTGCGGATGGATTTCCAGCGAAGCACAGGGCCGTGGAACACAATTTCAATATTTGGAAGGAGACGGAGTGGGTGGACTGAAGATGCACGTATCAGCTGTCAATGCTGATCGTTCCGAGCGCAACTTAAAACCCGCCAAGGCATTGCACGTGGCCAATTGGCCCATTGGAGCTTCTTCCACTCAGCTATCACAAGAGAACGTTATCTTTGTTGACGACGATGTTGCCCTGGAAGAAGCCCCTCCCGCATTAGACGAAGAAGACAATTGCTCCTTACTTGGTGGTGCCCGCATCAATGCTAAGTGCTTGTACAACTGTGTTGCTGTGGGAGGTACGTTTGATGGACTGCACTACGGTCACCGCAAACTCTTGACTCTGGCTGTCTCATCCGTGACACCCGTGACGGGAAAACTCATGGTAGGAGTCACAGTGGACGAAATGCTACAATCCAAACAATTCGCAGAATACATTCCTTCTCTCGAGGAGCGAATGGAAGGAGTGCGAGAATTCTTGCATCGATTGGCACCCGGCATGAAAAATCGCATCATAATATCTCCCATTTCGGACGCCTATGGTCCTCCAGGCCAAGTACCGGAGGGAAGTGAATTTGATGCTCTTGTGCTAAGTCACGAGACTTTGGACAATGGAGTCGCACTCAATCGATACCGCACCGAAACACTGGGTTTTCAACCTTTGACCCTGTTGTGTACTCGGAGAACTGAAGCCTATGGTATGAGCAGTACCACGCTACGTCGACTACGAAGCATGTCTAAGGTTGACGATGTTACAGCTAACAGAATATAGGGATGGTAAGATTGACCCAATACAATTCATTATTGTTCGACAGCTATTTTGTACTAGACCAGTAGACTAGTTCAGCTCGATTGTGAAATTCATTTATTTCTGCCAGCAGAGTACTGTAGTCGTACCGGTAATGAATTTTATTAGTACTCGAGTACAGTACTACTACTAGTAGACCAGCCACTGGCTGGCTGGGACTGGGTACAGTAGGAATGTGTTGCTGGGCTGGCTGGTCAACGAAGATAAGGTCAAGTAGTAGTTGCTGAAAAGTTTAGATTTAACAGTATGAGTACCGGAGCAGATGACGTATGGACACAGTGGACGAACTTAACAGGAGATGACTACTTGACTTGACTACGTGGCTCGTTAAATGTCGTTCAGTTACGGTACCGGGTACGATCTCATGAGGCCTCTCATCAAAGCCGCAGTGCTGATTCAACACAATACTACTAGTAATATTTATTTGACTCACTTGATGAGTCAGCTTACGTTTTACGAGTACCAGGTACTCGGACTGCTCTGTCATCATATTCAGGGTAAAAAAGCATTCGCCACTCTAGCAAACCACCTGATGCCATTTTAATAAGAATAGCGCCAAGTCAGATCACTCACCTACACTGTAGTCCGTCAGGCTTGTTGTCCCGATCTTTGCGTTTCATTAATCACAATTTAAGTTCAATCGTAAAGGCTGATACTGTATCACAAGATTGCAATAAAAAAATCGTTCACCATGCACCCTACCGCTAGAAATCAAAACCAGAAACAAGACCGAAAGCGAATTAGGAATACTCATGCACTCGTCGCGGCAGGAGCAAGTGCCATCATAATAGCTACAGCGAGTATGGCCAGTATTCCTACTACAACTGGCATGGCCATTCCCAAGGCATCTACAACAACAAGTCGATTGCAAGCGTCTGCTTCTGCCACAACAGATCCAGTAAAGTACGAAGTGGTCACGTTGAAGGAACACCGAGACATGATTCAACGAAATCCACTACAATACTACGAAAGCCAAGATGACGAGTTCGAGTACGAGTACGATTCCGATTCGGAAGACAATGACAGTCTTGGCATTCAAGAGCAAATGGATTCGGTTAAGAAGCTTCAACGCTCCACAGGGTCTGAAATTCTCAACGACGAACTGCAGAAGCAAATTGATTCTGCATCCGAATCTCCCGACATGTTTTTGGATGCTCACGTGCAAGATGCCACCTTTATGGAAAAGGTGGCCATGTCTAGCATTCCCCAACAACTGCCTCGTGCTGCCGTTGAGGCTCTGTCGAAACAGCAAAAATCTGGCGCCAAATCTCTCGACAGCTACGCCGATCGTGTCACACACGAGGAAGAATTGGAGCTGGCACGCATGATTCAACGAGGTGTTGCGTTGCACAAACTTAAAGCCGACTTTGAATCCAAGGTGGGACGAGAAATTTCACGTCAAGAATGGACCGAAATGGCACAATTGGCATCTCCCAAGGAACTTCGCCAGCAAGTCTCGGCGTACCGTCGAGCCAAACAGCTCTTAGTATCGGCCAATATGGGATTGGTCCATGCCGTTGTTAAGAAACAGTATGGATCCATCCGAAAGGCAACTGGTCTGACGAAGGAAGAGCTGATCCAAGAAGGAAGTCTGGGCTTGTTACGTGCGGCGGAACTCTTTGATCCCAGCCGTGGATTACGATTTTCGACGTATGCCACTATTTGGATCAAGGGGCACCTGTCCAATACGCACGTAATGGATGGTAGCATTACCTTGCCACAACGTGAAAAGTCCAAGTGGAACAAGATTGTCAAAGCTCACGACGAACTCACCAAGGTCAACAACAAAGAGCCTTCCGTAGAAGAAATTGCTCGTCACTTGAACATGGAAGTTACGGATGTCCTTTCAACCAAACGCAAAATGTCCCAAGCGCAACAAGTCATGTCTCTGGACTACGAGTACGCCGCTCAAACCCGCAGTGGTGGTGACGGTGGGACTTTGCGCAGCTTGGAAAATGATAAGGCCTTTCGTCAAGATGCCGATTTGGCCGAGCGAACTCAAATGCACGCCGATGTCGTCGCAGCTTTGGCGAAAAGTTTGGATGCTCGAGAAGCTCGCTTGATGCGATTGCGGTACGGACTGGCTGATGGCAATACACGATCCTTGAGTGAGTGTGCCGAAGCCATGGGGCTGAGCCAGACACGAGTCCAGCAGTTGGCCAAACAGTGTTTGAGGAAGCTACGAGAGGCTGCCGAGGCAGAGAGTCTAGAAGAGTACCTGTTGACTGTCGCATAAAGCACAAAGTTACGAAAGGCCTGCTACTACCACTTGATAGAAAGATTACAAAATGTGTATGTAGACGCTAACTTACCACAGTATAGTTTTTGACATGTGAAACTATTGTACCAGAACGGGACATATCGAAAAGTCAAGAAACGCTAGTATGCCCAATTTATGACTTTATTATACTCGTAATTAGTTATGTTGTTAGATAAGCGGTGTCTGTTAACATAGTTTATTGAATTGGCTGAATCTAATAATACAGTGTAACAAAGTACGGATGTGCATGGGTGGGCGACTTCGGCGTCACCGTTTCGCGAGACTATTCCTGTCATATCGTCGCACTCCATCTTATGACCCATCTTATGACTGTTTAGAACAGTTGTTGTCGCTTTTCTGTTGCGCCTCTAGATCGTCTCTGATATTGGCTCTATCTGTTTCTCTCTCTCTCTCTTGTTTTTCGTGATGAAGAGCATTGTGGCAAAATGCAGCATGTAAAGAAGACACATTGCTTATCTGCATGCATTGTGTATTCCGGTGCAATTCCTCCTCCGAAATTAAAAGAGCTGATGGTTACGACGGCGACCGCCAATCCTCCTAGCTCGGACTTGGCGGATCAACATTTCTTCCGTGATGACTGGTTGTGGTCTACTCCTGCTCCTGCTCCTGCTACTACTACTAGTACTACTACCGGATCGACCCTTTTGACTTTTATTGCTGGTGGTGGGCACGGTTATCTCCTCGTCGAAAGAACAGCCAACCGATGCATCGCTTTGGTTTGACGAGGAGACAGCATTGGATTTTTCACGACGAAGCACAAAAAAAAACCTTTTACTCATTTTAACTGTATTATTACGTGTTGGTATGGGTTGACTTGTCATTATTATTTATTCTTGTGGTGTGCAAATCTGTGCAGACTTTCATTTCAATAACGGTGCTTTGAATTCTTTATGTGCGTTGAAAGGTGTCTGTGCACTGTGCACTGTGCACTGTGCAGAGTTTTCTTATCCTGAATAAAAAAAATGCAAGACTGATTTCGGTTGTTAGGTGATGAATACAATTCTAGAAAAAATCGAGTGAAAAAGGAATTGGCTGTATTACTACTATACTAGTAATATAGAACCTCGAGAAACCCCAATAACCACAAATTAACTAATATAATAACTAAACAAACAACT
>Ga0100392_1002323_pt1 | contig 17677 bp, 9 predicted proteins | sample CryGeymeta201516_FD_81548 | JGI IMG/M metagenome (GOLD analysis project Ga0100392, IMG submission 81548) | Groundwater microbial communities from Crystal Geyser aquifers in Utah, USA - Crystal Geyser metaG 2015-16 | ecosystem: Environmental > Aquatic > Deep subsurface > Groundwater | place: USA... | reverse complement strand
TTTCAGGTCGAGGAAGAGGCGCAAAGCGCGAAACGTGGCCTTTGGATGGTGACTGGTGCAGTCCCTCCGTGGGAGTGGCGAAAACAAGGGAGAAAACCATGATTGCACCGTGTCCGTTCTGTGCAAGCGAGCACACGGAAATCATCAAGGCTGATTTAGATGGCTGGGCGGTGGAATGCCGCGGCTGCAAGACAACCGGCCCGATCGGGAAATCCAGAGAGCTGGCCGAACTGCTCTGGAACGAGCGCGTGCTCTATGCCGAGCTGAGGAAGTGCGGATAGTCGACCAATTCGTAGCACTCCCGACAGCCACGCACTGGCTGATCGGGGGCATGCTGGTGACCCAATACACCATTGCACCTCGGCTGGGCATGTGGGCGTTCAGTCTGTTTACGTTGCCAGGCACGGCGTCGCATGAGCTTTGCCACTGGCTTGTCGCCTTGGTGCTGGGTGCAAAGCCATCCTTTCCAAGCATCATCCCCAAGCGCGAGGGTAACACTTGGGTGCTTGGTTCGGTTAGCGCATCCCACCACATTCTCACGCGCCTCCCCATTGCGCTAGCTCCGTTCGTGTTGCTTCCGCTGGGGATCTGGTATGCCGTATCACATTCAGATGCGCAGGGCGGCTGGTATCTGGCACACATCTGGGTGGCCAGCACAGTGCTTTACGCGAGTTTGCCGTCCAGGCAGGACTGGTTGGTGGCGCTGCCGGCGATCATTTGTGCGGTTGGGGTGTATTTTGTATTGCGGCAGTGAGGGAAACATGGGCGGATAGAGTGGTATATGACTGCTTTCAATATCTTTTTGCTACTATCCGTAACTCAATGGCTGCAACACGTTGGGAATACACCCTCTCGTTCAGGCTCATGTCTCGTTGGACAAGGCACGACTTGGAGATTCTTCGAGCGTATAGCTATAATGGTCGCCGTATTGCGACTGAGTCCGCTGGATCAGCGACATGGGATCTATGGAGGTATTTACCTCCACTAAGAATAATGAACGGATTCTGCTTATGAACGTTTCTACGGCTGGCGGATCAGATTCTGCTAGTTTGCCCGCTGCTGCTTGGATTCGATTTCTGCGCTCCTATGGTCCTACGCCGAACAACCTCAACTTGTTCGATGAATATGTGACTAGTGCTTTGGGGCGCGCGAAAGTCGCCCCAATAACTCTCCCTAGTCCTCAGCTCGATAAAATGGAGCAGTGGATCACGTCCATCTCCCTCGGTTCGATTCTCGTGGCGGGGACCGCTGGCGACGGCAAGACATATCACTGCCGATCCCTCTGGACCACTATGGGGGGCTCGCTGAAGGATTGGGCTGATAGCACGCTAGTCAAAAGACTCAATCTCGTCGACGGGCGTTGTGCCGTCTTCGTCAAGGATCTCAGTGAACTCAATGATGTCCAAAGCGACCAGGTTCTGGATCTGCTGGAGCGTTCCGTCCTCGGCTCCGAAGATACCGAGTTCGCGGTCATTGCCGCCAATCACGGGCAGATTCTCGAAAGGCTACGCGACCTTGGGAAGCGCCAAGAGCGACAGCATCCACTCCGCAAGCCTATTCAGGATGCTTTTTTGCTCGCTGGAAATGCCCCTGGTCGACTTGCTATCTACGATCTGAGTCGAATCTCTCATCGTCAATCGCTTGAAGATGTGTTATCGGCAGTCGCCAATCACCCTGAATGGGATAGCTGCGCAACATGCCAACTTCGAGCGGGCGAACGTATCTGCCCAATTTTCGAGAATCGGCAGCGTTTGCGCGGTGAACCCGATGGAGGGCGGTTCGCGCACAGGCTTGGCGATCTTGTTGAAGTCGCCAAGCTTAATGGCTGGCATTTGCCGGTGCGCGATCTACTGGCCTTGGTGGCAAATCTGATTCTCGGGCATCGCGATGCCAAAGAGGGATTGATGTCTTGCGCTGACATCCCCAAGCTACAAGACGCTGGTTTGATCGAGCGCGGAAGCCTCTACGACAATGTTCTCGGGGCGAACCTTCCGCGCCGCCGTGCGCTGGATCGGCCAGTTTTCAAAGCGCTCGCGTCCTTTGGTATCGGTGAAGAGACTTCAAATGGTGCTGATGGTCTGTTGGTTTATGGAGCCGATGACTCGAAGCTCGCCGACGCTTTCTCACGTTTGGTCGCCGCTGACTTGATTTATGGGGCCACGCCCTCGTATTTGGCCGCACAGCTTCGTTATTTGGAGGGGGAAGAGGCTGCTAGGCTTGACAACGGAGCCGCCGAATTCCTCTCACGACTAGAAGCCCAGCGTCGCCGCCTGTTTTTTACGCTGCCAGAAGATGAATCCGATTACCCATTCTGGAGCATGACCGCGTTTCAGTTCGCTGGCGACTATTTGGAGCTGACGCGAACGCTCGCGGATCGAAAACCCGTAACCGAAGCGGTTCGCGCGAGGATCGTTCGCGGCCTCAATCGCGTCATGGCAGGGTTGCTCATCGAGAACACTGATCGGATTTTTGTCGCTAGCTCAGGCGGGTTCACCCAGTCGAAGGTCAGCGTGCTTTGTGACACCGAGGCTCCCGCGCGCCGCGTGGGCGGAGTGGGGATGTTGATCAAGCTTGATCCGCAGACTGAGCGCCCCACACTGGATGTTTCGCTCGCTCCGGCTCCCAACTCGTCAGTTACTTTCAATCTTTCCCCAGTGCGCTTCGAATTTCTCTGCCGGGTCGCTGAAGGTTCCTTGCCTGGAAGCTTTTCAAATGAGTGCTTGGAAGACATGCTTGCATTCAAGGCGAAGCTGCTTCGCAAGGCTGAATTGCTTCGCTCCCAGCAGCAAAGCGACGAAGACGAAGAGTATTCGTCTGACGAATCTGCGCTGACGCTGAACTTCATTGAAATCGTGCAGAATGGCCATGGATTCTCTCGGCCAGTCACCGTGAGGATCGGCTCATGAGGCAACAGGTTGAGGGGGTTGATTTCGCGGTTGATGAGCATATTTGGGGACATCGTCTCTACGACGAGCAGCTTCCGCACTTGACCGTTCTGGAATTCCTCGGTGTCCTTGGGTCCAACGCCGATAACCCGCTGCAAGCTAGCGCCACTGATCGCGTGCGTTACCGTCCGCAGCGCCAAATTCGCCTGCGCGGGCTGCTCTTCAATAATCCCTATGTCGAGGCGGTGCGCGAGCGCGCCATTCCCGACGAGGACAAATGGAAAGCGTGGAAGGAACTCTTCTCGCTGGACGCGACAGGGCTTGGTGACGATGACATGGATTATCTGCGCCAAGTCTTTATGAGCTTTGACGATTTCGCCAAGGCTATCGAACTGTTGCGCTCGTCCGCTTTCGAGGCTCGCAGCAACAAGCGTTGGAGTTCCAAGTTCGTTTTCCCCTTCGGCCCAGATGCTTTATATGAGGACTTGCGCGTTGACTCGGGCGGGGCATCCAACGATCGACGTTTCTTCGCCCGCACAGGTGAATTGCTCTATCTGATGCTTTGCCGTGCAAGGCGTGGCCCGGAGCTTGGACAGAAACTTGTTGAGCGCCTCTTCAATCGTTCGGCGAACATGAATCGGCTCGTCAAGGCACTGCAAGGCGAACCGCAATTCGCCAATGACGCTCGTGATGTTGGCTACCTGCCGCACGCCAGCCATCCGCGCTTTGATCAACTCTGTGAGGACTGGCTTTCGATTCTATCTCGCGATATGCCGATCTACGACGCCTTGGAGCATTTGATCGCTAGCGCGGGACTCAATCTGCTTTTGTATTTCCTCGAATGCGCCAAGATACAGGCTGGCGACACCGTTCCGGTCGAGATCATCTGCGAAATTGTTTCTCGCGAGCGCACCAAGGTTCGGGCGCTATCCGGCGACTCCTACCTGGCTAATCAAGCCCTGTCACTTCGCGCCGTGCGTTCCGCTGTCGAGCAGATCAAGCTTACCGACGAGTGGGAGGCAGCGTTGGGTTCCGATGATCCCGAAGGCAACTGCTCTAAACTCATGCGCGAATGGTTTCAGTGGCCTCCGACTGTTAGTGATGATGAGTCTGATTACGAACGGATCAATGGTGATGAACTGGTGCGCTTGCTTACTGAAAAAGCACTATCCCGCCACGAGCAGCACTTCGGGAAGATCCACGCTGCGTGGTCGCGGGCGATTGGCCTGAGTTCCCGCCGCTTGGCTCGTCGCACGCGCTATGCTCCCAACGACCGGCTGCTCAAAACCCTAGTCCTCACGGTCGTCGATGAGCGCATGCAGTTTGACGAGTTTCTTTACGAAATTCGCCGCCGCTACGGCTTCGTCATTGGAGACGCCGAGGGCGCTTATCTCGTCAATGACAAGCAAATTGATCAGGAAGCTCTTAGCGAGAATAGAGGAAATCTCGAAGCGCGCCTTGTCGGGTTAGGGCTGGTGCGACGGCTGTCGGATTCATGCTCCTTCGTCGAGAATCCGTTCGGCTCCAAGGGGGATGAATAATGCATACAGACCGTATCATCGGCCGCGTCGGAACTGACATCCTTCAGCGGCGTCTCGCCGACTCTCGCCAAAGCGATGGCTCCTTGCAGGACTCTGCGGCGCTATTCCGTCTCGATAAGCTCGCTGCCGGACAGATCGCATCAATCGTTCGCGAGGTTCTCGCCAATCCCGTTCTAGCCGCGAAAGTTGATCTGCGCATTCCAGAGTCACTTGTCGAAGGGCAGGGGCTACCGCCCGAGGCACTGACTTCGCAAAACGCTGGTGCCGTGCGTAACGCAGGAACCACCAAAGAGGCTCTACTGACCGCCAACGGCAATGAGCACAACCTCGCCGACACCCTAGGCCACGTCACCGCTCTTGGCGCCAAAGAATTCAAGGCGCAAGAGGACGCTTGGGTTGAAGCGACATGCCACATCGCCGGCATCGCCCCGACCCCGGAAGATCGTGCAGTCTTTCGCGCCGCTATCAAAGCCTTGATGGGTGCCGCCGAACTTACTCTCAGCCAGCTTGGGGACTATTGCGCTCTCGTAGCCGAAGCGACGAACGCTCACGGCTTGCCGATTCGCGACGCGATCGGCTGGGCGCTGCCATGCGTTCGCTTACCGCGCGACACATCTCTGTTCGCTAATGCCAAAACCTACGGACAAGCCGTGGGGCCGTGGCGTAAGGCTTTTGATAAGCTCTTCACGAACCGCGCTCCGTTATTAGAGCGTCTGCGCCCCAATGGTCAGCCACTTGATCCAGAAGAGATGCGTCAGCGTCTCAAAGAAAACGCCTCCGCCATTCCTGATAACGTACGCGAAGCCCTAGAAGCTTTCATTTCCGCACCGCCCGGTGATGAGCAAACTGCTACTGACATTGCTCTGCTTGAATGGGAGATGGACGGCATTCATTTCATCTTCGACAAGCCAAGGGAGCGCCAGCAAGGGCTGGCCGAGGCTACGCTTCATTTCTTCGACCACGATTGCGATGACACCGAGGTTCTCGACGCCACTTGGCGCAAGCATATTGATGACCTTCGGGCGCGGGAGAAACGCTCAGACTGGAACGACGAGGACGAGACATTCTTCGAGCTGCATCGGCGCTACCTCGAACAGAATACGAAGCTTCACGCCCGATGGGAAAAAGTCATCTATGGCAAGCCCATCGAATGCCATGATTTCCTGGACGGTTTCGCCAGCGCCGCACATCGGCTTGTCGTTGGGGCAGGGGAGCCGAAAGGTGAGCGCTTCTTGCGCTTCACAGTTTCCAAGGGGCGCAAGGAATGGCGCGAGCGCTTTAATCATGACGTTGGCGCTTTCTTCTCCGCGATGTATCGCGGCCTCAAAGAGCTGATGGGCAGCAAGGCTCAATGGCGCCTTGAGCGCATGGGTTCAGCGAATCTTCCCGATCCATTGTTCGATTACACGGCCTTCTTTAAGAAGGAAAAGGAGATTCGCGGCGACAAGCTCAAGATTGTCACGTCGCTGGCCAAGAACGCCGTTCAGATCAAATTCGAAATCGCTCTCGTCGAGCTTGTCGGCGCCCAAGAGACGATCCTCGATAAGACTCAGTTGCTTTGGCTCTATCGTCCAGAGTCGATTGGCCTCTCGCTGATCGACGATATGCTCAGACTTAAGGAAAAGGGGTCCGTTGGCGTGACCGAAGTGCCGCGCAGGCTTGTCAGCAAGAAAGGTGGTGTGCAGAGCGTTTCCCTGCTCGACACTGGCACGCTTGAAGCGACCTATTCGCGCGACGCAGGCTCCCTTGTTCCGCCCCCTAATCGTCTGCACAGTTTCCGTGCTGAAATCAAGCGCGCGATTGATCACCTTGCCTCCATCGGCCGATTGACCTCCGAGCAGCGCGATGAGCTGCGATCGGCATGGGATATGTTCGAAGCCGATTACATTCAAGCGCTGGACGATTTCATTTCCACTGGCTTGCATGGAGAGTCCGTCTTGCGCCAAGCCGAATCGTTTGGTGCGCTGCTTCGGGCAATCGCTGTTCATGCGCGGGGCGACATTTGCCGATCCGAATTGGTCGCCAACCTCCTGACCGCTGGTACTGTCCGCGTTTCTGGTGAGCAGCCTTGCTTGATCATTCCTCCGTGGCATCCTGAGCGGATGAAGGCACTTGCGGTGAAAACTCGCCGTGTCGCCGGCCTTGTCACTCACATTCTCAGCAGCTCAAATGTCCTATTTGGCGATCGCGGTATCTTCTTCCGCGAGTTCGCCGAGGAACTAGCTCACCCGTTTTATCCCGAAATCGCGGTGGTTCAGCGTGGCGGTGCTCCAATCCTTGTTTCCGAGACGAGCACCGTTAACGGATACAGCCTTCTTGAGCGGCCTGTACATGCCGAGGATGGCCTGCTGACTGATGTTGATCCTGCTGCTTCGGCCAAGCAGGCTCGTGAGCTCTTGGAGCGCTACATCGGCTTGCAGCCACATGAGTCCGCCAATCTCAGCGTCCTACTCTACAACGCTGACGCAGCCGACATGCCCCTTGCCGTCGTTCGCGAGCTTTCGAGCATGCAGACGGAAACGGATTTCCAATGCAATGTCTCCGTCAGGCATCGCGATTTGGGCAAGCTTCGGCGCGTTTACGCGGAACTTGTCACCAAGAGCGGCGATGACCCTGATCTGCCAGTCGTCAGCGAGACATCTGAGAACTTCATCTCCAAGCTGCGCATCTCAGTGGCTCCGCCGTCATCGACGCCACCCAAGAGCAATGACGGCTTCCGCCCCTTCGATATTGCTTTTCTCCATGACGTCGTAGCTCGAACCGCAGGGGTTGAGTGGATTCCAGTTGATTGGACTAACGAGCGTCCGACCCTTGAACATGCTCCCTCGCGTTGGTCATATCGAAGCGTCTCCGGCGAGAATGAACTCAAATCGACGACATTCCTGACTTGTCCTCGGCAGACAGCCTCGGGATGGGCGTATGTCGGCGCGGTTGCTTCGGTCGCTCGCCAAACCGATGCCCCGGCCGGCTCGGTCTTCTTACCGGCTCGGCGGATATCTTTGCAGAACGAGAACCTTCGGGCGACGCTTGATGACGCGCATGTGTTGGCGGAATGGGTTGCGACATACGACGAGCTGCTTGATAAGCGGCAGTTACAGGCCAATGGTGTGACAGTTGTGCGTTATCGTAGAGCGACGACAAATGGTCGCAACATGATCGTCAGTTCGACATCGGAGTTGCGCTTACTTGGCGTTCTCGCGCGCCGTAGGCTTGGCGAGCTTGGCCTCCCATTTGGCCTTGACGAACTTTCAAACCTTTCTGAGCGCGTCAAGAAGGATGCCTTGTCCATCTCTGGAGACATCGTATTGCGCGCCGCAAAGCGTGGCGTGTCTGCCGGCGAGATGATTGGGCTTGTGATGAGCCGATATCTCTTAGAGCGCGAATTTAAAGCATTATGCAGTTCCCGCCAGTCCTTCTGCGTGTTCTTTCTGCTCGATGACTACGCCGACTGGCTTGCGCAGAAGGAAAATCGCATCGCCGACATTCTTGGTCTGTGCGTGGAAGAAACCGAGGACGGTCCGCATCTTCATGTCGCCGTTGTCGAATCAAAATATGTCGCCGCCGCTAGCGTTGCCGAGGCTCGTCGCTCGTCGAAAGCCCAGCTTATGGCGACGCTCTCGACCTTTCGCGAAGCTCTTTTCGGCGATCCCGGTCGGCTCGATCGTGACGTTTGGCTGTCTCGACTTGCTGATCTGCTTATCGACGCCGACATTCCGCCCGGTTGTTCCGGCCTTCTTGAACGCGTCCGAGCCAATCTGCGCGATGGTGCCGCTGGAATCTCCTTGCGCGGCTACTCGCAGGTTTTTGTTCATTCGGCTGACCCAACTTCCTTTCAGTCTTGCTCCGATCAGAACATGCTCGACGACACCGATGGCTTCCAGGCATGGCAAGAGGTCTTTGATCGCCCCGAGCTGCGCCGTCTTGTCGAAGCCTACGCTCGCGATGAAGACCCATCCGCGATACGCGCCGAACTTGGCGGCAACACTCCATGGAACTCCGTTTTCATTCGGTTGCCTGCGCCGCGAGTCGCTTGGTCTGCGATGATCGAGCAGCTGTCTGTGGCGGAAGAGCCGCAACCAGTGCCGGAAGCCGCCGCAGCTCAACCGCCAGTAGTCCCAACTTCGATCGACGCGCCGACACCCACTGTCACCCCGGTAACTCCTGCTCCAACTCCTTCCGCAGTAATGCCCTCTGGCTCCCATTTGTTTGATCTAATCGCAACGAAGGCCGCTGTCGCCACTTTCACGCAAGATGAGCGCGAGGCTTGGGCGCAAGAGACGACGCGCAAGCTCAAAACCGCTCTCAATGGCTACGGTCTGCAAGCTGCCGTTTTGGGCACACGCCTCACTCCAAACGGCTGCCTTGTCAGACTCGCCGGATCTGATCGATTGCGCGTTGAGGATATCGATGCAAAGCGCACGCAACTTCTCACCACACACGCGATCAACCTCGTCACGGTGCAGCCAAAACCCGGTGAAATTGTTGTGACCATCGCTGGGGAGAAGCGTCAGGCAGTTTCGCTTTGGGACTTGTGGGCGCGGCGCAGCCTCAATCGTAACGCTGCTGGCATCAATACTTCATTTGTCCTCGGCTTGCAGGAAATAAATGGCGCGCCTCTGTATTTGAATCTTGGGGCCGAATTCGGCGGGCTAGCTTCACATGAGCCACATTCATTGGTCGCTGGAGCAACCGGTAGTGGCAAATCGGTGCTCATACAGGCGATTCTTCTCGATATTGCTGCGACTAACCCGAAAGAGCTTGCACAGATCGTGTTGATTGATCCGAAGATGGGCGTTGATTATTCGGCGCTGGAAGACCTGCCGCACATGCGCGAGCCGATCATCACAACCCGCGAGCGGTCGACTGAGGTTCTCGCGTCATTGGTCGATGAAATGGAGAGCCGTTATCGGATGTTCGCAGCCGCCAGGGCGCGTGACCTGGCGACCTTCAACGCGAAAGCCACGCCAGTTGATCGGTTGCCGATGATATTCCTCATCCATGATGAATTCGCCGACTGGATGCTCGATGACGCCTACAAAGGTGCTGTCAGCGCGGCTGTCCAACGCTTAGGCGTCAAGGCTCGTGCTGCTGGCATTCACTTGATCTTTGCTGCGCAGCGCCCAGACAAGGATGTCATGCCAATGCAATTGCGGGAGAATTTGGGCAATCGCCTGATTCTGAAGGTGGCCAGCGAGGCGACTTCAAAGATTGCGTTGGATCGTCCAGGTGCTGAGCTTTTGCTAGGCAAAGGACATCTTGCCGCAAAACTTAACGGCGAGCAGGGATTGGTCTTTGCCCAAGCTCCATTTCTATCGGATGAAGATATCGTAGCGGCTGTAGACGCAATTGGCAGAGACGCGAACGAACTTTACGCCAATTGACATTGAACCAAGGGAGAAAGATAACAATGAAGGTCGAGCAGAAGAGTTGGACGATCAAAGAACTCGTTAAGCGCAAAGACAAGATTGAACTCACTCCGGCTTGGCAACGAGGCCCCGCTTGGAAACCGCCTCGTCAAACTCTGCTTTTGGATTCGATTCTTAGAGGCATGGATATTCCCAAGGTTTACTTGCGAAAGCTTAACCATGCAACCTTCGAACACGATGCAGTGGACGGACAACAAAGGCTTAGAGCTATTTGGATGTTCCACGCAGGCGACCTCGCGTTAAATCACACTGAGCCGCTGACTCCAATCGAAGGTGAAGCGATTCAAGGGAAGAAGTTTAGTCAACTGAGTAAGAAACTTAGAGACCGCTTCGAAGAGTTCAAGGTTTCCATTGGTGAGATTACGGCCTCTCGACCCGAGGAGATCAGAAATTTATTCGCAAGGCTTCAGATGGGAGTCTCGCTAAATCCCGCTGAGCTCCGTAATGCGATGGACGGGCCGCTACGTTACTCGATTGATTCGACAGCTCGATTGCACCCTTTCTTCCATACTTGCAAGATATCGCCTGCTCGCTACAAACATCTGGACTATGCTGGCCACGCCTATGCCATTGCTGCATACCAAGGCGATCGAGATATCAAGGCGCTGGACTTGCGGAGCATGATCACCGAGTATGGAACCGACAGAGGATTTGAAGTTTTGGCTCTTTCGGCGAAGGTGGATGATGCCCTGACAGTTCTCGAAGAGGTGAACGACGTGTTGAATCATTCGATAAACCAGAAATGGATATTTGTTGATCTTTCTTGGCTGATTATGCAATATCGAGACGAAGGCAAGTCCACCGAAGTCGAAAGGCTCGTTCGCAAATTCAAGGCGTTCGAATCTTTGCGTCGTGCTTACAACCCCAAGCCTGAAAAGCTGCTGTCGGATGGTGAGCATCCAGACGTGCCAGATGCTCTAAGTAAACACCTTTATGATTACATCAACGCATTTCGCGTTCAGGGCGGTCAGAAGGCCAATTTAAAAATTAGAAATAGAGCGCTTCGAGCGTTTTTGAGGTGATGGAGAATACCTATGTCATTTGACTCTAATCGCATTCCAAATTCGCTCAAGGATGCCTACCGCTCAGGGCGTTGCGCTGTTCTCGTAGGTGCCGGTGCCTCCAAGGGGGCAGGTTTACCTTTATGGGGCGAATTTCTCTCTGAGCTTGTTCAAGTTGCGGCGCGTGACGCTTTGATCGACAAGGATCGAGCGGCAATGTATCAAAAACTCTTAGCTCGGCCAGACAAGTTCCTGATGGCTGCGGCGGCGATTAAATCCGAGCTGGGGCCATTGTTCGATGAGACTGTCGAGCGCATCTTCACAAAGTCGGGTGCGAAGCCAACGGATCTGCATAGGGCTTTAGTTAAGTTGAATATGTTGCCTTTCGTGTTGACTATCAATTACGACACTCTTATCGAAGATGCTTATGCCGATGCCGGGAACCGCATTTCTGCGTCATCATTTGTGGATGCCGGCGACGTTCATCGAAAGCTTTCTCGCCGGGAATTCTTTCTATTGAAAGCCCACGGTGATGCGGCTCGTGTAGGCAATGGAATTGTATTAACGGAAGTGGACTACCGAAAGTTACTTTACGGGAATCCGGGTTATCGAAGCATTCTTTCTGTGATGTTTACTATGTACTCCGTCGTCTTTGTCGGTGCGTCCATGGCTGATCCCGAAATCAACCTTTTGCTTGGATATATCGCAGATGCATTTTCTAGCACGGCTGGTCCTATGCACTACGCCTTGTTAGCCGAAGAAGATATCACGGAGGCAGAAAGAGAACGATGGCTGCAAGATTTCAAGGTTCACGTGATTAAGATTTCGAAGGCGGACAACTATTCGGAACTTACACAATTCCTTGATACGCTTGCAAATGCCTAGCGCTATTTGGTGGCAAATCCAGAGGGCGATGTCATAGTGGACAACAGCCGATTCTCTTTCCAAACGAGATGCGATTTCATGGATCAATATAGTAGCTAGAAAAATAGAAAGTTCAAATATTTTACCTGATCATTTGTGACATATAAGACAGGACCCGCCCCCTTCATCTTCCCCATAAATATCATCTATGTCTTCGGGGCAGGCGCGAACGGGGCGCAGCGGATTGATGGGAATACTTGCCCGAATGCGCTCTCTACGACGCTCGTAGTCTTCAATAATTTGAGCAACGCGTTCAGGTTGCTCTAACTCAATCAGCGACTCTCCTGAGGACCAGGTGAACGGAGATCCGTGCTCCAAGGCATTTTTTTCCATGGCTTTGGCATCTTCAAATGCCTCTGGATGACGTTCCTTGAGTCGCACCCACTCAATCTTCTGCTGGAAGAAGCAGAAGGTGCAGCCACTGCGTGAGCGCCATTCGTAATACTTTGGGTAGCCCACACCAGAAGATTCCAAAATATCCATCACGCCGGCTTTGTCGATACCTGCTTCGCGGAATGGCAGCTTGATGATCAGGTTGTCTTGCTTGGACGAGTAGCCCTCGCGGTAGTCCTCATCGGCTCGAATTGCTACGTAGGAGGTAACTATCTCGCCAGAAGCCAACATCGGTTTGATCCATTGCTCGAATGGATTGAGCTTGAGCTTTCGAGTGCACCAGCGTGTTTGGGGCGAAGGCAGAAAGTGATTGTATTCGCGTAGCCAGAAATCGAAGTCGCGGCGCGGATTCAACCGCTCGATTGGCTTGCCCAAATAGCCTTCTAAACGCCCCAAAAACTCATAGACTTCGGGCAATTCTTTGCCAGTGTCGGTGAAGAAATATTCAATGTCGAGTTCTGGGTGGACTTGGCGCATGTGGACGGCCAATGCCGCGCTGTCTTTGCCTCCGGAAAGTCCGAGGACATGGCGCTCAGCCATTGCTTTTCTCCTCGTCCGCAGTCAGTCGCATGCCTGCTTTGGCAAGGATGGCGAGTAGAACTTCAGTTCCCAATCCTTGCTTTCGCAGTTGTTCGGCAATCTCATCAGCCTTGGACTCTACCGCTTGTCGATGTCGGTCGGTGATGGAGAAAGATCGCGAGATCATCTTAGTTCCGGAGCCTGCGCCAATCACTACTGCGAAGGCTTCGCTATTGGGCTTGCGCCCTTTAACTGAGACGAAGGCTTCAGCCTGTCTGAATCGAAGTGCGACCTTGGAAATCTCCAACATTGCCGCATCGATGTCTCGGTCAGTCCAATCTCGAGGAGGTTTGTTTGCTGCAAGGCTCAGGATGCCCTCTATGCTCTCCCTGCTGCCATCATGTTTGGCCAGTCGTGTAGCAAAAGAATCCTGGCGCAAGTCTCCAGTGATACCGGAAACAGCCTCCGCGCGTGATCGCAAACGATCTAGCTGGTCAGCGGGGGCATCCAGAGCTTCTAGCATCGCTGCATCAACGCGCCTAAGCATGACCTCGTAGGCGCCCACCAGCTCTGTTATGGGATCCCGAAGTGCGTTGATATAGGCATCCCCATCGTTTGTGTCCAATATTGCCGCTAGATCGACAAATAATACCTTGTGGGGGTCACTGGCCTTAAGCAACGTGTCGCGGATTGATCGAGTGCTTTCGCTGAGCTGGTGGGTTCGTTGTGTCCAAACTGGAAGGTTAAATGCTAGAGCAACCAAGCCACGAGCTGCTTCCAGCGGATCACGTGCCTCAGTAGCTTGTCCAACTTCGGCGAGGATGTTGGCAATACCACGCAATATTCGGGTCTTCTCTTCATCGATTAACACCCAACGCAGTGAAAATCGACTTGGATCTTGTAGATATTCGTCGATGTCGGCGTCGGTCAGGTGCGGGATAAACATCCCTTCTTTGTAGACGGCTACATTTGCTTTGTGAGCTAGTAGAAAAGCCGTAAAGATTACTGGCTGAATACCAGCTTTCACGCCATAGGGAGGGGCGCTCCACAGTTCAATGACATCGGAAGCCTTTACGCGTAAGGTAGCATTGGTGAACAGGGCCTTGGTTGCCTTCCACAAGTCGGCGAAACCAGCCTTGTTCGCTTTAGCCGGAGGCAAGAATCGCCAATGGCCATTGGCATCTTGCTGATGGAGACCGGTGCTTCGCAGTAGGGTTTCATACAGGCCTCGCTCAGCTGGAAATCCTTCAATTCCAAGATGCTCGGAAGATTCATGGTCGAGCATACGATGCAGCAGATCGCGCCGTGCCTTCGTGCTATTACTGGACATGTTGTCGCGATTGACCAGTTCGCTCCACACTAGTGGTGAACTTGAATAAAGTTCGTGCGCCAAATCGGAGGCAATAGGAGAAAGTCTGGAGCCTGCTTCAATCATTTTATCTCTGCCATCGAACCACTGAGCATTGGTAACGGCTGCTTGTAGCTGTTCCTCTAGGTTTGCTCTGACCGAAGCCAGACGAGCATGAACCTCGCGCCGCGCAACGGCATCGCCTTGCAACTCATGACGGTCTTTAACAACTTCAAGTGCGACCAACTCAGCGCTGAGTTCATCGATCCGGGCGTGGTTTCTCGGAATGCCAATAAGTACTGGCCAAGGAGTGCGCCTTGAGCTTGCTCTCGCTCTGTTTAGAGCTGTCTTGTGCCCCACGCCTCGATCTGGCAGCGCAAGGGCGAACAGGCCGAATTCGCCTTGGCATGGTACGTATTTCTCAGCTAATCGTTCTGCATCGTCGAGCCTACTGAGGGACAGGTTCATCCAGCGCATGGTACCTGTCTCGTGGTAGTGACGCTTAGCCACAACAGGATGAAGGCCCATCAGATGAGCAAGATGGGTGTAGTCGACGCCCGGCGAGGCAGCGAGGGTTTGGGCGATGGCCGAGTCGATGTCGAAGTCGCTCCCCTCGAACACTGACCAAGCTCCGATGTGTTTTTTGAAGAGGACTACCCGCATGCGAGAGAGCTCGGCAAGGCCTTTCTCAATATCGTCGGTGGGTACCTTGAAAAAAATTGCCCCGAGAACCGCAGCATCAGCTGCTAGCCCCGAACCATTACGGAACAAATCGATGATCGCGATGTTCTTGATCAGCTCGACCAGAAATGGATTGCCGGTTTTGGCCTCCGTCCGCTCAACTGCCTCAACGGCCTGCGACCACCGATGTCCATCAGAAGAGGCAAGAATCGCAGGCTCTAGGTTTGAACGTAGGTAATCCCAGTAGTTATCAGGGCGATACCAAGAGGCCAACTTCAACGGTGTGGCGGTCAAATATGAGTGGAAGCCATGCGGCTCAACAGACGCAAGAAAGCCAAATGTGCTGCGCTCGTTTTGGCCGAACTGCCGTTTGGAGATCGGGCCAAGGAGGGCTGCCATGGCAGGATGAAGGGGCCAGCAGGTGGCCAAAGCTTCTGCGAACTGGCTTCCTAAGGCGGGGCGTCGAGACTTAATGGACTCGGCAATTGCGGTAGACGCATCCAGCATCCATTGAGGGCTGCGCTCGGCTTCAATGGCTCGTCCAATGAGTTCTACGACTTCGTCGCTAGCAGCCACAAATGGCAAATCGACATAGCGGCCCTGGACTTTGGCCCAATCATCGCGAGTATCGTTACCAAGGCGCGCTCCATATTGGGCGAAGGACTGATGTAACACTCCCACGATAACAAGCCTGCCGTTAGTGCGCGCGGCGGCCTCAGCTAATTCCTGGAAGAAGTAAACATCGTCGCCATGCCCTAAGGCGGAGGCTTCGAGGAACTTACCCATCTCGTCAAGGATGATTAAGACGCCGTCCTGTGAGCGATTCTCAGCGGTTTGAACTAACTCGTTAATGAGGCCGTTGGGCGAGAGCTTGCGTTTGTCTGAACCGTTGCCTTTTGCCTTGCTAAGGGCTGAGGTGAGTTCGGTGACTACGCTTGACCTTTTGCCCACCACTGGAACGACTAGCCATCCTTTACGAACAGGGAATGCTCGGTCGAAGGTTGGTATTGAATCAAACTTGAGCGCAGTCCTTGCGAGTTTGCGAAGTGGCTTGTCTGGATGAAGAGCACTCGCCAGAGCTACTGCCAATGAAGATTTCCCCCCCCCGAAAGGGCCGGTCCAAGTGAACGAGCGTTGATTGGTTTCCGCCACCTGCCTAGACATGATTTCCAGCACTGAGGTTGCCGTGGAGTGGCAGATGTAACCAGCCAATGCATCATGGCGACCTAGGTCTGTGTCGACGCGGATTGAGCGTTGGTAGTGGCGAGAGATGCGGACAATATCCGCAAGCAATAGTTTTTCGTCAGTCATAGGCTCTTCTAATAAGTTTTCTGCGTAACTCTTCAGAATCGCCGGGCTGTTTGTGAACTTGACGCAGACCTGCTGTGTCCGTCCACACCAAATATCCGTCAGTGAGGTCACTTAGTGCCATTAAACGCTCGGCCACTGAATCTTCGTCTAGCTTGAAAACACGGCCAGGAGAACCTTCGCCGTATGAGATGGCTTCAAAGGCCATGGAGCTGAGTCCTTGGGCTGAACTCTCCCAAAAGTCGAGAAGCGCGTAGGCAAATAGCCCATCGTGCAGGGTGGCTTTAGGGCCTCTGCGGAACGCAAATTGCCCCTTGTGTACCTCTTGTAGCAATCCTAACTCACCAAGTAGCGGTTCAGCGAAGTCCTCAGGTGAACCGCCCGCGAAGCGGGGAGCGTAGCTACGTAAGCAGGTTTCCAAATCGCGCGAAAGAGTTGAGGGTGAGATGCGTTTCTTTGGGTCAATCTTGCGCGCGAAGTCTTCCAACGGGCCTTCAAGTTCTTGTCGAGTAAAAGTGGGGGATGTCACATAATTGAAAAGCCATCGCCAAGTAGTAGAGCGGTAACCTTTGCCAGCAAGCCACCAATGGGCATACCATGCTGTAGAGGGGTTTTCAGCGTATGGATCTAGCCCGCCATCACGCAATATTTCGGAAGCGGTGGGAGCGATTGCAAAGAAGTTTTGGTCTTCGCAGGTATCGCGAAGAATGTCGCAGGCCATCGCCCAATGACGAATAGAGCTAACCATGTTTTTGCCGACGCCAAACGATGCGATGGCATTTTCATCGGTGAAAGAGGCTTTCGGCACACGCTCCCCCACGACTGCTTGGTCAAAGGCTTTTTTGAGCCACATTTGACGCAGTGGAAAGGTTTCATGCCCCGAAAAATGGACGTGACTTCTTGTTGATTTTTTTATTGCGCGCATGCAATCATTCTACGACGAACTGGTGAAGTCCGCCAGTTACAATGATTTGAACGGATATTTAACCCAAAAAACCTCAGTTGACCGCTTCTTGGGTCTTGGAAAGTCCATTGAATACAGCGTTTTGTGCCTTCGATAACGTTCACCTGGAAGGTGACCCCGCTACGCGCCAGATTGCACGGTTTTCGAGTCGCCTGGCGGCGTTGCTCCTCGTTGCAGGGGGCGGCCATGCGCCTCGTCGCGCCTTGCCATTTTCCCTGGCGTTGCAACGAACGGCGCACCATGAAGGACAAGCTGCTGATCGGTTACGCCAAGGTATCGACCGATGACCAGGATTTGATGCCTCAAAGCAGTTCAGCCTCTTGCACAAAGCGGGACTCCTGTCCATCCTCAAGCGAGCTGCTGATTTCCAGTCGGTTCCGGGCGCGCGTCATGCCGACATAGAACAACCGTCGTTCCTCGGCCTCGGTCGAGTCGGGGTGTGGCAGGTTGCTATCCTCAGCGCCGATGATCCATACACAGTCGAATTCCAGCCCCTTACTGCCGTGCAAGGTGGAAAGAACAACCTCGGCTGCGGCGGCGTCCGAATTCAAACGGGTCAAGCTGTTCAGGCGCTGCGCAAGAGATCCATTCAGCTTCGCGATGATGTTGGCCAGCTTCTTGAGGAGATTGCCCCGGTCAGACTTCAGGTACTGAGAGAGCCAGTTCGTTGCCGCATAGATGGCCAGC
>Ga0100392_1002320_pt1 | contig 17693 bp, 10 predicted proteins | sample CryGeymeta201516_FD_81548 | JGI IMG/M metagenome (GOLD analysis project Ga0100392, IMG submission 81548) | Groundwater microbial communities from Crystal Geyser aquifers in Utah, USA - Crystal Geyser metaG 2015-16 | ecosystem: Environmental > Aquatic > Deep subsurface > Groundwater | place: USA... | reverse complement strand
GCTCAACGGATCTCAAGCTGTTGTGCTTTCTGTTTGCCGTTTAAATCTAGCTAGTAAATGCTCGATTTGCTGACTGCTGTATATCTGTATACCAGTGCGATCTATCTAAAAAAAAAAGATTCAAGTTATAAGATGCGCTCAATCAAGGAATAAACGGTATATGGTGACTTGCGAGTCAGTGAAGCATCAAGCAAGAGTTTAAGTGCTTCGATTTAGCAACCAGCCATTTTCGTGGTTCAACCTCAGCTGCGGAAAAAGCCAGCGCAAACACGCTATCATCGAGAACCGCCATTGTCGTGAATTTTATTCTCTCTAAGATTTTGTCCCAACGATGCGCGCGCGCGTACTAGGGATTGAACATGTTCGTGACACATAGGAGGGGACTTCCTTTTCTTGTTTTACGACCAACAAGAAGTCTACTGCACTGGAGTAGTAGGGTCTACTAGAATAGTAGTGTCTACTAGAGAGTAGCTAGTAGTCTAATAGTCCTATACTACTCTCTTAGTCCTACTACTCTCATAGGCTTACTCTCATCACAGTCCTACTAGACTACCAAACAGCATTGTCAGTCGTACTAGTCTACTTTTACTAGTACTGGTATCTGTTTGTAGCTGGCTAGCTAGTACTGAGCAGAGAATAGGCGCTGACAAGAAGGACTAGGTAGGAAGAGCCAACAGAGGACACATGAGCTCAATGTTTCGGTTCTCCATTAAAAAGAAGATTTTGATCTCTCTAAAAAATTTGCAATCAATCGTCAGATCCTTTTTTAAATTCTTTTCCACGAAAACAAGGGGAACTGGAGAAACACAACATATTATATACAGAGTAATATAAAGATTGATTTCACTAGACAATTTTCTATGTGGATACGCTGCCGTTTTGTCTTGCAATCGTACATTGATTGGTTTGTTTTGATGCGTGGTAATTTGAAATGTTGATCTGATTGATATCGAGAACAGTGGAGTGTGTTGTTGCATGAACTTCAGAGTGCTGTGGTAGTAGAGGATACTTTGAAGTGCGAGGGGCAATCGATGTTTTCTGTTACTTCTTCTTTACTTTTTGCGGGTAATTACAGCATGTGTCAATCGTACCAAAGCATCTCGCGCCTCAGATTGAGGTAGGCGTAGTAACGCATCCACAGCGCGCTGCAAACAAGCAGAAAACAAAACCGGAAAGGAAACAAGAGTTGAGCAAATTCAATATTTATTGCAAAAATTCACAGAAAGCACAAGTGAAAAATTTTGTCCCTACCTGTGCGTGAAATTTAGCAAGGTTCTTGGCCTTGTCCATTGCAGTGTCACTCTTGTACAGAGCTTCCAGGGCTGTCTTTTTGTCGCCAGACTTCTTAAACCGTCTCATCACCAGCGGTCGTAAATGAGGTGCTTCTTGTGCGGCATAAAGAATTGGAGCAGTACTAAGTCCCAAATCCATATCAGCTAGCGCTGGCTTTCCGAGTACAGAAGCTGCTGCTGTAAAGTCAAGAATATCATCTTGGACTTGGTAGGCAAGGCCCAAATGAAATCCAAATTCCTCCATGGCTGTCGCCACGGTCGAATCGTACGCGTGACCGCCCAGCAGGGCAGTCGATCGACACGCATAGCATATCAAAGATGCCGTCTTGTAATAAGACTTTCTCAAATATGTTTCAATTTCTAGCATGGACTCTGGTGAGCTCTTCAGTTGCATAATTTCACCTGCTACCAGAGATTCTAGAGCGGTGGCCATGATTTGGACCACAGCAGTATTTTCGAGCCGAGCCAGGAGGACGGAAGCACGGGCCAAAAGGTAATCACCCGCCAAGACAGCAACTTTGTTGGAGTAGAGCTTGTGAACAGATTCACCTCCTCTTCGTGTGTCAGCCTCATCTAGCACATCGTCGTGAATCAGAGATGCAACGTGAATCATTTCCACAATCTGTCCAAGTTGGGCCTGCTTTCGCCATACATCCGATCCTTCGTGGTTTTTCGGTGTCACAACTCCCCCTTCGACATCTACTTTCGAAGCTCCACTCCATTGCCAGACTGCTGCCCCCCCAGATTTATCGACGACATCATCTTCTTTCGAGCTCTGCTCTGGATTACAAGCCGCCACTGTTTTCGCAACTAATTGTACGATAGTGGGACGAAATCGTTTTCCGTGTCTCTTTTCGAAGAAATGCTTGGCAGCCATGGACAAGACGGGCTGATCTGTTGATACTAATTCCGCAATAGAATCTGCGAACGGTTTGAGCTCTCTTTCCACCATCTTGAATGGATCAGGTAGTCCCTCAATCTTGTTCTTCCCTCCCAATCCTTCGTAAGAAGAAAGTTTTGTTCCTGCCAAGGTGTCTTCTTCGCCATTCTTTAGGGCAGATCCGTCTCTCATTGCGTTGCCGCTCATCTTGGGGGGAATCACGCCTCCCTCTTCCTCCGTTAACATTTGAAACAGGTCATAACTGGGTGTCAACTTCATGGTTGTTGCTGAGTGACTGAGTGCCTCTGCTTCTTCTGAAACTACAACAGGCTTGGAGCGACTGGCACCGTGGCTAGACTGACTTGGTTTTTCCTTTTTCAATTCCGAAGCTATCATCGACATGCGGTGCACAGTTGCCGTTTGGAGATGACTTGGATGCCATGGCTGGTTTTGAGATGTTGTAAAGGCATCTGTCTGAAGCACCAGAAGGGCTGCAGCAGCAAGGACAAATCGTCCGTGCGATAACAACATATTTCTTCGTTTTGTTCCTTGTGTTCGAGTCATATTGTCTACAGTAATATTGTTGTCGTTTTATGTCTATTATTTGAGGTATTTTCAAAATGTTCCAAATAGGTTCTGTCCAATATTGTTAATTTCTACAGGCCGTAAATTGCAGTGAAATTCGGAAGAGATACAAACATTAAGTACAGTAGATAACAACAGGGTGAGACTCCGATGTTGTAAGTTTCCATTGTCACGACATGCACAGCATTTCCAGCCGACGCCGCATCCTCTCGTCGTCACCGTTCATCGTCGGCGCTTACCTCCTTAAATGTTGGCAAACCTCAGAAACAAAATGTATCTTATATTATAGTCAACGTAGACCTGGACGAGAACAATAATTGCACTGCACAACCTGGGTAGATAAGATTAATATTATTTTTCTTTGGATTGCTGACAGTGAGTGTGTCGATTGGGATTGCTGTCGTTGTCTCTTTTCCTTGATATTCTCATACAGTAATAAGAAGGTAAAGGTAGTCAGAGATGAGATGGAATCAGCTCAGTCCGAGTCACTCGCCTTGGCTGGTAGATAACACGCACTATGATTGGATGACGTAACGAAAAAGATATTATTATGAATCAACAGATGCTCGGACACAATTTTTGAAATATATCAGTGGTAAAGGATGCACCTAAGAAGCGACAATTATTTTCCGACCGAATGTTCTTCCTTTCTGACAAAGCGAGAAAAATAACTAGGTCTGTAGAACTCCTACTCCTACTACTATTAGAGTAGAGAGCTAGTAGCTACATTGATGGTACTAGTAGCTAACATATCATTGAATTGAGTGAAACCGCAGCTGCTATCTATTCGTACCCTGTAGAGCTTGGGATTATGATCCCCGTAATGTAGATATTCCAGATTTTTTAGTTAAACCTTGGGAATGAATCAGTGTTGCTGTAATATTCCGGATTACATTTAAAAACCTACCATACACTGACACGAAGTTGCCAGCCTACAGTTTCAAAAGAAAGGTATACCAACAAAGAAGAAAAGGAGCGCAGTCACTGAATGTTCACAATGCTAGTACTTATAAGCATTACGACACAATTTCAATAGATCAGACAAGGTTGTCCCATAGATCATGCAATGTTTTATACTTTTGCTGTTGGGAATGGAATCCACTCGCACTAGAATTGAGTCAACTAGTAACGGTCGCATCCGATTGGTAGTGGAGCAAGGTCCAGACACACTTAAACGGCGTCAGACAATGTTTCGCTCTCCGTAATGGTTTCCACCGTCGACGGGCTGCGGTGGTTATCCCTCTTGGGGGTGCGCTTGTCGTTGGTTTTGGTTGCAACCGACGGAAACAATCCCGGAGGCACTCGCTTCAAGGAAGACAACGAATCTTTCGTTTTGTTGGGTGACGTCTGCTTAATGTGAGACGACCCAGCCTGTTGTTGTCCCTGGCTGGGCGAATGAACGTATCCACCAGTGTAGCCATAGTTCATAAAGTTCCCCTGAGGAGACATCATGAACTGCGTGGCAGGCGAAGGGGGCCCGTACTGACGTTTTCAAAAAGCAAAGAAAGAGAAAAGGTGTTAGGGAGCAATCACAAATAAACACTTCAGAGTGATACGACTTTATGGTACATACATTGCTGACAGCAGGCCCATAGCTGTAGTGCCCGTATTGAGACTGTTGCAAGAGCAAAGGCTGAGCACTTTCGGCACCTGCATCTTCCGGAGAAACAATGCTGGCGCGCTTCAAAGTCTCCTTGATCTGGGTTTGGGGAGTAGACAGTCCCATGGCAATCGTGGCGTCCAAATGCCCCCAGTAGGGAGACCGGGAAGGCGTTTGGTTGGGGTCAAAGTTAGAAGGTGGGTGGTGTTCCGCCATGCAGCTACCTGCCTGCTCGTTGGTTACATCCTCATCTTGTCCCTTCTGTTGGGCCGCAGGAGTTGCGCGAGAAGTCGCTTTGGGTGTTTGTGGGATTCCGTAGTAGCCTCCCACAAGAACCTCGGGCTCCGGCATTGCATACGCAAAATTCGGGTCGACAGTTTGATGCCCATAGTAGCCAAGACCAGCATAATCAGGATACGGTGCATGCATGGGATACATATTTGGATCGACTCCTCCTGCGTGCATGCTGGGATCGAATGCCGGAAGAGCTCCGTTGGAACGTGGATCCTGTGCAGGATGAGGGTGGATTTGGTACATGTGTGGGGGATAATAGTGCCCAGGTGTATGCGCTCCTGGAGGCATACCATACTCCGACAAATCGGTCGTCAGGGATGTATTCACACTCGAGTCGTCTCCGTACGGATGCTGGTAGTGAGCCTGGTGCCAGCCACTTTGATTCCAGTATGGATAGGGGTACTGGTCGTAACCGTATCGTGGACGACGAACTCCCGATCCTCGAGCCATCATATTACCAACACCAACTTGGCTGGGGACCGAACGAGTCGCAGCAGTTCCACTACGGCGATGCTGGTTAACTTGCTTTCCATGAGAGTTCTTGTGATTTGCAATGCTCTGACCGGTAACTGGATCTGTCAAACCCGGCTCCATCTGCATTCGTTGGGCTGCAATAGCGCGGAGGTATTGCTCGTCAATCTGACTTCGCAACAGTGGGCTTTCAACATCCCCGTGTTCCGCCAAGGGACGGAGATCGAGTTTCCCAATGAGGACACGAAGACGAGCTTCAGTTTCTGGGCTGGTATCTGTCCACCCATTAAAGTGCTGAAGACAATCCTTCCATTCGTCGGAACCGAATAGTGAAACAGCTGCCAAATGGTCTGATACAGCGCAGACTTCCTCTCGAAGAAAGGCAGCAACGGGAGATACTGACTGCTTCACATCGACCATGTTACGCTTCAGTTTTTTAATGCACTTGGCAAGGAACTTGTGGTAATGAATCAAAGGCCACAAGTATCGCCAACGCTTGTTGTGAATCTGGGGCTCAACCCAAGGGTTCTATTATTTAGTGTATGAAATGCGGATGGAACAAGAATATGAGTGCCGTAATGATTGTAGAATAAATCTCAAAACAACCAAAAGAAAGCAAATTACATTGTATTACAGCGAATAGACGTACCTTTCCAGACTTGGCCTCCCACCAACTGCGAGATGGTTTCCATAGTTGCGTCCGACTACCGACCGACAAACTCGTCAGTGGATTTTCGTATTCGCGTTCTCCCATGGCTTGCAAAAAAGTAGGAGGACAAGCTTGAATAGAACGATTTTCATCCTTTCCCCGCCATTCAATAGCCGACAATAGCCAGCGTTCTTCGTCGATCAAAGCAGCTTGAACTGTCGTCTCCGTGTCTTTGGTGATAATAGTGGCGGCGGTAGTAGTCGCATTAATTGTAGACGGACTGGGTCCCGTGACAGCTTCCACCAGAGGACTGCCAATATCTTCAGAAATTGGCACTGGATTGGCACCATTAGAGGGATTGATAACAGTAGCAGTGTTACCATCAGCTGAATTCATCAACGTAGAATCATCATTGGCGGCCATGGCACTCGCTTCCTTGTTGATATCATGAATAACGCCATAAAAACTGACACGATTAATAACGGGTTGTGACAATTCTCGTTTCAAAGACTCGTGCAAATGGAAATAGGGAAAAGTCGTTGCTTCAGTAGCAGCATTGGAGGCAGACGAGACAGTGGATGATGATGATGATGGTAAAGAAGAAGAGGGCTCAGCCAAGGGAACTGGTTTTGAATTGACCTTGCGAGAACCACCAGTCGTAGTACTTTTGGCATTATCATTGCTGCAGTTGACAGAATGTGCATGCAATTCATCAACACCCGTGGGAGAAATCATACTGGTGAGCTGTTGCTTGTTCAGAGTAGTAGCACTTTCTTTGGTGGGTTCATTCTTGTCTTTTGGTGGTGCCGTCTTTCCATCATCATCATCATTATCATCTGCTGGTGCATCAGCAGCTGGTGTGGAATCGTAGAGTTCCTCAAAGGCTTCCGACAGGTTGCGTCTCGGAATGGGAACAGCAGAATCCACTGCTGGAGGAGGCATACAGGTCATCGTCATATTGTTCGGAGAGGTCTTCTTCGAGGCGGAAGTGGTGGGGGTGATAGGACTGTTGTTGGTGACACAGGTCGTGTTGGTATTTTCCTTGTTGGCGTTCCTGTTTCTTTCCGAAGTTGTGAATTCTGTAGCAACGGAATGTCCAGAAGTCATACTCATGTATGTGATGAGCGAAACAGAGAGAGATATCTAGTGTGTATAATGCGTGTCGTGTGTGTTGATGCCTGGATTTACAACGTAAATCAAGACGGAATGGACTCGGTGTGCGTGAGGAGTCGGAGAAATCACGTTCTATTTATTTCTTAGATTGTCCTTGGTGCAAAGCTGGTGCTTGTTGTGCCGAGAGTGAAGCTTCTGTTAATGATATTATATAATATTGATTTGTTAACAAATAAGTTAGAGAAACGTGGAATGCATCAAGTAGCTATAATAATAGCAACTCCTTTGACACAAGTAATTACTAGGTCTACTAGAGTAGATATGAGTAACTGTTGTTTCTGTCGTGTGATAATCACTCCGATTTTCTCTTGTATGTGTGATAAGTTTTTCAGTTGGTTTTGATGGAAGGAAGAATATCCCTGGATCACATCATTGCCTCGTGCTTCTTTTGGCTATTCAACAGTCCTGTACCGGTAGTAGCTAGCAATACTACTGTCACTACACAGTACCATGGAGAACCGCTCCAAGCTTTGGCCCACCCTGCGCGAAGAAAGACTTAGGAAAATCTTGAACTCAAATATCTACCTCTTGTATGTGAGATTTTCAAAAACATCGTAAGCTGCTCAGGTAAAACAACAATGAACTCTCACTCACCACACGGTGTGGGAATGCTCTAGCACATACACATACACCTGCGCCTACGTAGTACGTAGTACTCTACCCCTCTAATACTATTCTTAGAGTCTAGTAGTACTAGTCGTCGAAATAATAGCAGTCACAGCAAGAGCACCAACAAAAACCTGACATGCACCAAAAGAAGTTTCCGAACGCTTTGATTCCCAATGAAAAATGTTGGGCTATTCTCTTCATAGTTTAAATTTCATGGGTGGGTAAATGCCACAGAAATGAAATTTATGCGTACCTTCATAGTCCACAAAAGTATACTGCTACTACTAGTCTAGACGTATTTGCTACTCTAGCTAGTAGTAAGCGGTACAACAAAACTTTGGGAGGAACAAGTTTCATCATTATTTGATGAACATAATGATCGGACTGCTGACCGCTCAGATGCACGCTAGAGATGTGGCGATGATGTGTACAGCTCAACCCCAACCAACGGAGGTATCTATGCTAGAGACTTATTATGAATTCGAACATTATTATACCAAGCCACTCGCATAGAATTCGATGTACTAGGGTCTAGTACCTGGTAGTCTGGTAGGCAGTAGTGTAGGTCGTAAGCCAAGATGTACGTAGTCTAGTAGTACTGGTATGCTGAAACTTCGATCTGCATTCCAATCAAGCTCAATCCAATTTCCCCAGGCGCCGGATTGAAGACTTTTTTAGCAGTACCAGTGTGGTAAACAAAGAAGTACTTGAGTTATAGTAGTAGTCTAGTAGTAGCTAGAAACAAGAAAAAGTACGACACGAATTAGAAAGACTTATTGAGGTGATAATTTTTTTAACAGAAATTAAATAATAAAATATGACTTTTTTACTGGTGAGAATGTACCGGTACTCACGGAGAAAGATGGATAAATCGAGCATCTGAAAGAAGTGGCGTAAAAAAGTTGACGGTGTGCTTCTCATCATCAGAGCGGCAGAGTCCTGGAGTGACAACGGGTTCTGAAGAATTACAGGTAACAAGGGGTCTAGACTAGTCGGCAGGCGTTTGCGAATGCAATGATGATTTGGAGCAAATAATGCAAAGCACAGAGCAGGATGTACACTGAAGACCTGCTCTACACTACTCGAGTAGCTAGTAGCGCAGCCTTACATATCTATGCACCCATGACACGACAATACGATGACTTTGAACTGAATACCTGCTCTAAACTAGCTAGCGCAGCCTTACATATCTATGCACCTATGACACGAGCAATACGATGATTCAATTCTGTGACATCGTTGCAGACTAACGTTTCGATGGTCCAGCCATCGCCACCTGTCGGGGATGCCGCCGACAGAAAACTGAAGAGTGCCAAGGCATCTTGGCAAGTAAAAACTTGCTTTCTCTTCCTTGCGCAAGCTACCTGTTTTTTTTTGTGACGTTCAAAAGATAACTGATGTAATACATAACGTACCATTTTAATTCGGCTGGCATCGTTTATTTCTTCGGAACATAGTAGCCTCGGCGATGAAAACTTCCTCAAGAGTGACAGCCTGCTCACCTTGACGTAGAAAGTCGAACGCCACATGTGCTCTGCACTTGCTGGTAGCGCTGTCTATGCTAATAGCCGTCGATGGTACCTTGGCTGAAAACATGTGCTACAAGTGGGCGAAAATGCCATGATCGTTCTCTACGTGTACTTGGAGTAACCTACTACTGTAGCTAGCTAGTAGTACTAGTGCTTGACACTCGTCACCACCCAACCTTTGGATTACAGTACTTTGAAAACCTTGGATTTAAGAATCCTTTTTTCACGACAGCATAACGCACCACTTCAATCATCATATTATCATTATTTTTTAATTACTACTAGACTAGTAGTAGACTAGCCTACTCTTGTATTATTTATTTTACAACGAGGACAGTTATTTTTATACGTTTCGGACCTCTCCAATCGCATTTTTTCCGCAAAAGTTGTTGAGATTCACTTGTCTTAACTGAGAGACAATTTTTCAACCGCGACTATTGTAGCAAGTATAGGCCGTTGTAAAGTACACATAGCAAGAGGATAGAAGAAACCAGACAAAAACATGAGCGCTGTAAAGAAGGAGACCTCATCGCCTCTGGCCGAACTGGAGCCATCCGGCAGTCAACCGTTGGGAGATCCATTGCCTCGAGACGAACACGCCTGTTCCGTGAGCTTGCCATCGTGGGCTTCTGTTGTCGGCTACGAAGAGGGAGACGAAAGCATAACCTCGGCCATGCGATGTGGGTACCCCCGATTTGTTTACCATCCATTGATTTTGCAACTCATGTCGATAGTAGTCGAACGATACGGAAAAGCCGATAAAGCCGAAGATTGTTTGCTGTTGCCGGGTCGCGCTGCAGCGGTGCGTTGTCAGGCATTTTTACAGGAAGCCCTGGAGGAAAATGGAAAATCGTCAACTGCAAACAAGGCAGCGAAGAAGGATAATGCTCTATTGTGTTACAACAAAGAAGATCCTGTCGAATCCTCTTCCATGTCCAGAATTCGTATTGTCGCTGTGGGTGCCGCAAATATTCATGCAGTGTTATTTCCTGCGGAAACACTGGCTGGGATGCAGGCCAAGGCGTACTGGCAGCACACTGGAGAAATTGTAAGCAGTCGTCGTGCAGAGGAAGCATTGAACGCTTTAGGCGTCCCAGTTCGGCGAGATGTCACCGTTGGCCCAGAAGCCCCGTACATATACCATCCTGCTTCCTGTGACAAAAATAGAGATTGCGCAAAAGTTCGCATCTCCAGCGATAGTATGGCTAATGCTCCCGAGGAAAACGTATTTTTGCAAATGCGACAACGCATTGCTCAATGGGCCGATGTGCCTTCAAAAGACTCGGTTTTTCTAACCACCAGTGGCATGGCCAGTATTTATACAGCGCTGCGATCAGCACGTCGTTATCAATTGTTGCAGTCCAAAGATTCATCATCGCTGGGTGGCCGGTCCATTGTTTACGGCTTTCCGTACCTCGATACTCTCAAACTATGCTCTCGCAAAGAATTTTGTCCCGGCGGTGTGGAATTTTTCGGTTTGGGAGATGCACAAGATTTGAAGCATTTGGAACAGTTGTTGGAAAGACAATCTCCTTCGAACAAAGTTTGTGCTCTTTTCACGGAAGTTCCCTCGAATCCATTGCTGCAATGTCCTGACTTGGTCAAGTTACGAGCCTTGGCAGACAAGCACGATTTTTGCTTGATAGTTGATGACACCATTGGCAATTTCTTGAACATTGACATGATCAATTCTGGTCTTGCTGATGCGGTTTGTACATCCTTGACTAAAATTGTGTCAGGCCGTGGAGATGCCATGGCAGGAAGCATCGTGGTCAATCCGAATACCGAGAAGGGCCGATGGATGCAACAAGACCTGGCTCGAGATTACAGCGTTTGCGAGATCAATGACACTGCCACTGGATTGTTGGAGGCTGACGTAAAAGGTCTTCTCGTCAATAGCCAGGACTTTCCAGAACGAAACGATAAGATTAATGAAACAAGTGAAATCTTGGCTGATTGGTTGTCTGGACATAACGAAGTTGAAACCGTCTGGTATCCCAAATATGCGCCTCTGTATCCATCACTCTTGACAAAGCCGAAGTCCGGGTATGGTGGATTAATGTCCATTTTGCTGGATTCGCACGTTTGTCAGCGCACCTTTTACGATTCGCTTGATGTTGCCAAGGGGCCATCATTGGGTACCAACTTTACGTTGGTCTGTCCTTACACACTGCTGGCTCATTATCACGAATTGGATTTTGCTATGAGTTACAATGTTCCTCCGAACTTGCTGCGCATTGCTGTAGGCTTGGAAGAACTGGACGTTCTGAAGGATAAATTCGAAGATGCCTTTAGCAAGAGTCGCCTGTATCCCAAATTGCAGCAGTCAGCCCAAGGTGCTTCTGATATTGGATCCCAACAGCGTGCCTATTCGACGTTTGCTGCTCCCATGCCTCCGCCGATGGTTAGGCCGACTCACTATGCTGCGGCAAATAGCACTAAGCAACGTTTCTCACACTCCAGGAATGCTGTGTCTACCATGCAGAGTCTTTTAAGACGCATTTCTCGTTGATTCATCATTCTCTAAGCGTACACTAATTACATAGACTTTCCTAAAATTTAACTAGCTAGCTCAGCCATGAATTGAGGTATGGCATTTTGCCTTCTGCCCAATCTTTTTCTCATTGCATCGTCGCCATAGCCAACAAATGTCACCTGTAAACCTTCAAAATAATGTATCCTTTACAACTCGACAAATTCTCCGTCATTTTTGGCCGAAACGCTTGTGATGACTCCTCCTGATTCTTTAAAAGTAGCCCACGCAGCATAGTGAGGTTGAGTTTTGTGAAAGTCCACGGCTGCACTGTCCTTGTAAAGCTCGTAAAATGTAAATTGGTTCGGGTTGTCTTGAGACCGCAAAACGTCTTATCGCAGGGTAGACGAATATCAATTACAAGTTGTATCAATGGGTTGAGTGTAATTCGGGGGCATTAAATATTCCTCGTTCAGGAGCGAACAGCAATCAGACGAAAACAAGTGAGAAACATTCACGTACCAAATCGAACGCATCCAGGCTCCTTGCGAGAATTTTCGGCGTTATTTTTTATCATGTCAAGAAATTCATCCATGCGTTCCGGTTTAATTTCTGCCTGGACAACTACGGCAAAAGGCTTGCTAGTAGCAGACATGGCGGTCGTAGAAGAATATGTTGCAGCAACTGATCCACTCCTACTACCTTGAAACGTAAAAGCCGTAAATGCGTGCCGTGAAACGAAACTACTGGCAGGTCGCGCCAACAATGAAAGCATAAGAAGATTAAAGAGGGTAGTATGTAAAAGCAATGAAATTGAGAGCGACGTCTTCATTGCTTTTGGTGGCACGCAAGTATGGTTCAAGATGTTGAATCTTTACTTGCAGAAATAAATAGTTTTTGTCGCCGTCGAACACATACATCATCACTCATCCCTCATCATAGTAGACTAGTCTAGTACTGTAGTCTACTCGCGTGCGAGTACAACATGATATCTTTTTGTATTAAGAAGGCTACTAATACTAGCTAGCTAGTCTAGTAGTAGACTCTAGTAGTATTCTGATATTCGGAAAGAGACGCATTCTTGTTCCTTTCATTCGGTTATGAGCGCAGCAAACAGGTGAAAAAATACTCCGGAATATCTGTCTCAAATAATATTATGAAGTAGACTTTGCTAGCTACTGTAGTAGAGTACCCTAGAGCCCATCTCACTACTAATTTACCCTTGTGGCAATCAAAGAATCTTCAGACAAAAGACAAATACACAACCAGGCCAAGTCAGCTACAAAACAGCTATAGGAAGAGATCAAGGCTAGATGGGTCGACAAGCGAGAAGATCAGAGAGAGTTAAAACAATGAATTTTAAACAATTAAATCAAAGATTCATGTTTGCTTTGGCTCTTCTCCTGCTTGTATCCTGCAGTTGCCCAGTCTCCGCCTTACAGGGATCTTCCAATCCGAAGCAGCTTCGTTCTTTGTCCACCGCTTTCACAAGCAGGAGTCACCACACGTTTAATATACCAAAGCTTCCATCATCAGTACTTTTTTCAACTAGACATCAGGATGCTACTATCGAAGCTGGTGATGATTTTTCACCTGCTAGTACTGCCTGTAAATCATCCGTGAAACAGTCACTGCGTCAACTTGCTTCCAGTATCAAGCGAAAAAGTTTGGACATAATCCATACAGTTCCTGTTCAAAAGGTTCTGCATGCAAGACGGCATCGTGCAGCTGATTCTCATCAACGTCCCAAAGGTCGCTCAGTTCGAATGGTTGCTTCTCTACTGGCGGTGTCCTTTTCGGCTTTGCTGATAAAACCAGCCCGTGTTCTCGCCATGGCCGGTGGTATGGGAGGAAGCAAAGGAACCGTTTTGCCCATGTCTCAGTAAGTAGTTGTATCCTTGAGTGGTGTTTTTAACAAAATAGTGTTTCCAAATGCTAACCCATCCTGTGCTGGCCTCTTGACTACCGTTCTCAGGAGGGATTTCTTCTCGGCATCAGCATTGTTTCTCGCTCTTTTCTCGGTGCTGGCACTCTTGCACGCTTGTGAAATTGCAATTACAACGCTCTATCCATGGAAAGTGAGAGAGATTGCCGAAGAAGAGTTGAAGGCAGGCAAACGAAGGGGTACCTTTGGTGTATTGAATGAGGATATCACACGGGTCTTGACTACCATCCTCGTGACATCGACGTGTAGTTCCATTTTTGCTACAACCATCTTTACGCATATTGTGGCATCACAATTTGGTCTTCGTGGTGAACGCTACGGCGCGATTGTCTTGACTGCCTTGACGCTGTTTTTTGTCGAATTATTACCGAAATCTATCGGTGTAACCAACGCGGAGGTAGTGGCCCGGCTGATGGTCCCTCCTGTGAATGTTGTTTCCACGGTGGTTGCACCATTGGGAGTCTCCTTGAGTTTCTTGGCCAAGCAAACACTGCGGCTATTTGGAATCAATACGAAAAATGGCGAGGATGAAATTTCGGATTCGCAGCTGAGACTCATTGTAACTGGAGCCAGGGATTCGGGAACCATCGACTACGGAGAGCAAGAAATGATCCAGGGAGTTCTCAATCTACAAGACAAACGTGTAAAAGAAATTATGAAGCCTCGAGTTGATGTAATCGCTGTTCCTGAAACGATGTCTGTTGCTGGGGTTCTGGGAGTAGTCCGTGAGAGTGGCTACAGCCGTATTCCTGTTTACGCAGGAGAAATTGACAACATTGTTGGAATCGTAATTGCTAAAAGTGTGTTGGATTTCTTTGTGGAAGGAGTTTTGGTTGACAAAGAAATGCAAAAGAAAATTCGCAAGGAAGAAGTTTACTTGGAATCTATCGAAGGAGAAGACCATGAGTCCGACACCAACAACAACACTACGACAGCCAAAAAGTCGCCGTCGTTCATCAGTAGTGTCATTCCTCTTGGTCCCAACGAAGAAACTGCCACAAGTTTTGTGGTGCCTTTGACACCCAAGGAGCTTGTAGAGCGCATGGAAAAAACCATTGATGAAGCTGGTCTTATTGAGTCTTGCTACTTTGTTCCTGATACCGCTAATGGTTGGTCTGTTTTGCAAGAGATGAGGAGACGACGTATCCACATGGCCGTTGTTGTAGACGAATTTGGTGGAACTGGTGGATTGGTGTCCCTTGAAGATATTGTCGAGGAGGTTGTTGGAGAGATTTACGACGAGGATGACGTAAGTTCTCGCCCAGACTTGATGCATAACTTTGGGATTCAATCTATTCATGTGATAGATTCTGATTTGTCGTTCATCCTTTTTGTTATTATATAATATTTCATAGGAGGAGGATTTTGAATTTTCGGAGGACTCGATCATGCTTCAAGAGGATGGATCCTTCTTGATTCGAGGAGACGCGGATCTCGAAGATGTCAATACAGTTCTGGCGCTTCATTTAGCTGACGATACAGCTCTGAAAGAATTTTCCACGCTCAGCGGATTCCTCTGCATGTGTGCTGGTGAGATTCCTGCCACTGGTGATTTGATCATGAGCCGTGGTTGGTGCTTCACAGTTGAACATGCCGATGACAAACGGGTTCTGTTGGCTCGAGTAGAACGTCTGATAGGGGACGAAGCCGAAGGCCACGAGGATATATCTAACAATCCAATCCGTGCACTGTTGAGACTAAAAAATAACAATGATAACGAGTCTTCAGACGAATCCACCAATGGAGAAGCCGACGAAAACAGCAAAAAATCCTTAACGGACGAAATGATCAAAGAGGATATCATGCGAAATAGAGAAGAGAACATTGCACAAGCAAAGGAAATCGAGCGCATTGTCGACAGTGGAAGAAGCAAAATAGCAATGTTGAAGAAAGAACAAGCCAATGGAACAGAGCAGTAACGGGTCGAGGTAGGGAAGGATATTGTCACTATCGTAATCGAAGTAATACTCGAAAATGCTTCAGTGAAGATAGTTTTGGAAAAGCCAGTGATGGGCTAACTAACGACGGTATACCGTGGTACCAGTGTTACTCGGTCACTTTTGCAACGATGTTCCTACAGAAACCCCAAAATATATAATGCAACGGTGTACAATAACATTCATGATTAATCCACGTTATCATAAAGCTCCGACCCGTGCGTTTTTTTCTGCTTTCCAGTATCTCCGCCTCCCTTCTCGTCAGGATCACCATCGGGATTTTGGACCACCCGTTCGTAGGCTGGCGGTACGACTTGCATTTGAATACTGGGTGCACCCTGCAAATTCTGTAGCTGCTGCAGTAGTTCCGTACGGATCGACTTGAGGGAGCTGTGGAGGGGACATGACATGAATGAGGAACCAACAACAAAAAAGAGTGAGACAAAAACAATAATGAATTAACAAAAACATCCATCAAGCAGGATCGACGTACTCTTTGCCATTGAGGTTGTCCATATTCTCTGGTTTTAAGTGTAGCTCATAATCAGGAGCATAGTATTCGTAGTAATCGTTAAAAGGAATATCGTTGGAAATATCATTCTCCTTTCCCAATAGGACCGATGTTTCGTAGGCCCAGCAACGTGCCACGTTTCGAATCGTATATCCTCCTCCACCCAGGACCAAGGTAGGCACATTGAAGGATTGTACGTACTTGACGCATTCGGCGTGTCCTCTCGGCGTCAGATTAAAACACCCCAGTCGATCCCCCGTGAGGGAATCAGCTCCGCACTGCAAGACGATCGCCCCCGGCTGAAAGACTTGCATAATTTTCTCCAAGACGGGCTTGAAGAGATCCTGAAAGTACGTTTCATCGGTAATGCCCGAGTTGAGAGGAGCGTTGACACTAAATCCTGTTCCATCCTTGGCTCCGACATCACCGATATGTCCCGTACCTGGAAAGAAATCTCCGTACTTGTGCAGAGAAAAGGTCATGACCCGGTCCGTGGTGTAAAAGGCTTCCTCTACTCCGTCTCCGTGGTGCACGTCAATATCAACGTACAAGACGCGGGCGTGTACCTTCAGGAGCTCCAGAATGGCCAGAACGATATCGTTGATGTAACAGAACCCACTGGCTTCCGACTTTTTGGCGTGGTGCAACCCTCCGGACCAGTTGATGGCTATGTCGGCCTGTCCGTTGTTCAACAGCACCGCTCCGTCCATGGAGGCACCCGTGTAGAGCTGGGTAAATTCAAACAGACCATCAAATACGGGACAATCGGTGGTATCGCCAGCATTGAACTTTTGCATCGACGTGCTGAACTGTCGGAGACTGTCGGGAGTAATCTTGGAAAGAAAGTGCACGTACTCTTCGGAATGGAACTGTGTCATTTCTCCTGCACTGGCAGGGTGAGGACGGTAGCATTCCATTTCCTTGTAAAGACCGTACGAGAGGATCAAGTGATGTGCTAACTTTAGTCGGTGCGGTTTCATGGGATGCGATGGTCCATAATAGTGCAGGGGCTGTGTAGCAGAGAGATAGAGAGTGAGAGTGTTTATTTGGTTGTTTGGTATGGAATACGTGTAGTATGAGTTATTAGTTATTAGTGAATGGATGTTAGTGTGAAGTGTGAAATTGGCGAACAGAAACGGGTAGGATGGCAACTGTCAACCGATGATCATGATGAACATCGTCGTCGTCGTCGGTGTTCGCCTCCACTTCAAAAAGTACAGCATAACTGTGTAGTAGTACGTACACAAGTCGGATGGTAAAAGTACGAGACACGAGACTTGGCACGGTCCGACATTCTTGGCTTCACTGCAGCCTAAGAGATACAGGCGCCGATGGGATTCGTGAAACTATCTTTGCAAAGCAGATGTCTTATTAGTTATCCAAAACCTATGACACTCTGTAACTACCAACATCTATTTACTTGTTATTGAGTGAATGAGTGAGAACTTATTATCGTCCTGTCCGTGATGATGAGGGAGGGTTTTCAGCGTTTCATCTCAATCTCAGCACTCCCTCCGATCTTATAATTATCGACAGAAGGACAGACTAGATAGACATAGGGATAGGGTCGACAAATATTTGGATCGTGCAAATAATAATGAAGAGCGAAAAACAAGCAATAGTCGCCAACCACTCTAGCCAGTGGGTGGCCTATCAAAGTTTTATTTGTGTGTTACTGATAAATATTTAGCTTACTATTTTAGAAGTAGAGTACTAAAAATTTGTATAGTCATATCTTAAGTTGG
>Ga0100392_1002316_pt1 | contig 17710 bp, 37 predicted proteins | sample CryGeymeta201516_FD_81548 | JGI IMG/M metagenome (GOLD analysis project Ga0100392, IMG submission 81548) | Groundwater microbial communities from Crystal Geyser aquifers in Utah, USA - Crystal Geyser metaG 2015-16 | ecosystem: Environmental > Aquatic > Deep subsurface > Groundwater | place: USA... | reverse complement strand
GTTGCGGAAGTCCGACAGCTCGAGGATGCGGTCGACGGTCGCCGGATGACCCGACCCGACGAGCACCGTTTCCTCCTCGTCGCCGACGGGGTCGACGCGGACGATGAAGGACAGGTCGCACTTCTTCTGCGATGCCGGCGACAGGATGATCTCGAGGCGATCCTCGGTGGGATCGGAACTGTCCGAGATCCACATGATCTGCGCAGCGACTCCGCGGACGCGGACGTCGCGACTGGCATTGGTGCCGGGCGTCGTGGCGGCGATCTCGTCATAGGCCGCAGCGAAGGTGGGGGATGCGTCCTTCAGCATGGTGATGATGCTCATGGTCATTCCTTTTGTCTCTGACGGAAGCAGGGCCGTCTTGTTCAACGTGGCATTCGAACCAGTCGTCGCGGACGATCGCTGGTGAGGCAGGCTTCGCCGACGGGCAGGGCCTTGCCGACGTATTCGAAATCGATGTCCTGCGGCTGGTAGCAGAAGCGCTGGTTGCGCTCGTCCCAGTAGGGCGACCAGGTGTCATGGTCGGCGGGTATCACGCGGATGCTCAGCGTGCCCGGCGGATGTTGGCGCGCCTCGTAGAGACCGCCTTTGACGAAGCCGTGAGGGAAGCCCTCGCGAACATGCGTGCAGCGCCAGTATCCGAGCGGATGGATGCTGCGCTCGCGTCCGCGTCTCGCGGCGCGGGCGATGAGCCGCTGCTTGCGGGCGTGCGCCATGTCGGCCAGGCGACGCGAGATCGCATCGAAGAGGATCGATAGATTGGCGAGCGCGGAATGGACTGGATCGTTCATGCTGTTTTTTCCTTTCCGGATGCCCTTCTCTCGATCAGATCCGGGGGAGACTCCGCACCAGGTCCGTCACGCTGGCGTGCTTCGCCCGTTCGAGCGGAAGACCCATCATGAGGTGAGGAATGATCCATGCATCGTCCATGCGGGCATCCTCGAGGACCGGGTCATCGCCTTCGAGAGTGACGCCGGTGACCTCGGAGAGGCGTCGACCGTTGTAGCACCCCGAGAGGATGGATTCGTGCAGGGCCTCACCCAGTGACTCGTGGAAGACGATGCGGTCCTCGGCGACCGAGACACCTGCCTTCAGGCTGATGTTCGCCTCGATCAGGACGTCGCAGTCTTTCCGTTCTTCCAGTGCGTCGGCATGACGCAGGACCTCGATACGCCGCTCGCCCCGTTCATCGGATTCCAGTTCGTAGAGGAGGTTCTCCGAACGGTTTCCGGATTCCTCGACGAGATGCGAGAGGAGGGCGATGACCTCGTCCTCTCCTTCCGCTGCGACCTTGGCGGCGAGGATGGAGGCGGCGACGGCGCCGAGCAGGATCGTCATGGGCTCTTTTCCTTGATGGACTTCTTCTGATGGATCGGCCCGTACGCACTTTCCGATGGTGTCAATCGACGAGACTGATCATCGAGGGTCTGGAGGTCAGCTCGCCCGAACCCGGAGCGATGTCGCAGACGATCTCGACCGTGTTGCCCGTGAAGTCCACAAGGGCTTCCCAGGGTTCGCGCTCGTCCTCAATCTCGATGGTGATGCTGATCTGGTGCTGGTAGGGGTCGAGCAGGATGGCGGGCACTTCGACAAATGTCTCGCCGATGAGGCTGTAGCCGAATTCCTGGATCGTGAGCGTGACCTGGCTTCCGTCATCGCTGAGCTTCATGATGATTTTCCTTCCCGTTTGGCCGTAACCCCCGTGATTGCCCCCCCCTGCGGAGGCCTAAGCCTGCGGCGTCCAGCCGGGGACGTTGAGACGCACCAGAGAGCGGCGACACCCCCGGGCGACGGGCAGCGACAGGTGCAGGCAGTTGACGTTGCCCGCATAGACGCGACCGGCCTCCATCGGGAGGACGTCGAGCGCCGAGACGTCGATGTGGCCGCAGTCGCCCATCTCGCCGATCGGCCCCTCGTAGGTCCCGACATAGCCTTCCGCCGCAGAGACGCTCGAGGCGAGGATGATGCCTTCGGGAGCCGCGAAGTCCGCTTCGCTCCACAGGCCCGCGCCGGACTTGTGTCCGGTATGGCCCGCCATGAGGGAGGCGTGTCCCGGAGGGATGGACCGGTGGCTCGGAGGCAGCGGGCTGTGCCGCTGGGGCAGTTCGCGGTGCGCCGGACCGGCGCAGACGTGGCTGCTGTGACCCTTGATGCCGGGGTTCCAGTAGCCGTCGATGTGGAGACCGGGGCGGCGCTGGGTCCTGCCCGCTTCGACCTCGGTCTCGTCGATCATGATGTAGACCGGCTGATCGGTGTCGATGCCGTCGAGCATGGCGTCGACCGTCGGCTGCCAGCGGGACAGGTCCTGCGGCAGGCCTTCTGCCTTGAGGAAGGCCCGCATGTAGACGCGCGCTCCTTCCCAGGCCGGGAAGGCGACGTCGCCGCGGGTCTCGATGATGGAACGGTGGAGCATGGTGCTTCCTCTCTGGATGATCAGGCGGCCGGTTCGGCCGGAGTGCGTCCGGGAAGGACCGGTGTCCAGCCTTCCGGTGCCTGCACATCGAATTCCGTCAGGCATTCGCCGGCCGCATAGAACTTGGTGCCGGTCGCGCTCGAGACGTAGGTCACCGTCGAGTAGCCCCAGCTGACGAGGACACCGTAATCGTCGGAGGAGACTTGACCTCCGGAGAGACACGTCACGCGGACGTGGGTCTCCTGTTGCTCGGACTGTGCCGTGGCTTGGCTCCCGTCACCGCAGGCTGCGATGGAGCCGAGGGCCAGGAGCACGAGCGGGGCGGCGAGGAGGGTATGGATCTTCATGTCTGGTGTTTCCTATCGAGAGACGCGCTCGAGCTCGAGCTGGGTGTCGGTATGCGCACCGATGACATCGGTGAGCTGGTAGATTCCCGACGACAGGACCGGTTGCAGCAGGCCTGCGAACCTGCCCGCGCGGTTCCCGAGCATGCTGGCGAGGAGATCAGGGCCATGTTGCTCGAAGGGTGCGAGCGTGCTCTTTCGCCCTTCGAGCACGACGACCTCGGCCGGACCGTCCTCGTCGACGGTGATCCGGAAAGAGAGATCGATGCCGTGGCGAGGGGTGGGGGCCACGGTGATCATGATGCCGTCGAGGTCCGTGCAGCGTTCGACGATGACCGGGACGTTCTCGACTAGGACCTTCTCGCGCTCGCTCGTCCCGAGGGAGACGGCGGTCCAGGCCTTGTCGAAGGAGCGCTTGCCGATGAGCTGGGAGAGCATGGTCGCCATGGTATCAGTCTTCCAGTCCGGCGGCCGCGACGCATGCGGCGAGCATGCCGGGCGTCATGGTGGTGTCGACATAGGCCGACTTGACGCGCGGGGCGTTGTCGTTGTCGGCCGAACGGGCCTTGGCGGCGCGGATGGCCTTGAAGCGGGCGATCTGGGCGGCGGTGAGCTTGCGCTGTGCGGACATGTCTTTTTTCCCTTTCCTCGATGGAACTCGCCCATCGCGTCATGCTTGGAGTCTGCTGGTCCCGGGTCTCAGGCCGCGCGGCCGCGGAGGTACGCATCGAGCGAGACCTTGCCCTCGCCCGCTTCGCCGAGGAGGTCCCGTGCTTCTTCGGCGTTCCGCTCCTGGAGCGGGCACCAGACGGTGCGGTTCGCGATGACCTTCAGGCGTTCGACCGTCTTCTGGCGGATGGCCGCGTCCGGATGCCGCGAGAGGATGTCGAGCATGATGCTGGCTGCGCCGATGAAGTCGCAGTCGTCCTTGGCCTGTTCGACCTCGGATCCGTGGAGGGTGACGAGGGTGATGACGCCGACGAGGCCGCCCGCCGCGAGGAGCGCGGAGAGGACGGTGGTCTGGTGGCTCACGGAGTAGAGGAGCTCGGTGAAGCCGATGCCTACCGCTGACAGCGATAGGGCGATGGCGAGGAGAGCCTGGATTCTGGACATGATTTTTCCTTCTCGATTCCGGATACGGAACGCCTGCCCGCTGGAAGGAAGGCTCGCCTGCGAATGCGGTGGCAAAAAAAGGGGCGGCCCCCTCAGGCCTGCCCCTCTGTCCTGTCCGTTATCCTCGTGGTGATCATCTGTGCGGCCACGTCCCATGGGACATCCTCGTCGACGTATTGCAGCATGACATGGGTGTCTCCGCGCGTCAGCGTGGAGACGAGCAGATCTGGGAGCCCCGGGACGACGTCCGCAAGCGTCAGCGGAGCGTCGACGTCTGCGATCCGGGCCGACCATCCGGTGGTCAGCGAGACCGGGGCATGATCGTTGAGGATGAGCATGTCGCCGTTCCCCATCATCATGCCCGGAGCCGAGAGCGTGGCCCTGATGCGGTGCTCCCGGTAGGAGACGCGCACACTGGCTTCGGGCGGGAGATCCAGCTGGGCGATCATGTCCGATCCGGTCGCCTTCCGGTTGGGCGGTCCGCCGCGCACCTCTTCGCGGAAGTCGCGGAAAGTCGTCGACTGGATCGCTCTGTTCCTGCCGAAGCACGAGACGAGCAGCGCGAGGGTGAGGTGATCGGTGACGGGGCGTCCGTCCGGGGTCGGATTGAGCTGGTCGATATGGCCCTGCATCTGCCGCCTGCCCCTGAATGCCCCTTCCAGGGCTGCCTTCAGCACGCTTGCCGGGATGGTTTCTCTGCTCATGGTGCGAGATCCTTGTCCCGGAGGGATCGTTCGATGATGCGGGTCAGGGCTGGATGCGTGCGCCGCCATTCGACGAAGCGGGGATTCCATTCGAACATGATCTGCCGGATCGTCCTCGTGACGAACCCGGGACCGGACTGGATGGTGTCCCTGGTCCCCTCCTTCTTGATGGTCAGGGGGCGCCTCGGCGCACCGGAGGTGAAGGTGAGATCCATCACGTCTCCGAGCCTTTCGATCGTGGGCAGCCTGGAGACGAGCGATTGCCACGTCGCGTCCGGCATGCCTTCGCCGGAGACGTAGGCGCGTTCCTCGCGCAGGTCCCAGAAGGGCTCGCGACCGATCTGGACCGTGACCTGCGGGTGGAACCAGTGTGCGTAGAAGCGGATCTGGTTGTCGGAGACATCGAGTCCGCCGGGATCGGCGAGGACGACGTGCGGGGACATCTGTCCCTTGCCGTGATGGCGCTGACGGAAGAGCGCGGAGACGCCGTTGACGGCGCCGATCGCGCGGACCGGGTCGGTGAGGGCGAGGCGCAGCAGGATGCCGCGCGCGATCTCGCCGACGTGCATCCTGTCGAGACCGATGTCGTCGATCGGCAGGACGACGGGCAGGTCGGAAGGGGGACCGTCCTGCCCGTCGGTTCTCGTGCTCGCCATGTGCGTCAGGCTCCGTGGTGGCGCTGCATCCACGCCTTGGCGGCGCGGTGGACGCGCGGGTTCGTGACCCGCAGGCCCAGCCAGCTGTTCTTCCAGATGCCGCGACCGGCGAGACGCGGGCCGAGCGTCGAGACGAAGCGCACGAACCCGCTCTGCGAGAGCGAGTGCGCGAGGCCGGAGCGCAGCATGTGACCCGCCAGGCTGCCGCCCTTGCCGTCGATGCCGATGCGCACATCGGCGACCACGCGTCCGTAGACGTCGTAGTGCCGCTCCTTGAGGAGCAGGCCGCGCCTGGCCATCCGACGCATCTCGGACGACGCCATCCTGCCGCCCTTCTGGGACAGTTCAGGCGCGTCGTAGCCGGTGGGGCGCACCTTGATCCGCTGTCCGCTGTTGAGGAGCACGGAGAAGGTGTCGCCATCGATCACGTGGATCGACGAGGCGGGCACGCCGGTCCAGCCGGAGCCGGCCCGCCAGCGCCAGATGACGAGGACGACGAGGACGATGGCCGCGAGGCGGATCAGCGGCATCGCGTCGGCGAGGATCCGTTCGATCGTTTCCATGGCTCTTTTCCCTTCATTCGGTCTGTTCGGACCGATCGTCCCTCCCGAAGGGATCTCAGTCCTCGATGGCGCCGCGGGCCAGGCTTCCGGCCCGGCCCATGTCGGCTTCCTTCTTCGCCGCCTGCGACAGTTCGAGGACCCATGCCGGGAGTTCGAGGCGGTTGGCGGCGGGCGTCGCGTTCATGCCCATGTGGAGGAACGTCGCGACCTTCACGCGGTCGTCGAGCATGTCGGCGAGACCCGCTTCGGTCGTGTTCGTCACGGCGACGTCCTTCAGGCGGGTGAAGGCGCCCTTGCGGACCTCGTAGCCGAGGCTGATGGCGCAGCGGATGTCCCCGCGACCGTCGGCCTCGAGGTCCTTCGTCGCGGTGATGCGATCGAGGATGTTCTGGGGGACACCGAGCTCGTCGAGCGCGCAGCGGGTGTCGATGGTGATGTCCTGGGTCTTCATCATCGTTTTTTCCTTTCAGGGATCTGATTCGACCTGTCGCTCCTCGAAGAGGATGCCCGGGCCTCGCCGCGTGCGCGCGTGCGAATGGGAGCGTCCTGGCGCCCTGAGGTGATCTGGGGTGTCCGGTCCTGCCGGATGTTGGAGGCCGTCCGCTCCGCCTCCGCCGGGGGAGGGATGGATGGCGGGCGGACGACCTCGCGACCCTTAAGGGCGGCGATGTTGGGGGAGAGGGCCGGCCCGTTGGGTTGTGCCCTCCTTATAGGATGGGGCCGATGCCGGACCCAAGTGCGTTTTTCGTCATGCGTGATGATTTTCCCGGTGCGCGGCGCATGGGATGGCGCGGTCGTGAACCGTTTTCGGGCGATCGCGGGCCTGCTCCTTCTTCGCGTCGCGGCACCGGATGGTGTGCTCAGCAGAAGATGAGGTAGGCCACCGCGGCCACGATGATGATCGCGTAGTCCGCGAAGCGGATCCGGGCACCGTTGGTGACGTCGAAAGACTGGATCTTGCCCATGTCTCGTTCCTTCTCTTTTTCCTCCCCCTCCCAGGGGGTCACACCTACCGTCCACGGACGGGGTGCTCAGGAATCGAGCGAGGAACGACGCGATCGCGGGAGGACGGCCTCCGTAAGGAGATCAGGCCGTCTTCCCGCGATCGTGCTGGTTCCGATGCGTCTTCTTCTTGGGTCTTGGGTCTTCTATCTCTTCTCTATCGTCATACCCGGGATGCCGCGGGTCTTGACGATCAGGTCCAGGCTGTCGCGGACGTCGTCGAAGGTCCGCTGCCCGCCGAGGATGTCGAGGATGATCGACTTGCCGGTGAGGCGGATCTCCTCCTGTGCGATGATCCGGTCGGGCGACACGAACGGGAGATCGAACAGGTCTCCGAAGCGCCGTCCGGCGAGCGAGGTGCGGATGCTGCCGGGGACGAGCTCGTTCGGGATCGAGATGCCCTGGCTGCCGACCTCGACGCCGTTGTCCCACTTCGCGCAGACGTCGAGGCGTTTTCCGTCGATGCACCAGAACACGTCGACTGGCCTGCCCGGGACGATCCAGTCGAGAGAGACGAGTTCGTTCGGGCCGCGCTTCGATGGCAGCTGCTTCATCGCGTCCCATGCGTCCGTCCACCCCCTGGTGGTGCGTTTGTGCTTGTAGCGGAGCGCAAGCACGAGGGCCGCCTCGATCGTGCGGGCGAGGCGGGGCTCAGCGACGCCGCGCCAGATGACGATCTCGCTGGCGGTCGCGCTCATCGTCCATGGCTTCCGTATCCAGGCGAGCCGCAGGAAAAACCGGTCGAGACGCGATGGCGTGGCGTTCTTCCTCCAGAGCTTCATCGGCATGGTGAGGGGGTCGTGATGGAAGCAGAGGATGTAGATGCCGAGGAAGAGGCATATGATCCCGGCGGAGATCATGATGATGGTGTCGGTGTTCATCTGTCCCTACCTAGTCCAGCCTCCGAGGGGTCGTTCCTTCGGATCGTTGATGACCTGCCCCTCAAGGCTCTTGTCGTGGAGAGCGCGGAGGGCCTCGTACACTTCGTCGAGGTCGCGTCCGTCGCGGAAGACGTTGAAGACCACCGCGTCCTTCTTGAGGCGGATGCCCGCCGCGTCGATGTGGTTTTCCGCTCGCAGGAACGGTATTTCGATGAGATCGGCGAGGCGCATCCGGTCGATGCCCGTGACGATCGTGTCGGGCAGCAGTTCGCGGCGCAGGTAGAGACGTCCGTGAGCTATGCGGAAGTCCGGGTGCGTGACCTCGACCGAGAGGGTCCGGTCGCGCAGGCACCAGTAGCTGCGCGTGCCCGTTCCGGGGATGAACCAGTCGAGGGCGACGAATGCGGCGTGGTTGCGTGACGAATGGGATCGGACCGCGTTCCTGATCGACTGGATCATCGTCCGCGCGACATGCGGCTCGGCGATCGCGCGGGCGATGATGATGTCGACCGCCTCAGGCGATACCTTCAGCGGCGTCCTCAGACTTTCGATGGTCTCGAGTATCTGCTCTCTCCACAGCACCCAGCCGGAAGCGACAGTCGCGAGCGTGGACAGGAGGACGAATGCAATGAGGGTGTCCTGTCCGCGCTGCGTCTGGAGAGGTGATGTCACGATGAGCACCGTGCCGCTCAGCACGAGCATCACGAGGCCGATCAGTCCGAGGATGCTTGCGGCATCCCTCCGGGAAGGTGAACTCACGATTCCCGGCCCTGCTCGAGGAAGCGTTCCGCGCCCCACTTGTCGTCCATGTGATCATCGCCTCCGGTGAGGATGATGATCGCCTCGTGCTCCGGGTCGTTGCTGACATTGGTCGCCGCGCGGTAGCGCGTGCCGGCGACCGTGGTCCATGCGCCGCTGTCGATGATGTCGAGGATGTGGCTCATCGTCTTGACCGCCCTGCGACGCGGCTGTGGTGCGGGGAGGTCCGCGACTTCCTCGTCATCGAGCTGCTGGATGAACTCGACGATGTCGTTGAGCGACCAGTCGCATGCGTCCGACAGTGTCATGGGGCCGCTTTCGCCGTCGACACGGCGCGTCTCGATGTGGATCGCGAAGGTCTCCGGGCTGTCGGTGAGTACCTGTATCCGGCGCGAGGTGTCGAAGTAGAACCGCTCGCGGGTCTCGTAGCCGCGGCGCGACGGCCGCCAGCCGGCGGAGAAGCCCTCGGTGCAGATCGCCGAGATGACGCGCAGGATGCGGTCCTTGGTGGCCTGGATGTCGGTCATGTCTCTTTTCCTTCCGCGAATCGGTTCGCCGCCCCCGGGATCCCGTATCAGATGAACTGGCTGTTCTCGATCGACCAGCCGGTGGCGAGCGCGATGGGCTCCTCGTCGTCGAGGTTGAAGCGCCCGGCGTTCTCGTATCCGTCGCGGTGCACCGACGATTCCGGGAAGATCTGGGTCGAACCGGGCAGGTGGAAGCTGGCACCGTCGTAGAACGCGATGACGCTTCCGCGCGTGGAGGTGTCCTTCAGGGGGTAGAAGCCCTCCTTGAGTGCGGTCGTGCGTGTCATGTGTCTTCCTTTCAGACGATGGTTTCGTAGCAGGCGACCAGGTTCCCGAAGTGGAAGGCCTGGACATTGATCTCGAGCAGGCCCTCGCCGTCGAGATTGTATGCGAGGATACCCATCAGCTCCTCGAAGCGCGAGGGCTCGACGACCTTGAAGGCGAAGCTGTCTTCGCGCAGTGCATCGACGACGTCCGCTCCGAGGTCGGAGACGATCTGGTAGCGCAGGTCGTTGCCGCCGTTCACGGCGTTGACGAGCATGACGTACTTGCCCGTGCAGGCGACGTCCTCGGTGTTGCTGATGCCGGCGGCCATGGCCTGGACCGTGGCGGGCCTGATGACCTGGGCGTACGGGTCCTGCTTGATGAAGCGCATCGTTATTTTTCCTTCGATTTCTTGATCGCACGATTACGCGCGATGCGGTCCTTCTTGGCGGTCCGCAGGGTCTCGCGATTCTCGCAGCGCTCGGCGTTGGCGACGGCAAGGCTCATCTGGCCGAGCGTCTTCTCGCCCTTGCCGCGATTGGGCTTGTCGGACATCAGCCTTCGAAGCCGGCAGCCGCGACGCAGGCTGCCAGCATGCCCGGCGTCATCGTCGTGTCGACGTAGGCGCTCTTGGGAGCGGGCTGGTTGTCGTTCGAAGCGGTCCGCTCCTGCGCGCGCTGGGTCTTGCGACGGATCGCGATGGCGCGGACGGCTGCCTTGCTGAGTGCCATGATCTTTTTTCCCTTCATCGATTGATTTCGATGGTCTTCGACCCGAGGGATCATCCTGCGTGCGCCATCAGTCGACGTGCCGGTTCCGCCAGTAGATCAGCGTCTCCATCCGGTGCGCCATGGCGAGACGTCCGCTGAGGGCTGTCATCAGGAAGGTGGCAGCGCCTAAGTCGTAGGCATCGCCGAAGGGCTGGTCCCGCCAGAGCGGTGAGCTCATGAGGAGGGCGATGACTACGACGCCAACGGTCGGGAGCCACACGTGGATGGCGGAATCGTAGTCCGCACCGATCGTCTGGCCGAAGGCCTTGCAGCCGAGCCAGTAGAGGAGGCCGGTCTGCAGGGGGAAGAGCAGCCAGAACGGCAGTTGGTCGCTGAGCATTCGTCTTCTCCTCGGTTGGAACCATGAGGTCACGCGAAGAGGGGCCGACCCGTGCGGATCGGCCCCTCCATGGGTATCAGGTGCCGTAGAATTCGAACATGTCGACGCATGTTCCATCGGCGAAATACATCAGGCAGTGCTGGGTGAAGCCGATGACTTCGTAGTGATCGCCCTTGTCGAGCATCTCGAAGGTCGAATCCTCGTAGAGGCGGTCCACCGGATCGCCCATGATGGCCGCGAGGGATGCGGAGAACTTGAGCGGCTTGGATTCGACATCACCCTCGTTGATCGTGCAACCCGTCCAGGTCAGGGATCCGTCCGCCTCGGTGACAGGGCCGAATTCCTCGTCGGCCTTCTCTTCGAGAGCGCGTGCCTCGTCGGACTTCCCGGCATCGATGAGTGCGATGACCTCGTCCATGACGTCGTCATCCATGGACGTGTCGACGCTGCACGGCATGCTGCCGAGCGAGGCGCGCGTGACGACGAGGCCGGGTGTGGGCTTCGTGGCCAGCGTACTGGTGCCGCAGAAGGCCTCCTGGATATCGGCGAGGTCCATACCGGTGGGTTCGGTGAGTACCATGAGGGTCATCGTGATTTCCTTGCTGTAAATGGTGTGCTGGACACGAGAAGAGGGGCCAGCCCGGATGGACTGACCCCTCTTGCGATGTGGTTCCGATCAGGCTGCCGCAGCGGCCTTGCGATTCTCGTTCGCGGCCTGGTGAGCGGCCATGCGCTCGGCCTTGCGGGCGGCGGCGGCAGCAGCGGCTTCGGCGTTGCGGGCTTCATGGGCTTCGGCGCGCGCGGTGCGGACTTTGAGGCCCAGCTTCTTCATCGCAGCGACGTTGGCCTTCAGGGCCTGGCGGCCTGCGGTCTTCTTGGCGCGGCGCTTCGCGTTGCCGGCCTTCTTGAGTTCGGCATTACGAGCTTCGTGGGCCTTCTGGGCGTCGGATTTGGTCTTGCGTGCCATGATGGTGAATTCCTTCTCGTGAGTTGATTTTTTCCATCCCCGTCCGGGGAACGCTTCACTTGTCTTCGAATGGTTCTCTCCGGCTCAGCCGGAGATCTGTTCCGCGGTGAGGTCGATGTGCGCCAGCTCCGCCAGGCAGATGAAGCGCGTGTCGCCGATCACGACGTCGACGTTCGTGTGCCAGTGTCCGAAGATCCAGCAGCGTGGTGCGCCGATCTCCAGCATGGCATCGAGGATCTGGCGGGTCCGCGAATGGTCCTCGAGCTTGTCGCGGCGACGGTTGAAGATGGTCCGCGCGACGCTTTCCGGGCATTCGTGGGTGACCACGAAGTCGAACCTTCCCCAACTGGTGAGGTCTTCCTCGTAGTAGTCGAGGATCGAATTGCCCTGGACGATGGTCACTTCCTCGTCGCTCCAGTAATCGATGCCCTCGGAGCGGGTATGCTTGTCCACCGAGGTGGCGCCGCCCATGAAGAACATGCTGCCGTGATCCGGGGAGTGGATCGAGGTACCGTCCGAGATCCAGTTCAGGCTCTGGGCGCAGCGGGCCGGATCGTCGTGGTTGCCGCGGATGAAGCGGTGGCCGAGTCCCATGGCCGGCAGGGGGTCGAAGCCCGCGCCGAAATCGCCGACCTGGATGGATTCGGAGACTTCGTTCGCGATCGCTTGGTAGCGGTCGAACTTGGCGTGTGTGTCACCGATGAAGCGCATTTCGTTTTCCCTTCGCTTGGGATGCCTGATCCGCCATCGGACCTCCATGGGACCAAGGAGAGCGGAAAGCCGGTGCCGCGTCATGCAGCACCGGCTCCGGGATCATCCTTCGCTCCCGTCCTCGTCATCCTCGTGGATGACCGCATCATAGATGAAGGCGTTGAGCGTCCAGTCGGCGCCGTCCGGATTGTACATCTGGCCGATGTCGAACATGATGCACGGGAAGCTGAGGGGAATCTCGTCCCACAGCTTGTACTTGCGTCCGGGCTGGACACGCTTCTCTTCGATGTGCGCGTCGAACTCGTCCTGGTTCTCGAACAGGATCCCGCCGCCAAGGAGGCTGCCGCAGGTTCCGGTAAAGCGGGTGTCGTTGTCGATGTGTTTCATGATGCGTGTATCCTTGGATTGGCGAGGGATGCTCGCCTGATATTCAAGGCACGCGGATCGTATGGGTATGGGACGTCCACGTGCCGGTTAGGCCGGAGTGAGGATGTCCCTGTTTGGTCGGATGGGCATTGCGATGTCCTTCGGTTGTTCAGGCGGCGCGCCGCTTGGGGGTGTTCTCGTTCGCGTAGGGATTGCGGCCCATGGCGAACTCGCGCTGGGCGTAGGGCAGTTGCGGATGCAGGTCGCCGTAGCTGCGCATGGTCTGGACGCGTGCTTCGCCTCGCATGTCCTCGAGGATCTGCTCCGCCGGAACGCCGTCGAGATACGAGTGGTAGATCTTGCGGACGTCGAAGTCGCAGGGCGCATCGTAGCGCAGCCAGTCCGTGATGGCGCCGGGCAGGCTGGCCATCATGGCGTCCTCGAGGAGGCAGCGGCTGATGTTCGCGTCCGGGGTGTTGCAGCCCCGCGGGGCCTTCTGCATGTCCATCGTGTTTTCCTCTCGCTGGAATGATTCGGAACGATGCCGCCCCTCAGGGCTCGTCGCGCTGAGTCCAGGCGCATTCACCGGTTTCGAGAGCGCGCTGGGCATCGTCGTGGCTGGGCCAGTATTCGTGGGATTCGCGGCTGACCGGACCGGCGTCGTTGCTCGTGCCGAGGTAGAAGCCGCGCGGGCTCTGCATGACTTCGAGCGGCAGGCGGACGGCCATGATCTCGAAGGCGAGCTTGCCGCAGGGGACCGTGCTGGCGGTGATCGTCGGACGCATGTGCGTTTTCCTCTCGATTGGACGTGTCGCCGTGGCGGATGCGGGGTCAAAAAAAAGGGGAGGACGCCCGTCTTTGTGGGCGCCCTCTCGGTAATTGGGCTTCAGGCGTAGGCGCGCGTCACGTGCTTCGGCTTGCGGCTGTAGGAGCCCTTGCCCTTGCGGGCCCGGACGACCTGGTGACGGAACGCGCCGTTCGCGAGCGAGCCGGCCATGGCGTTGCGACGGGCGGGGGCCTTGCCGGTGACGGTCTCGATCTTGCTGGCCATCTCGTTTTTCCCTTCTCGAACTGGTTTCGGACCCGTCCTTCGACCGAAGGGTCGCGGGCATCCCTCTCGGGATGCCCGCCTCTCTTAGTTCCGCAGCGCGACCGTCGTCGCGCGGGCCGGCATGGCCTGGAGCAGTTCGGCCGCGTAGATCGGAGCCGCGAAGGAGGTGCCGGTGACCCGGATCAACCGACCCGCCGAATCGCGGACTTCGACGTCGACGCCCTGACGCATCACGAGGACGACGTCGTCCCGGCGGCTGTAGGAGGTGAAGTCGGCACGATTGCCGTTCGCATCGAGAGCACCCACGACGTGGACGTTGGGGCCGAGGCCCGAGGCCGCATCGGCGGTCTCCGAACGCATTCCGTCGTTCCCGGCGGACATGACGACCTGGACGCCGGCGTCGGCCGCCTGGCGGAGCGCCTCGATCGCCGTGTCGCCGAGGCGTCCGTCGATCGAGATCTGGATGAGGTCCATGTCCATGCGGACCGAGGTGCGGATGGCGGCGGCGACCGCACTGGAATCCAGCTGGCACGGATCGTTGCGACGGCAGCGCACGTCCACCCGGAACGAGGTGATCTGGAGGGGCCGCGTGACGCGGTCGGCGATGATGCCGGCGACGAAGGTTCCGTGATCGGAGCCGATCGTCTTGTCGCCCTTGCGGTTGCTCGCGCGCATGTCCCACGAGGGGCCCATGAGCGGAGCGAGCTGGTCGGTCCGGGCGATGCCCGTGTCGATGACGGCGACCTTCAGCGGGGCTTCTGCGACCTGCGCGCTGGTCGGTGTCGCGGTGAACGCCGAGAGCGCGAGGGCTGCGACGCCGAGGATCCTGTTCAACATCTCTTTTCCCTTCCCTGTCCGGTTTCACGGACACTCTCCCCGAGAAGGTGTTGAGATCAGGTTTTCGCCGCGTCCGGTCTCAAGCGGTATTCTGCTCCTCGCGGATGGTCCGGTCTCTGCGGAGCATCTCCGCCTCGAATTCGGGCCAGGGCACCAGATCCTCGTGTCGTTCGAGTATCAGGACGAGACGGCCCATGGCATCCGCATGCACCGCGATCACCCGTGGATCATGCCCGAGCGCGGTCATGTCGACGTAGTGCGACAGGCGTCTCTCTCCCCGGGTGATCGCGGGACCGTCGGCGAGGACGCTGAGTCGGGCGGCCTCGGGGATGTCACCCAGGGTCACGAAGGCCTGGCAGTAGGAAAAGAGGTCGCGCGGCCCCGTGAAGGAGACCACGAGACGATGGACATCGCTCGTGTAGTCGATCTCGACGTACCACTTCTCCCGCCGGAAGTCGGCCGGGAGCGTGGCGGGCATCGCGATCTTCAGGGGGTCGCGTATGCCGAGCTGGACGGCCTGGACGATGCGTTTGGCTATGAACGGTTCGCTCCCGAGCGCCCGCAGGATGAGCGTGCGCTCGAGCGGGCCGATGGAGAAATCCGAGGACGGGACGCTCGTCCCGTCCTCACGGACCTTGCGTGCCGGCTTGCGAGGAGGGAGGAAGAGTCCGCCGATCGTTCGCGCCAGTCCGCCGATCATCGTACGGGCTTGCGCTGGCCCATGACGAGGCGCCAGACGAGGTCGCCCGCCGCGGAGAGGGCGATGCCCAGTGCACCGGCCGGATAGTGGCTCGAGATGTTGAGGGCCAGATCGAGCCCGATGAGTTCGCCGAACGCTTCGGCGCGATCGTCGTTCTTGTCGTAGCGCAGCCGTTCGCCCGGCTCGAGGGAGAGCAGCGCCTCGGCTTGGGGACGATCGAGGCCTGCCATGTTGAGGACCGACACGAGATCCTGTTCGGCGTCCTCGAAAGCGGCCTGGATGGCGTTGTTGAGGGCGATCTCCTCGGTCTTCGCCTGGTCGAAGCGGATGGCGTTCTCGTCGGTGCGCGGCGCGAGCGCGTCGACCCGTGCGCGGGCCTGGGCGTGGCGGCGCTGGAACGTGGCCATGTAGCTCCAGGTCCTGCGCGTCTCGGTCTCGAGGCCGCGGACCTGGAGGAGGCCGAGCAGCATGCCGAAGCGATCGAGGCCGGTCTCGTGCAGGGCCTCGATCTCGCGGATGAGGCTCGGCATGTCGGCCATGCGGATGGTGTTTGGATAGAGGGCGGCGAAGGCGTTGAGCACGAGCGCCCGTTCGATGATCTTGGTGTCGGCCATTGGGCCCTCCTTGGTTCAGGTTTCGGTCGAGGAACGCTCAGGCGTCCTGCTGGATCTCGGTGATCTGCATGCGTACGTCGCTGCGGTTCACCCGTGCGACGGCGGCGAGGTGGCCGATGTCGCCGGAGATGTCCTCTCCGTCGTTCTCGGCCTGGGCGAGACGGACGAGCGATGCGCGGAACTTGTCGAACGACATGGTTTTTTCCCTTCTCGATTTCGATTTCGAAGATCGTCGTCCCTGTTCGAGGGATTGCCTCAGGCCACCCGGCGGTCCTGTTCCTCCTTCATTGTCGCGAGGAGGCGGGATTCGTGGGATGTGCCCATGCCCATCCGCGCCATGCCGTCGATGACGCTTTCCATCTCCGCCATGCAGGAGGAGAGCTGCGCATCATCGAGATCGGCGTACGGAGGAGCGGTGTCGATGATGTCCGAGGCGGCGTTGAAGCGCGCGACGCTGAACGACGCGCGATCTGCGATCGCATCCGCCGAGGATGTGGACGAGCCGTTCATGGTGCCTTTTCCTTCTCGTGAAGTCATCCGACGCGCCCGACGGGCGAGAGCGGGGTCTCGTCGGCGCGCTGATAGCGCGCCTCGAAATAGCGCTGCATCACGTCGAATCGGTCGCTCGTGACGGGATTGGATGCGAGGATGACCGCCAGCTCGGCATCGAGCAGGCGGACCGTGCGCAGCATGTCCTCGGACAGGCGTGCCCGGTCGCCCTGTCCGGTCTCGTTGAGTTCGAGCGTGCCGTCATCGTCGGCTGCGTTCCAGACGGGGACGAAGGCGTCGACCAGCTGGACGAAGTTGTCGAGCAGCCGGTGCGCGCCCGCGAGGACGGCATGATCGGCCTGCTCCTTGACCTTCTTCGTCCGCTCGCGGAACGTGACGATGTCCGGATGCGCCGCCGAGTAGCCGGCCGTCGCCTTGAGGCGTGCCTGCAGGAGGGTGAACGCGCGATAGTGCATTGGCGTGGCACCACCGAGATTCCTGGTCACGGGGGTGGTCGTGACGGACATGCGATCGAGGCGCTGCGGAGCGGAGGGCCCTTTCGCAGGGCGTCCGAGCATGTCGCTCACGGTCCTGATCAACTGGGTCAGCATCGGATGTTTTTCCTTCCTCGAAGCGTTCTGTCCGTATCGCATCCATCGAGATGATCTTGCGAGGTGAAGGGGCCCGGCAGGAGGACCGGACCCCTTCCGGGTAACCGTGGCGATGCATCCGCCCGTCAGGCGAGACGATAGCCGTACTGTGCGGCGATGCGCGCCTTCTCTTCCGAGCCGAGCACGCGTCCCGCATTGGCGGCTTTCGCCGGCACGTTGTCGTTGGCCGCCTTGCGTGCGCGATACGGCAGGACCGATTCGCTCAGGCGGCCGCGGTGCTGGTGGCGGGCATGGTTGAGTCGCGACATGGCTTTTTCCTCTCGAATGGATTGCTCGAAGGATCTGGTCGTTCCGACTGGCGTGCTTTCGGTGATCCACGGTCATCCGTGGATTCACATCACCAGGCGCGCACCCGCTTTCTCCAGGAGATCGCGTGCCTCGTCGAGATCGGGATGCCCCGCGTTCCGGAGTGCGACATTGCGACCGAGCCACTGGATGTCGGCATCGGTCCCGGCTCCCGCCTTCTGGACGGGGAGGGTCATGGTGGAGAGTATCTCCCGGAGGCGCTCGATGTCCTTCATGCATGTCTTCCTTTCGCGGGCTCATGCCCGCGCTTGATCAGTCCTTGTCGAGATCGTCGACCGCCTTGCCCACGTTCCGGGCGGCGGCCTTCACGGCGCTGACGGTGTAGGGCTCGTCACGGTCCGTCGCGATGCCTCCGGCCGTCACGATGTCAGCGGCGATGGCTGCGGGGGTGGTCACCACGGCGGCGGCTGATTTCAGGAGCTTATCGAACATGGTGGTCCTTCCGGTTGAGTGATGGAGCTGCTCGACCTCACGCCCAGTAGACGTGGGTCGAGCCGTTGCGCTTCGCGCAGGCGACGAACGCATCGAGGCGATCGGCCATGCCGGTCGAGACGCCGTTGTCATTGACGGCCTTCTCGAACAGGTCGAGCGGGATGTTCTCGGAGCAGGTATCGCGGTTGAACCGATCGAGACCGAGATCGCCGAACATCTGCACCATGTTC
>Ga0100392_1002313_pt1 | contig 17717 bp, 11 predicted proteins | sample CryGeymeta201516_FD_81548 | JGI IMG/M metagenome (GOLD analysis project Ga0100392, IMG submission 81548) | Groundwater microbial communities from Crystal Geyser aquifers in Utah, USA - Crystal Geyser metaG 2015-16 | ecosystem: Environmental > Aquatic > Deep subsurface > Groundwater | place: USA... | reverse complement strand
TCCATCACCAAAGCCAAAGAATTGCTGCAACAAACCGATAAAATTTTGCGCACCTTCCCAGAAGTCGCTTCGGTGTTTGGCAAAGTGGGCCGAGCAGATACCGCCACCGACCCCGCCCCGCTTTCCATGCTGGAAACCACCATACGCTTAAAACCTAAAGAAGAATGGCCAAGCCCGGAGAAAACCACCAAAACCTTGATGCAGGAAATGGATGCTGCCATGCAGTTTCCCGGGCTTTCCAATGCCTGGACTTACCCGATTAAAACCCGCATCGATATGCTTTCTACTGGCATCAAAACACCCATTGGCATCAAGGTGTCTGGCCCTGATTTGATAGTGTTGGAAGAAGTGGGCGCGTTAATTGAGCAAACCCTCAAAACCATGCCGACCACCCGCTCCGCTTTTGCTGATAAAACAGCGGGTGGGTATTACCTTGATTTTGATATCAAACGCGAAGAAGCCGCCCGCTACGGCCTGACTGTGGGCGATATACAAGATGTGATTCAATCGGCCATTGGCGGCATGAATATCAGCACCGCTATTGAAGGTTTAGAGCGTTATCCCATCAATATCCGCTACCCCAGAGCCTTGCGCGATAATCAAGAATCGCTGAAGCGGGTACTGATTCCAACGCCCACTGGGGCGCAAATCCCGCTCTCACTGGTGGCTGATTTGCATTTACGCCGTGGCCCACCGTCGATTAAAACGGAAAATGCCACACCCAATGCCTGGGTCTATGTGGATATCAATACCGCAGATATCGGCGGTTATGTCAGCGATGCCCGGCAATTGATTGCCGATAAGATCAAACTGCCTGCAGGTTATTCACTGGTTTGGTCGGGGCAATTTGAATATATGCAACGGGCCCAAGCGCGTTTGAAAGTGGTGATTCCGCTTACCCTGCTTTCGATTTTTTTGCTGTTGTATTTAAACTTCCGTAACTTCTTTGCCCCGCTTGTCGTGATGCTGAGTATTCCCTTTGCCCTGGTCGGCGGCTTTTGGATGGTGTGGATTCTGGGATATCAAATCAGCGTTGCCGTGGCTGTTAGGTTTATCGCTCTTGCCGGGTTAGCTGCTGAAATCGGCGTGTTGGTGAGGACCTTTATCGATCAAGCTGTACTCAAGCTGCGCCTTGTGAAAGGACAAAACCTGAGCGCATCAGATATCAAAGATGCCGTGCAACAAGGCACCAACGCGCGTGTTCGCCCTATCGCTATGACGGCCACAGCCATCATTGCCGGCCTTATTCCCATCATGTGGGGTGCAGGCGCAGGTTCGGATGTGATGCAACGAATTGCCGCCCCGATGATTGGCGGTATGCTCTCGGCAACCCTTTTGAGCTTACTCGTCTTGCCTGTTATTTACGGAATGATGCTCCAATGGATAGAACAACGAAAAACAAAGGAAGGAAAAATATGAAATATTCAATACTAATATCGGCGCTGCTTTTGATGGGTTCGCAATCAGCTTTGGCCATGGAAGGCATGGACCACAGCAAAATGAATCATGACAGCATGGATCATAGCAAGATGAACCACGAAGCCATGAACCATGAAACCATACATGCTGATAACAAAGCATTTTTGGTGAAAAAAGAAGTCGAAGGTTACACAGTAAGCTTTCATGTGATGCAGGCAGCGGGCGATATGAAACATGGCGGCTCACACAATCTCATGGTGCAAATTGAAAAAGATGGTGAAGTGATAAACGATGCTCTGATCAATTCCAAAGTCTTCTTTCCCAACAATGCCTCCGAATCAAAAATGCTCATGCTCATGGATGGCTGGTATATGGCCGGTTACGACATGGATCATCAAGGCCGTTATGGTATCATGGTCTTGTTTAAAACTGCCGATGGCATCAAACATAAAGCCAGTGTTTATTACCCTGAATAACATCTGACATGACCAATCAAGCTGCCTGGCAGCCCATCAAACCACCGCAAGCACTGTTTCGCGGTGATAAACGTCTGCGGGTTGCTTTGGTGGGTCAGCCCAGAAGCGGAAAATCGGAAATTTTTCAGGCAGTATCGAGTGTCCTGGTCGATTCAGGTACCTTTGCAGGTACAGATATCAGTTATAACCACTGCCAGGTGCAAGTGGGTCTTGATGAAATTGAGCTCATGGATTTACCCAGTTTCTTCTCCTTGCGCCATTTGCAGGGAGACAACCTTGAAAGCCTGAAATATCTCTTGTGGGGCAACCAACGTCCGCATGTATCAACCCATGAATATCTAAAACCACCTGCACCTTTTCCGCATCCTGATGTGATGATTCATGTGATTGATGCCACCGCCCTGGGGCGCAGCTTAGAGTTATCGCTTGAATTGATGAACCTGCAGCAACCACTTGTCTTGGCCATCAATATGATGGATCAGGCTAAGGTCAAGGGTATGGATATTGATTGCAGCTTGCTTGAAAAACGACTTGGTATTCCAGTGGTGTCCACGGCAGCTTTGGAAGGCCGCGGTATCAGCACTCTATTTGAACGCGTGCTTGAAGCTGCGCGTAAGAAACAAGGCAATTTATTTGATGTCGCCGCCAAACATCTCAAGCCCTGGCAAAGTGAAGCTTTTGCCTTGCTTTCAAGCACCTATGTGTTTGAAACCTTTGATGTTCCCCCTTCGTTTTTGGTGGCGCAGCTACTCGAACATGATGCTTATTTCAGCAACAAACTGACTGAACATTTCCCCAGTGTTGCCGAGCAACTTAGCGAGATTCAAAGGCGCGCCGATGCAGAACTACCTCGCACCTTAGCCACTGAGCTGGATGTGGACCGGCACCATCGTGCTATGCAACATGCTGAGCGGGTAACTGGTTTTGGCAAATTCAAATCTGGCAGCAACTGGGTAAGCTTGCTTGATAAAATCATGTTGCACCCACAATGGGGCATTGTGAGCTCATTATCGGTGTTTGCATTGATTTTATTTGTCGTCTTTAAGTTAAGCAGTGGCCTTGATGCCATCACCTCCGCGCCACTAATCGACCTGCTCAACCAGTGGTATGCCGTTGAACTTACCAGTGTAATATTCAAAGCAGTAGCTGAAGGTTTAGTAAGTCTGATTGGCATTGTAATGCCATATATGTTGCCGCTGGTTCTGCTGATGATTTTTCTGGAACAAACAGGCGTGATGGCACGTATCGCTTTTGTGGTGGATCGATTTTTTCATCACATTGGCTTGCATGGCAATGTGGCCTTTCCTTTCTTGCTCGGCCTTGGCTGTAATGTGCCAGCTATTGCCGTGCTCGCCAAAGTCACTACTGGCCGTGACAAACTGGTCGCGACGCTGCTCGCCACCTTTATCCCCTGCTCAGCTCGCTCTGCCATTATCTTGGCTTTGGGTGGCATGGTACTCGGCGGCTTGGGCGTGTTTTTCATCTTTATGCTCAACATCTTCATCATCGCCGCCTTAAGCCGCTTACTGATTTGGCAATTTCCCCATGCTGAACCCGGCCAAATTCAGACCATCCCCCCATTTCGCTGGCCGCGGCTTAAAGAGCTGCTGTTAGAAACATGGTTTCGCATCCAAGACGTGCTCACCATCGTCACCCCGCTGCTGGTGGCGGGCACAGTGATTTTGGCCTTATTTCAATATATGCATATCGACACAGTATTAAATACAATCCTTTCCCCCATCACCGTGTGGTGGTTGGGCTTACCTGCTCTGCTGGGTGTGCCGTTATTATTCGGCATTTTGCGTAAAGAATTATCCTTGGTGATGATGTTTCAGGCCTTGGGCGTGGCCGGTGTGGCGGGTGTATCTGAGGCCATGGACTGGGTGCAAATACTTACCTTCCTTATCTTCGTTACCTTCTATGTGCCCTGCGTATCCACCATTGCGATGCAGCTTAAAGTGGTAGGTGCCAAAGCCGCCGCATACTCAGTATTTCTCTCCACAGCCACGGCCCTTATCGTTGCCATGTTCATACGCCTGTTAGCCGAAATCGGGCGTTTTCTTTTTCTTTAGTCAATATCTCTGAAATGAAACAAACTACTGCTATCGGCAAGAAGCAGTGATTGAAGCATACGACTTTTATTTTCCTGGAGGGGAGCGCACATGGGCTTCTATGATCCGGAACAAAATGTGAATCAATACATTGAAATGGCCAAAGGTTTCGATGGCAAAGCACTCATCGACATTCTTCGGACATACATGCCAGCTGGTGCATCGGTTTTGGAATTGGGTATGGGGCCAGGCGTTTATTTAGAAATACTAGCCAAATATTTCGATGTCACGGGCTCTGATAATTCCGATATATTTATTGAGCGGTTTCGCGCATCCCACCCAGACGCCAGCCTTCTTCATCTCGATATCATAGACATTCACACAGATTCTAAATTTGACTGCATCTATTCAAACAAAGTGTTGCATCACCTGACTGAGCAAGAATTAAAAGCATCATTGATGCAACAAAGGAATGCGTTGAATACGGATGGTGTTTTATTCCATTCATTCTGGAAAGGCGAAGGTCGCGAAGAGATGCAAGGTATGCTGCTGTCGTATTACTCCATCAGCCAATTAAAACACATCATCGGCGATATGTTCGACATTTTGGCTTTGGAAACTTATAGCGAAATGGCTGATGGAGACTCATTGTATATCGTACTTAAAAAACAACCGAATGAACCACTGCATCCACAACCCATAGCGGACATTCGGCGAGTTACGTATAACGGCCAAAAGTAGCCGACCGCCATGGGCGGGCGGCTGAATTTCTTGTCAGGTTCATTCGGCATTAGAATCCAGAAAATTGATTTTCCAGCTCTTTTGGCGATGAAAAATATAATGGACCCATCTTTCCTGACATTTCATCAGGGAAGATTTCTTCTGACCCTTCTTGAATGCCTTTGAGAATATTTATTGCTACATTAGAAGGACTTGCTTTTTCCACCTCAAATCCTGCAGTCATCTCTGTATCTACTGGGCCTGGATATACGGTTGCTACTAGAATTGGGAACTCTTTCAACTCCGCTCTCAAGCCTTGCATAAGGCTATGAACCGCAGATTTACTCGCAGAATATGTACCCATAAAAGACATGTTACCTAGCCCTGCCATAGAAGAAAGAGACACAATGGCGCCATTATCTGAAGCCGCAACTTTAGTGAAGAAAGCTTGTGTCACCGCAACTAAGCCTCGCACGTTCACATTCCAGTTTAAATCTAAAGTATCCAGAGCATTCCCGTTTGTGAAGTTCCCCATCGGAATAACGCCTGCATTATTAATCAATATATCCAGTTTCGGAATATTTGAAGCCGCGGTCTCAATACTTTCTTTTGACGTCACATCTAATTGAATTGCTTCGATTCGATTACCATACTTTTCAAGTAGGTCTGGAATGGCATCCGCATTTCGCATTCCAGCAAAAACTTTCCCTGCGCCATTTTCAAGTAACTGAATAACAATTTCCTTACCAATTCCCCGATTAGCACCAGTTACCAGCACTACTTTACTTTGGATAGTTGTTTTTTTTTGCATAGTTAATTCCTCTTTGAGTTAGTTTTTCAAAATGTGCTGGTGAAATTGCCAGCCAGTTCTGCTTAATTACTAGCGGGCAAACCCTACTCAGTTCTTGCCTCCTGTTCTTGCCAAAATCTATATTCTTATTGCCTATTTATATAATTTTATAAATAAGTGTATATGATATGCGCTTGATCAAGTTTATCCAAAAGGAGATGAGTTGAGTTTAACAGGCCTCATAACGATATCCAAAAAAATACTTGCTGAAAATGATGTTGATGATCAACTTGTATCCCCATTGCCCGGACTTTTTCTCTTGCAAAGTAAAGAATCACCCAAGATTAAAGCAACAGTTTACGACCCCGTCATTTGCCTAATCATACAAGGATGCAAGGAAGTTACGTTTGGTGATAATAAAAGAATTCGTATTGGGGCAGGCCAGTCAATCATTGTTAGCCATAGCACACCGGTTTCCTCACGGGTTGTCGAGATTGATGCTGAAACACCATACTTAGCAGTCATTTTAAACCTTGATATGCAACTGTTACAGCAGTTATATCACGAAACTAATTTCAACAAGGGCAACGATGGACCTGCCCAATCACTCACAGTTGGGCAGACAGATGATGCATTAGCAGACGCTTTTAAACGTTATTTGGAATTGTCTGGAAAGCCCCAGGATGCCGAAGTATTGGCACCTCTCATCCGAAAAGAAATATATTTTCGATTACTCAGGGCTCATCACGGAACCACTTTGAGGCAGCTATTAACGAAAGACAGTCACGCGTTTCAAATTATGAAAGCTACCGTTTACATAAGTAAAAACTTCAATAAAGCGCTCGCAATCCCTAAAGTAGCTGAAATCTCAGGGATGAGCCTTCCTTCCTTCTATAATCATTTCAAATCAATCACAGGATTAAGTCCGCTTCAGTATCAAAAAGAACTGCGCCTTATCCAAGCGCAGCAATTATTAAGAGAGCAGAAACTCTCAGTTACTTCTATTGCGTTTCAAGTCGGGTACGAAAGTCCGACACAGTTTAGTAGAGAATTTAACCGTAAATTCGGAGTAACGCCAAAAAGCATTTAGAAATTATGTTAAATATAACTAGGCGACCCGCGCACTTGATTCTCTTTAGATTCGCATAAAAAAATAGCTTACTCTTGTAAAAGGTCAAGCCAACATGATTCAAAAAATATGTTCGTATGACAAGTTTATCCTTGCGTTCTGAAAGTTATTCGACCGTCAAGTTCTGGCCTGCAGCAGTCATTCGATGCGCACCAATATCGACACGATTACCCTTATCATCTTTAACGATTCGGTCTTTAGACAAACCACCTAACTATCGATGATATGACTGATAGCTTTTGCAAGCGCTTCAACGTTATAGGGTTTGGTGAGCACGGCATCGGATGGGTTGACGATGTGTTCATGGGTGACTTTGAGTTGGTCGTAGCCAGTGGCGAAAATGATGCCTATGTCGGGCGCATGCTTGCGAATACGATCCGCCGCCTCCACACCCCCGCATTTGGGCATAATCACATCCATGAGGATGCCCCTGATTGCTGCTTGGTGTGCTTTAAAAACTTCTATCGCTTCCAAGCCATCGTGTGCAATCAATACATGATAGCCCATTTTTTCTACCAACTGCGCAGTAATATCTGCAAGCGCCTTTTCATCATCCACGATAAGAATCAACTCGCCGTTGCCATGATATGAAGTTGTCTCTTTTTGCTGGGTCACGACAGTGGTTTGTGTCATCGGCAAATAAACTTCAAAGATAGAGCCAGTGTCTTTTTTGCTCGTAACCTCAATAAATCCATGGTGATTTTCAACAGCACCAAACACCATCGATAAGCCTAGCCCCGTGCCTTTGCCTTCTGCCTTGGTGGTGAAAAAAGGCTCGAACAAATGCTGAAGATGCTCCTCGGGGATGCCGCCGTTGTTATCTTCTACGCGCATCCTTGCATACTTGCCTGCTTGGCATGATGGGTGTGTGACCAGCTTTGCAGCATCCACATCAACCACATCCAGCGCCACAGTGATAGATGGCTCTTTCACATGTTCAACCGCATCTTTCGCATTGTTCATCAGATTCATCAGGATTTGATGAATTTGGGTCACATCACCGTTGACCAGGATAATCTCCTCTGGGTAATCAAGATTGATGTTAATATGCTCTGGAATGCCTGAGCGAATCAATTTAAAGGCTTCTTTGATGAGCGAGGTTAACTCCAAGGGATGCATATCAACCATATCGCGCCTAGAAAATGTGAGTAATTGCTTAATCAGTTCAGCCGAGCGAAACGATAGCGCTTCAATAGTTTCTAGCCTTTCTTGCAGCCGCTCTGGATGTTCATTTATTTCGGATTTGGCAAGATAGGTATTGCCGGTAATGCCAGCCAACACATTATTAAAGTCATGGGCAATGCCACCCACCAATACACCAATGGCTTCCATCTTTTGGGCTTGATTAAACATCTCTTGGGATTGGGCTAATTTCTCTTCAGCCACTCTTCTTTCGCTGATATCACGGATATTACATTGAATCACATGCTGCGCACCATCCATGTAAGAATTGCTAATAAACTCTACTTCATGAATTACGCCATCGGGCGAATGTAGGGGTAAGTTTTCATAACGCAGATAACCTTCCTGCTTTAACACCTGAAACGCAGCTTTACTGGCCTCAATATCATCAAAGATGCCGATTTCCCAAAGCTCTTTACCCAAAGCATCTTCAATACTGCTACCCAGCAGCTTGAGAATGAAGGGATTGGCATCGATGATTCTTCCGTATTTAAAATCAAGAATGAGAATGCCATCATGGGCTGTCTCAAAAAGTCTGCGGTATCGCATCTCTGATTTATTGAATGCCTTCTGAGCCACCAAATTCGCCAGCGCAATCAAATCTTGTTCAGCTAGCGAATCAAACTCCAACTGATTGGATGTGACTTGCGATTGTTGAAGGTCTTTGATGTTTTTCCTGATTGAATCCTGTTTAGCGGTTGATACGTCTACCACGAAGGGCTCCCAAGCAAGAATATCAGGCTAATCAGCGAGACGATATTCCATACTTGTCATGACCATAACATGTTTACAGCAAATGTACCCAATCGCTATTAAACACCAATATCTTCTTGCCATAGTGTTGGGTAATCCCGGATAAAGTTTTGCATCAAGGTTTTGCAAACCGTGTTATCCAATATCGTGACCTCCACCCCACGCGAGCGCACATAGGCTTCAGGACCCTGGAAGGTTTGGTTTTCACCCACCACCACTTTGGGTATGCCATACAATAAAATCGCACCGCTACACATATCGCAGGGAGAAAGTGTGGAATACAACGTCGCGTGCTGATAATCCCTAGCACTCAGGCGACCAGCTTGCGCCAAACAGGCAATTTCCGCATGAAGCACCGCGCTGCCCTGCTGCACTCTTTGGTTGTGACCTCGGCCAACAATCTTGCCATCAAGCACCAATACCGAACCAATGGGAATACCGCCCTCGGCCAATCCTTGTTCAGCTTCCTTGATAGCTTCTGCCATAAACTGATTCATCACTGCATCCATAAGCACTCCTGCAAAACAACAATCTGCGCGTGATCTTCCCTTTTTGCACGCACGATAAGCCGCAGCAAATAAACTGACATTCCCAATGCATACGCTACCATCACACCATGAGACATGTTTTAAAAACCCATCAACTGATGACCACCTTAGGCACCCGAATCTTGCTGACCATGATACTCACTTGGCTTGGGGCTGCTGCTGCCTTTGCCTCAGGCGATGCTGTGGAACAAGCGCAAGTGGGTTTAATGGAAAGCTTAACCACTTCACCATGGGCGCTGCTCATCGCATTGAACATCATGCTGGTTTTGGCTGGCCTGTTTTATGTGCGCTCGCTCAAGAAAATGGTGCAAAAACGTAACCAGTTGCTCGAAGAAACCAGCAAGGAGCTTCATTCCCTTTTTGATAATATGCAGGAAACCCTTTACCGCACTGATTTGGCCGGGCGCATCATCATGGTCACACCCTCAGCGACCAAGCTTCTGGGCTACACCTCGCAAGAGCTCACCCACAGCCAATCAGCAGATTATTACCAACAACCCGAGCAACAAAAAACCATGCTGGATATTTTGGCCAAGGAAGGTGTGGTAAGTAATTTTCGGGTGGCGCTTAAACGCAAAGATGGGCATATCGTTTGGGCTGAGCTTAACGCCCATTTTTTCCATGATGATGAGGGCAAACCTATTGGCATTGAAGGCACGCTAGAGAGCATCCATTCGTTAAAACTCGCCGAAGATACCGAGCGCGAAGCACGCCTCATCGCCGAAGAAGCCAATGCCCATAAGAGTAGGTTTTTAGCTGCTGCCAGCCATGATTTGCGCCAGCCGCTGCAAGGCATGCGCTTTTATTTGGATGTGTTTGCCGATCAGCTCAAAGGAACCCCCCACCTTGAAATGCTGGCAAAAATTTCCAAGCCGCTTGATGACGCTAATGCCATGCTCAATAAGCTGCTGGATGTGGCGCGCTTGGATGCAGGCGGCGTAGAGCTCAATACCCAGCTCTTTAATCTTAGTGAAAAGCTGCGGGATATTTATGGCCAACAATTGGTGGCATTGACTAAACCCAAAGTGCATTTGCGCCTTGATTTGGCCGTGCAAGATTGTTGGGTAAATTCTGATCCCGTATTGGTCAAAGAGTTGATTCATAATTTATTAAGCAATGCCATCAAATACACCGAAAAAGGTGAAGTGGTGTTGGCCCTCAGCATGAAGAACAACCGCGTGCGCATTTCTGTGCGCGATACAGGATTGGGCATTGCCCCTTCTAGGCAGGAAGATATTTTCCACGAATTTGTGCAAGTGGGTAATGCTGAGCGCAACCGCGAACAAGGCATGGGCCTGGGCCTGGCCATCAGCCGCCGCATCGCAAGGTTATTGGGCAGCGAGCTGAAATTGGTATCTGAGCTTGGTAAAGGTTCAGCCTTTTTCTTTCAATTAAGTTCCGTTGATAAACGCAGCGATGCCACTACCACCCAAGCTACGGCCCAATTGGCCAAACCCACACCACTGGAAGGCAAGCTAATTGTGACTATCGATGATGATGCCATGATTCGCGAGAGCATGGGCATGCTCATGAAAAAATGGGGCTGCGAAGTGTTAAGCTGCTGGGATTTAGCTTCTGCCAACGATGCCTTGCAGCAGGCTAACCGCTTGCCCGATGCCATCATTTCCGATTTTAGTTTACAAGGTGAGCGCAACGGCATTGAAGTGCTGGATATGCTGATGAAGCAAGCGGGCAAAAAAATCCCCGCCCTGTTGCTCACTGGCGATTCCAGCCTTGAAATGATGGAGCGCTCAGCCACTTCCGGTTATCCCATTGTGCACAAGCCCATCAGCCCGGAAAAACTACACCGCTTTTTAAGCCAATCGATTCGTTAGCCCTAAAAAGAAGCCCTCAGGCTTTTACACCTTCTTCATAAATTGCTGAATGATAGATGGATCTTCCAGGGTGGATGTGTCTTGTGCAATCACTTCATCTTTGGCAATACTTCTTAAAATTCGGCGCATAATTTTACCCGAACGTGTTTTGGGTAAATTGGTGCCAAAGCGAATATCATCGGGTTTGGCGATTGCGCCAATTTCTTTAGACACCCACTCCCGCAATTCTGCCACCAAAGCATCACGCTCATCATTCTCTGGCAAGTCAGAGTGAATCACACAAAACGCCACCACAGCTTCGCCTTTGACATCATGCGGCCTGCCCACCACGGCAGCTTCCACCACCACTGGATGGGATACCAAAGCCGATTCAATTTCCATGGTGCCCAAGCGATGGCCAGAGACATTAAGCACATCATCAATGCGGCCCATAATCCAATAGTTGCCATCGGTATCCCAATGCGCCGAATCACCCACCACATAATATTTGTTTTTAAACATGCCAAAGTAGGTATCCACAAAGCGCTCATCATCGCCCCAAATGGTACGCAGCATCGATGGCCAAGGTTTGGAAATCACCAGATAACCACCCTCGCCTTCAGTGAGCACATTCCCTTCTTTATCAACGATATTGGCGATAATTCCGGGGATGGGCCGCGTGCATGAGCCAGGTTTTAAGGCAGTCACTCCGGGCAATGGCGCAATCATGTGCGCCCCTGTTTCAGTCTGCCACCATGTATCCACTACCGGGCACTCGCCGCGTCCGATTTCGTTGTAATACCACATCCAGGCTTCGGGATTGATGGGCTCACCCACCGTGCCAAGCAAGCGCAAACGCGATAAGTCGTATTGTTTGGGCACATCCGCGCCAAATTTCATCAAAGCGCGAATAGCTGTGGGCGCAGTGTAAAACACCGATACCTTGATATCCTGGCAGACTTGCCAGAAGCGGCCTGCATTGGGATAAGTGGGCACGCCTTCAAACATCAACATGGTCTTACCCAATGCCAAAGGCCCATAAGCCACATAAGTGTGCCCCGTAATCCAGCCCACATCGGCAGTACACCAAAACACATCATCATCTTTTAAATCAAACACCCACTCACATGTCAGCAAGGCATTGAGCAGATAACCGCCCGAGCTGTGTTGAATGCCCTTGGGTTTGCCCGTGGAGCCAGAGGTGTAGAGCAAGAATAAAGGATCTTCTGCATTCACCGCCAAAGCTTGATGCGTTTCTGCTTTGCCCGCAACCGCATCATTCCACAACACATCATGATCAAACATGGTGATGGCTTCATGGGAATGCTCATAGACCAACACGTGTTTGACGGTCTTGTTGGATTTTTCAATGGCCAAATCCACAGCGTTTTTTAGCGGCACCTTTTTTCCGCCGCGAATACCGCCATCGGCAGTAATCACCATGGTTGCCGCCGCATCATCAATCCTATCTTTTAAGGATTCCGCCGAAAAACCACCAAACACTACCGAATGCACAGCACCCACCCGCGCGCAGGCCTGCATTGCAAACACAGCCTGCGGAATCATGGGCATATAAATAATCACCCGCTCGCCTTTTTTTAAGCCCAAATCTATCAGCGCATTGGCCAGCCTGGATACTTCGGCAAACAATTGCTGGTAAGTGTATTTCTCCACCCTGCCATCATCGGCCTCAAAAATAATCGCGACTTTATCGCCCTTATCGGCCAAATGCCGATCAATGCAGTTGTAGGAAATATTCAGTTCACCATCAGCAAACCATTTGTAAAAAGGCGGGTTAGCATCATCCAAACCTTTGGTAAAGGGTGTGGCCCAATCAATTTTTTCTTTGGCCAAATCCACCCAGAAACCGACATTATCTTCATCGGCTTTTTTGAGCATGGCCTGATATTGTTGGTCATTGACATTGGCTTGTTGTTTAAATGCTTCCGATGGCTCAAACACACGATTTTCAATCAGGCTGGATTCAATATTGTGGGTAGACATAACATTTCCTTTTGGGGCGAAAACTTAAGCAATCAGGCGGCGAGCATAGTGTATAAAGACATGCTTGTTAAGGTGTGTATCCGCTGCTTCATACCGCACAATGCCTTACTATTTCTGAGCATACGTATTCATAAAACAAGTACTATTTTATTGTTAAATAGCACGCTCTGGACTATCCAATCGAATTTATGAATAGTGGAGCCAAAGAGGTATGCCATGCACCCCACTGTCAAACAACTCAAATACTTTATCGCCTTGGATGAATGCCATCATTTTGGTAAGGCGGCGGCTGCGTGTTTTATCTCGCAATCGGCTTTTAGCGTGGCCATCAAAGAGCTGGAAAACACGCTCAACGTCCAGCTTGTGGATCGCTCCAACCAATGCGTAGCCATCACCGCTGAAGGCCAAGCTGTGGCCAGACAGGCCAGATTGTGTATCAGCGATCTTGATGCCTTGATGGAGATGGCCACGCAACACACCGAGCCATTGAGTGGTAAGCTCACCTTGGGTGTGATCCCCACCATTGCCCCGTATGTGTTACCTGCATTTGTAGCCGAAGTGCAAAGCCGCTACCCCAAACTCAGGTTGTATTTAATTGAAGGAAAAACCGAAGACATCCATGCCCAGCTGCAAGATGGCAAGCTGGATTTGATTTTGGTTGCTCTGCCTTATCAGCTTCGAAATGTAAGTATGATGACCCTATTTAAAGACCCATTTTTGTTGGCTAGCGCCAAAAAAAGCCAATGGCTGCAAAAGGGAAAGGTAGAATTGGAAAACCTGCCCAAAGAAAGCGTATTGCTGCTAGAGGATGGCCATTGCCTGCGCGAACACGCCTTGAGCGCCTGCAATATCCGTGAATCCGAGCAAGTCAGCCGCTTTGCTGCCACCAGCTTGCATACCATGCTGCAAATGGTCGCTGCCGATATTGGCATCACCTTCGTGCCTGAAATGGCCAAAGCTTCCTTGGCAGCCACATCACCCTTAGCGCTTCATCCCATGCCCACACAAAGCTATCGAGAGATTGGCTTGGGCTGGCGCACAGGCAGCAACCGCAGCGAAGAATTCACCCTGCTGGGCAAGCTTTTGCAGGCGCTACATCCAGCATCAAAAACTTAGCGCCTGGGTGCATCAACACTCAGGCGCTTTTGGTGAAAATCGTTGATGTTGAAGAAGCGATTTAAGCTTTCAAATCAAAACGATCCAAGTCCATCACTTTGGCCCATGCCGCGACAAAATCATGCACGAATTTCTCGCTAGCATCGCTGCTCGCATACACTTCAGCCAAAGCCCGAAGCTGTGAATTGGAGCCAAACACCAAATCCACTCGCGTGCCCGCCCACTTGATATCGCCAGTGCTACGGTCGGTGCCGATGAAATAGTCAGCATCCTCTGAGGTGGGTTTCCAAGTGGTGGACATATCCAGCAGATTGACGAAGAAGTCGTTGCTCAGCGCTCCTGGATCATGGGTAAATACGCCATACTTAGATTGCCTCACATTGGTATTCATCACCCGCAAACCACCCACAAGCACCGTCATCTCTGGAGCGCTCAATGTGAGAAGCTGCGCCTTATCAATCAGCAATTCTTCAGCCGATACCGAATATTTGCCTTTTTGATAATTGCAAAAGCCATCAGCAATCGGCTCCAACACCGCAAAGGATTCCACATCCGTCTGCGCTTGCTCAGCATCACTGCGCCCCGGGCTAAACGGCACACTTACTGCTACCCCTGCTTTCTTGGCCGCTTGCTCCACGCCCACATTACCCGCCAGCACAATCAAATCAGCCATGGATACATGATGCCCAGCGCTATTGAAATCGCGCTGAATGCTTTCAAGCGCTGCCAACACCTTGGCCAACTGTGCGGGCTGGTTGACTTCCCAGTCCTTTTGCGGTGCCAACCGAATGCGCGCACCATTGGCGCCGCCGCGTTTATCCGAACCACGGAAGGTAGAGGCTGATGCCCAAGCTGTGGATACAAGCTCAGAGACAGACAACCCGGAAGCTGAAACCATTCCTTTAAGCTTAGCGATATCCGCATCCGACAATACAGCAGCACTTGCAGCTGGAATCGGATCCTGCCAAAGCAAATCTTCACTTGGCACTTCCTCGCCAAGATAACGTGAGCGCGGGCCCATATCCCTATGGGTAAGCTTAAACCAAGCTCTGGCAAAAGCGTCGGCAAAGGCATCAAAATCTTCCCGAAATCGTTTGGCAATAGGGCCATAAATCGGATCAAAGCGCATAGCCATATCCGCAGTGGTCATGATGATAGGCACTTGCCTGGCTGCATCATGCGCTGCTGGCGCCATATTGCTGCTATCGGCCACTTTGGGTGTCCATTGCTGCGCACCTGCCGGGCTCTTGGTCAGCTCCCATTCGTTGTCAAACAACATCGCCAAATAGCTGTTATCCCAAGTGGTGGGTGTGGGTGTCCACGAGCCTTCTAGGCCACTACCAATTTGGTCGCCGCCTTTGCCGCTGCCATAGCTGTTGGCCCAGCCTAGACCTTGGGCTTCTAGGCCTGCAGCTTCGGGTTCAGGGCCCACATGTGCAGCATCAGCAGCACCGTGACATTTACCAAAAGTGTGTCCACCGCAAGTCAGGGCCACAGTTTCTTCATCATTCATGGCCATACGTTTGAAGGTTTCGCGGATATCGCGTCCAGAGGCTACGGGATCAGGCTCACCATTCGGGCCTTCAGGATTGACGTAAATCAAGCCCATTTGCACCGCCGCCAGCGGATCTTCCAAATCACGTTCACCCGAATAACGTTTATCCGCCAACCATTCTTTTTCAGCGCCCCAATAGGTATCAATTTCGGGGGTGTACACATCTTCACGACCACCTGCAAAACCAAAGGTTTTAAAGCCCATCGATTCCAGGGCCACATTGCCTGCCAGAATCATCAAATCAGCCCATGAAATGCTTTGCCCATATTTTTGTTTAATGGGCCAAAGCAATCTGCGCGCCTTATCCAGATTCACATTATCAGGCCAGCTGTTGAGCGGGGCAAAGCGCTGCATACCTGCCCCTGCCCCGCCTCTGCCATCGGCGGTGCGGTAGGTGCCAGCGCTATGCCAAGCCATGCGAATAAAGAATGGGCCATAATGGCCATAATCGGCTGGCCACCAATCTTGTGAGTCGGTCATCAGTGCTGTTAGATCTTGTTTCAAAACCTGTAAATCCAAAGCCTTGAAGGCTGCCGCATAATCAAAATTTTGCCCCATGGGATTCGATGCGGCTGGCTGCTGATGCAGCATCTCGATTTTGAGTTGATTCGGCCACCAATCGCGGTTGGATGTATCGCGGTGGGATGTTGCCCCGCCAGATGTATGATGAAATGGACATTGACCTTCAGACATGATTCTTCTCCTTTGTATCGCTTGGGCAACTTCCCAGACTAACATATTCCGCACCAAGCATGCGGTTTATCTCGACAAGGTTAGTGCCAGCTAAGCGGCCTTACGCAACGTGTTGCTATGAGGCAAAGATAAAGGCATACCTTATTTTGTATATTTGATTGTACTGATGACTTTATTCTATTTTATGAATGGTTCATCAGTAAAAACAATCAAAACCAATAAATTATTTGCGGTCATTCCATTTCTGGCTACCATCAGTTGGTGACTTTACACACCGATAAAAAAATCGCTGATTTACCACCAAAAACCAGCATAAAAAAAACGCCCATCGTTGGCGTAGGTGCTTCAGCAGGTGGTCTTGAAGCCTTGAAGCAGTTGTTTACCCATTTGCCCAAAGCGCAAGACATTGCCTTTGTCATTGTCTCGCATATGGACCCCGCGCACAAAAGCTTGCTGGTTGAAATCATTGCCCGCTTTACCGACCTCAACGTCGTTGAAATCACCCATCAAATGCCAATTGCACCCAACCATGTGTATATCATTCCGCCCAATAAAGACCTCACTATCGCAGATGGCATACTACTACTTCAGCCGCCTGCTGAACCCCATGGTTTACGGCTACCCATTGATACATTCTTTGCATCGTTGGCCGAGGATCAGCAAGAATGCTCCAGCTGCATCATCTTATCGGGCACAGGTAGCGATGGTACGCAGGGCATCAAAGCCATCAAGAGCCTAGGAGGTTTTGCCATCGCGCAAGACCCTAAGGAAGCGCAATTTGAAAGCATGCCAAGCAGCGCCATTGCCACCGATGTGGTGGATCATGTGCTCAAAGCCGCTGACATGGGCGAAGTATTGAGCCGCTATTTTAAACATGCCTGCATACGCGGATTTTTTGGCAACGGAAGGCTCACGCATCCCGATGAATTAGCCGAATACACTGATATCCTGAACATGGTGAAAGAACAAATTGGTCATAATTTCCATGGCTACAAAAACAATACTTTAGAGCGACGTATCAAACGTCGCATCAGTGTTCTTCATTTAGAAAATATCAAGGCATACGCCGCCCATTTGCGCACGCACCCCGATGAAATCAATGAATTATTTAAAGATTTGCTGATTGGCGTGACTAGCTTCTTCCGCGACCCTGAATCTTGGGCTGTGTTGGAGAAAAAGTGTTTTGAAAAACTAGATGACGATAAACAAGAGCTTCGTATTTGGATTCCAGGCTGCTCCACGGGTGAAGAGGCTTACTCCATGGCCATGCTGCTTGAAGGCTTTATGCAGCGGCAAGGTAAGCAGTTGAAATATCAAATTTTTGCTACCGATATCGACACCCGAGCTTTGGCCCATGCGCGCCAAGGTGTCTATCCAGAAAGTATTAGCCACAATCTTTCATCTGAGCAGCTAAACACCTTCTTCAAAAAAGAAGGGGCTTATTACAGGGTATTGCCAGAATTGCGT
>Ga0100392_1002297_pt1 | contig 17769 bp, 10 predicted proteins | sample CryGeymeta201516_FD_81548 | JGI IMG/M metagenome (GOLD analysis project Ga0100392, IMG submission 81548) | Groundwater microbial communities from Crystal Geyser aquifers in Utah, USA - Crystal Geyser metaG 2015-16 | ecosystem: Environmental > Aquatic > Deep subsurface > Groundwater | place: USA... | reverse complement strand
CATAAACCGGCTGAGCTTGCTCCAGGTCGACAGAAATGTCTTGTTCGACCGGCTTTGCTTCCACGAGTCCAAGGTCGCTGTCTACGTCTTCTCCTTGTGATTCCATGTTATCCCGTTGGGAAGCGATGCTTCCTTCTTGTTGATGTACTCCACTTTGTGATAGGTTTCCCGGTGGTTGGGCGATACCACCCGTCCTAGCATAAGCTCCGGGAAGCGGCGGTTCAGATGTAGGGTTTGTGATCGCTGGCATGGACTGGATAGATGACACTATTTCCTCCAGAAAAGAATCAGTGTTTCTGTCGGTGTTAGTCTGCGGGAAAGAATTAGGAGCCGCTGCTGCTTCGCTAATACCTTTAGCCCCTCTTCCATCAGTCGTATCGGTAGCTGTAGCAACAGAATCATTCCTTTCTACTTGTTTCACTTTTTCATCTTCCACTTCGTCTTGGTTTTCCCCATCTCCTACATGAGGATCAAGGGCGAGACCAGCAGCTGTTGTAATGGCGGATGCCATGGTCCGGCAGTCATCATCCTGGTTGATTTCCGAAACAGGAAACGCTTGATCAGACCTCCCAGTATTACTACCAACATCAGTGGTAACACCACTGTCATGCTCAATTTCATGTTGTTGGGGCTGGGGTCCTTTCATGTTTGCAGCTCGTCAGGAGTCAAGAAGCAGATCAATTTAATGAAGTAAACAATAATGACTAATGTGATACCAGCAGCGATAATACAGGTACCAGTACGTCGTATCTACGCGAGGAAAGAGGAGGAAGCTTCAAGTGACAACACATACGGTAGTACCAGGTATTACGTATAAAATGGCATTACGCCCTTTGCGGCAACTATCAATCTGCAAAACTTCAATGGGCCTGAGAATCCGTTTAGTTCATTAGAGATCTGTTCTACGGTACCAGGTGCGAGCGTAGTAATTTCATTCCCAGTTGTTAAATGTCCACGTGCAGAAGGCATTGCGTCAAAGCAGCTTTATGACCCGAGTGTCTGGCATCCGAATCTACTACCTGGTACTACCAGGGTACTATTACGGTAGTACGGTACCTGGTTCCAGGTACCTGGTACCAGGTACCGTACTAGGTGTTGTACCGTACTACTAGGTAGTACTACTGGTACCAGGTGGGATAGTACTGTACCTGGTACCAGGTACCTGGTAGCACACAGAATTTCGGGAGAACGTCGATACCGTAGCATGTGCCTGCCATTTGTTTCATAATTCTTCATTGCACGCTTGACAATCGGTTCAGCCTAGTCATGTTTCAGTTTACATGTAAATAGGGACTGAGTTATTTGCGCAAGGTGCATTACAAGAAAGATTTTTCGTAGGTGGTGATAATAAAATACACCATTACTGTCAATAATAAAATACCAATACAGTAGACTAGATAGCTAGTTTATTAGATTAATAGTAGCAAACAGCCAGAAAATACGCCGCATTTGTACCGTCATGCCCAACGAGTTTCCCTTTGATGTTGTGGTGGTAACATTTCCCGACGAAGGAGCTGCTCGCGTTGCCTTGGGTGGTCCAATTCAGGTTCTCCAGGGAAATTATCCCAAGACTCAATTCTTGGCCACCTGCGACCCTCTGGGCTGTCGATGCGGCTCGGGTGGAGGGACCTTGGCGGCTTTGGAGCACGTCGAACTTCAAGTGGGAACTGCTGACACCAAGACAATTTTAATTTTACATGCCGGTGGAGATTCGTCTCGCTGCTTCACGCAAATGGCGCTGGGAAAAGCCTGGACGAATCTTCCGTTGATGGATACTACATCGGGGAAGGCGTTCCTCAGCAATCCCATTCACGTTGGTATGGATAGCATCGCTCGCATTTTTACACAGTATCATTGCTTACCTAAAGGTTCAGTGGTTGTAGCCGCATCGGATGCACTGCTTAGCATTCCTCATTGCAGTCCATCCTCGGATAGGGACCAAGGAATTAAACTGGAATCATCTGAACATGGCAAAAATGACAACATCCCCGTTCATCCCGACGTTTTGGGAGTGGCCTTTCCAGCACCTTGGGAGACGGCGAAAAATCATGGTGTTTATGTCCTCGCAGAACCAGATGAAACTGTCAAGTCTCAACAAGGTGTTAGAGCTATGGAAGTGCCGATTCACGCTATATTGCAGAAGCCATCTCTAGAAACCTTACAACAACAAAGCTTTGCTGCCTTCGGAGAACTGCAAACTTCAAGAGAGGGTCTAGCCTGGATTGACAATGGAATAATTGCGTTCTTGCCAGCTGCTGCCAAATCGCTTCACGAACTAGCTCATGGTGTGCTGCAAACGACTACAGAAAGCGGTTTGCTCGGGGCCTTCGAGAAACGAAAAGCGAATGAACCACAATTAACATATCAAGATGTCACACACAAAGTTGATTTGTATACCCATTTCCTACAAGCGTTGACAATGTCAGTAGAGCCAAGAAGCAATGCATCGACAGACGCGCGTCGCCAAACATATCTAAGAGACCACGCCTCTGATTTGGATCCAGCCGTGGCTAATGGTATTTTTGACGCGTTGTCGCCCCTTCGTTTCATGTCCCTGGCGATTCCGAAAGGAAAATTCTTGCATTTGGGAACCACACGAGAACTGATTGATTTTTACGTTTACGGATGTCGACAAGTTGGCGGCACAAATAATACTCCGAGTAATAAGGTTGCTGATTCGGTAGCAACATCGCCCGATGCAAGTCGCCGTGAACTTTACACCCGAAATTGCACATATTTCGGTCAAGAGCTTGGAATGGTGCGGCGGATGCATGCCTTTGCTAAATTAATGGGTGAGAATAGGAGCAAGAATCGAGAAAAGGTCTTGCCCATTGGGGAAGATTGTATCTTGATGGGTTGTATCCTGGAGGGGGAAGTGCCTTCCCGGATCGGCGAAGGCACCGTAGTTGAATTTTGCTCCTTTACAAGAGTATCCGTAAGCATTGGCAAAAATTGTCTTATAAGTGGTTTGCGACACGAGCACATGGATGGCCAGTCGCTTTCTTCTTTGGAGATCCCAAACGATTCGTGCGTACAAATGATGCCTCTCACAGTTGATGGTACCATGGTCAAAGAACCTTCTGTCGTATTGATGGCACTGGGGGTGAACGATCCAATCAAAAAGCCGATATCAGAATCGACTTTGTTCGGAATGAAATTAGAGGAATTCCTGGACTGGGCACAACTATCCCCAGAATATATTTGGGATAGTTCTGCAAAGCGAACCATATGGAATGCTAAACTTCACCCTGTGGTGACCAACGTTTCAAGAATATCATTTGATCAATTGTGGGATTGGGTGAATCATCTACCAACAACAAGAGGCGTTGCCTCCGCCGCACGCAAGAGAGAGAATAGTCTACAGCTCTGGAAGAACTATCCCAGACTATCGTTGTCTCAAGTTCGAGATCTGTCAGATGCCGCAGAAGAGTATCGTTACCGCCAACATCTAGTTCATAATAAGATACCTGCTCGGCAACGCGAGCACTGTCAAGCCATTGCGGACACGCTCAGACGTCGTCAGCACACTGAATGCGACTTTTCGCCATTATTGGAGGAGAGCTCGCAGGCAATGCAAGGTTTGGAGACTCTTGACGAAGTGATCCAGGCTTCACTGCTTGACCGGTCACAGTACGACGTTTGTGGTCGGGCTTTCATGGTGCAGAGTGCGGTTCTGGATGATCTTGCAAAAATGGCGGCGACTGAAATAGATGCTCGGCAACAAGTCGCCAGTACAGAAGCAATCCGAGAAGAATGTTCATTTCTCCTCCAAGCAATTCAGTCTCCTACCTCTTCAGGAGCTGATCGCCAAAAGGCGTACACTGAAATCGTTCATATACGGAAACGCTTATGGAACTGGAAAAGTGATTCTCGTGATCACCTAAAATCAGTCTTTCTTGTGTTCTCCGATATGGCCGAAGAGATCGCTCGCATGATGACAGAAGTATGTGTTGCCGGGTTTCTCAGCGAAAATACATTGATTGGTAGCACGACCTCGAGGAGGAAGGCCGCTGTGCATGGGCAATGGTGTGTAGCAAGAGCTCCCGCTAGAGTTGATTTAGCTGGTGGATGGACTGATACACCTCCTGTCTGTTACGAGTACGGAAGTACAGTTACGGGCATGGCAGTTGCTGTTGATGGCAAGAAACCTTTGTCTTCACGATGCAGAGTGTTGCCCTCTCTTCCCTCCTCCAAAGAAATCAACGACCACGGTATTATTTTTATGAGATCTGAACTGCGCAATAGTGTATCTTGCGAATTGATATCGGCCATGGACACCAAGTTGCACAGCTTGGAAGACCTGCGCGATGCTCGAGACCCCAGCGCTTCTTGTGCTCTCATCAAATGCGCTCTTGTATGTTTGGGATTCATCCCAGTGGATTATTTGGAGAAAGACATGAGTGATAAAGGGGGCGAGAGCCTTCAAGACTTGGTGAATATATTTTGCCAAGCAGAAGAAGGAAACAATGTACGGATGGAAATTGTTGTGACGTCTCTCCTTCCTCAGGGATCGGGAATGGGCACCAGTTCAATCCTTGGTGGCTGCGTGCTTGCAGCTGTGGGGCGTTGTGTTGGTATTGAGCTGAGCGGAGAATCAACGACCAGTGGAAACGTTAAGTACACAATGGACTCCGTTTTAGCCTTGGAACAAATCCTGAGCACTGGAGGAGGCTTCCAAGACCAGGTGAATGGGCTTATTGGTGGATTCAAAACAGTATCTTCGGCAGCCAATTACTTGCCAATTCAGCTTTCCATTGAAAAATGCGCTGTTGATCCTGCCTTTCAAAAAATACTGGATGAAAAAATGCTCCTCGCTTTTACGGGTAAGACTCGCTTGGCGAAGAACATTTTGCAGAACGTTCTGCGTCGTTGGGCCAAAAGGACTCCAGAGGTTGTAGATACTGTACGAGTCCTTGTGGAAGGAGCGCACGAAGCGAGAGCCGCCTTGCAAAGCGGCAATTTGGAAGGACTTGGGAAATGTCTCGGCCGTTATTACGAACAAAAAAAGAACATGGCGGGAAGAGACAGCGGTGTAGAACCTGATATCGTCAGAAGTGTGCTAGAAAAGCTACAGAATGAGAATCTTATTTATGGGGGATCGTTATGCGGTGCTGGAGGAGGAGGCTTCATGGTTATGATAGCCTCTAATGACGCTGACACTGCCACGATTCATTCTACCGTAGACGAAGTTTTGTCGGAGACCAACCACGATGACGCCGCAGCATTCTCCTGGCATGAGTGTCATGTCTGCGACGAAGGCTTGGTCACGAATGTGCTTCCTTTGTCGGGTGCGATCGCCAGCATCGATGACTTTGACGCTTCTTGGCACTATTGTGGACCCGATCGTGAACCTTGGCTCTCTAGTAGTACGTTGTAGCTGATATATCCATACAAATGACATGAAATTTAATTTACATGCTGCGCTATGCAGATGTTATTCATACATTTGCTACTTCTTTACAACAAATGTCGTTTGTGTGGCTTTTCCAAAAGTGATTCCGTAACTGACGAGCTTCCTCCAAAAGAATGATGGCCCAGAAAATGTGTTCGAATCTCCTTCATGTTCACAGTTTCTTTCACTCCTTCCATTTGGTAAATATCTCGACAATAGTCCATCAATACCGAATTGTGCATAAGTTCTGGTGGCTGTTGCAAAAATTTGGAATAGACCTCTTCGTAACGAATCAGAGTACAAAATAGCCGCAAATCAGCCTCGGTCACGAAAGAATGACTCGTCAAATACCTCTGTCGTTGCAAAATGACAGTCGCACGATGAAAGGCAAATTCCAGTTCACGAGGCGAGACATCGTAGCGGTACGGTGGAAACATGGAAGGAGTCAATTGCATCAAGGGCGACAGCCATTTCACGACGGCGTTGTTCGTCGTGTCATTCGCGGAAAGCAAATTGAGCGCAGGATTCTGGCACAGTCCATTTTCGTTGAAACAAGTATTCAGCATGGTAGCAATATCGCCTGTGTTGTTATTCACGATGCATTCGTGCTGTTTGTCGTAGAGCAGGGGAATACTACTGTTGTTGCAATTGGAGTGGTCGTGCTCCTCCTTTTCGTAAATGTCACGAATGGACTTGAACTCTCCTTCGTCGCTCTTCAAGCTGGCCGAGGACCCATCGCCAAGTAACTCGTTGGAAATCATCCACCGGCGTTGCAAGTGATCGTCAGGATGAGGTGTCACTGTAACAATTGACACGGTATCCTTCAATCCCTTGAGACTGTGCATCATCATGATGTAGTGAGAGCTGGGGCATGCACGGGAAACATAAAGCGTGTAACGCCCTTTTTGAGGTAAAAACTTGGATTCAGGTTCTTTTTTTTTTGGTCGTGGGAACGAATTGTTTGGTTAGTAGTATTTTAACGTTCATATGTCCCGCATGAAAATTGAGTGTCAGCAAAATAATGCAGAAACGAGGAGGATTGTAATAATTATAAACAACAACATTTTTCTTAAAGCCTTCTCCATTCGAATTCACCTATTCGTACCTTTGGAAATCATGTTGCGCCATTTGTCAGAAGACGCAGGGCGCTTATTAGAGATGACAGATTCTCGTTGAAACGAAAGAATGTCGCCTTCATCCATGATCTTCTTTTCTTCCATCTTGTTAACATCTTCGTGTGCTGAAAAGGAATCTTGACAGGAAGCAGGAGACATATTTCCTTGCAGCAAGCGGTCAGTGCCACTGCTGCGAGCTCGTCTAGGTGTTAGGATCGTCATATTGCAGTCGTTTTTGTTATTGCTGTTATTGCTATTGTTGTTGCTGTTATTGTTGGTTACGATAAAGAATATAAGATGATTCGTTTTCGTAAGATTTCTTTTGAAAAGTGTATGTCGTGAGGAATTTGCTCTCCAGAACTCGATGGTATTATTCATTCATGTTTGTGAACAAGAAAATTTCGCACTCGCCAAAGAAGTCGTTCGTGCGACTCTCCTGGTGTGTAGAGGTACCAAAGCAACGGTAGGTTTTGAAGCATGTTTCAATTTCCCTGAACGGGACGAGGACAGATCAGATAGTCTGATTCTTGCCACGATTCATTGAAATGCCTTCAACTGGCTTCTTTCCCGACAAAGCGACGAGCCAAGGTTGATACAACATCATAGTAGTAATAATATGTTTCAGACGTGATGCAGCCATCAGCCAGACGCCAGCCTGCAATCTGTTATTTTAAAACAATTAGATTGCTGGTCCATAGTCCATACTCTTTTTTATTTATTTATTACATGCTAAAGCAGAAGACCCCAGAGCGATTACTAATTACTAGAGTACCAGTAGTACGGTACCTAACATCCTGGATTCCCATAAAAGACTTCCTCATCCATGGCAGAATACGGCCAAGTATTCCAAAATAGACCACAAACTACCGAAAACTCTAGCTTTGCTGCTTCTGCTTCCATGCTAGACGATCATATTTGGACCGTGATATTGGAATTTCTTCCAGCTTTAGACCTCCTGCAGAATGTTAACCGCGTCAGTCGGCGATTTGCCGGTTTGATGGACTACTACTTTTGGCAGTCCTATAGTCAAAGACTCTTGATGATGGAAAAGAACAGCAGCAACAACAACAAGAGGATACGAAGACACGAATGGAACTTGCTTCAGATACAACAAGTGTGTGTCTTTGTTACGTCCGACTGGAAGTCGCAAAATGATAACGAGCAAGGGAAAATTGAGAGGAGGAGCAACAGCCAAAATTGTTATCCTTGTTTGTTCCAACAATCGTTGCTGCCCCGAGCAGATGAGGCCATACGATTGAAAGAAGGAACGACACAGCGGCGGGTGTGTTTGGCATCCAGCACCCACCACACAACGTCGGAAGCCATTGAGTATACGTTATCACCCATGGTTCTTAATCGATTCACATACAGACCAACAACTCCTGGATGGTGGTCCAGTCTATCGTCAAATTCGCCTGATTCGAGGGAAGAACTTTTTTATGTGACCTCCTCCCACCTCACGGTCATGACACAACTCACAATAAAACCTCTGGTGGACTATTTTCGGGGAGTCTTGCAGGTGTACTCTTGGGATTATACCAAAATCACTGCCTATGCGCTGCCTCGTTCATTGATTGGTTCGTTTGGGCTTCCTTCTATTGACTGCACCGCAATGACACCTGTTGATAGCCCACATTCTGACACCATTCAAATGAAAGCATTACTGAAAGACCAAATTCCCGTATACGAATCATCAAAATTGGAGAATCCTGCCATTGTGCCTTCCGGAAACACCTACGAGAATCAAGTGGTAATTCATGATTTTCCTGCCGGCGTTGTTGCCAATGGCATTCATATCACGTTGTACGGAAAGAGGGCCCGAGAACGGCTTGGGTACTATGCATGTGTTGACCATGTCAAAATAAAGGGAATTCCACTCTATTCGGATCGAACGCGTCTCCTTGAAAGTCTACAGGAACAAAAAGATATGATGCGGGAAATCCAACGTAGGATAGAGGAATGGTTGCCACCAGACTCTTCCGATAGTGTAACTGAAGCAGGAAATAGTTCGGTGGACTTTGTGGATCACTTAGATGCTGTTTCCTTCGCGTCAAGTGACGGGGAAGAAGAATCAAGGCGCCATGCCGAAATAAACCTTTGATGAGAGGATAACTAGAATTGTAAACGCAGACGCCATAGTATCGAAATAGGCATCGGGCGAGAGGATGACCATTTCGTTGCCGCGGACGGTAAAAGCCATGAACTAGCTATGTAGCTGTATCACCCATGACGCACATAAAATCGCCGCTCATTGTGACGGCCGCTGGAGCCATGGTGGTAGTGTTAGATGGCTTTGGTAAATCGCGAAAGGAAACTTTTCTACTGAATGCCCACAACATTCAGGCTCGAAGCAGGTGAGACCAGAAGAGCAGAGCCTCTCATAGGTAGCATAATAACATCTCGCAATGGTTAGCTGCTGTGTACGTCGACAACATCTGAACCCTCCAATTTTTTTTGCCGAATCTCTCGATAGATAACCTTGTTAGACATTCCTATTATTTTAGAATGTCAACTGGTGCTATAGCTAGGTTTTACTTGGAATACTGGCTTCTCGAGAGTTATCAATGTGGCGTTGTTCGTGGGGGTTTTGGAAATAAAAGAGAAACGGTAGGTTGGACTAAAAATCGGTGGCTAGTCATCCGGGACAGAAGAACTGGGACTCGAGCACCCGGAGAGATCACGACGGAAGTTGCGAGTCTCCAAGATTCCTCCGCAGCGTGGAAGGCCAATTCCTCTAGATTTTGCAATTCGGCGGACTTGTTCATTCTCTATTAATATAGCTTTCAGCACTGTATACTTGATCAAAGGGAGTGGAAGAGGAGTCTCCACGCAGCGCAGAGCTGGTGCCTTGTTATGTCGCTATACGAAGCGGCAACACTACCATTTCCCCTCTGTTTATTTCTTTTAAATTCTGATACTCACAAAAAATCATTTCTGTGTCTTGTATTCAATTTTCTCCTGCAAAAAAAGATAGATCAACAATGTCGTCGATTGCCAACAATAAAAAACAAAAGACGACCGACACAGCGGATGTGGATCTCAACATTGCTGGGATGACCCGCGAGGAACTCGTAACGGCATTATTGGAGACAAGATCCGAAGTTGAAAAGCTCAAAGCAAATCAAGCCATCATCGAACTAGTCGAGGAAAGTGATGACGTTGACTCGGACGCGGATGATTGCAGCCAAGATTCTTGGAGTATTAAGTTCAAACTCTTGCGAGAGTACCGCATTATCAATGGACATTGCATGGTTCCCATAACACACTCTCTGGGCCAGTGGGTGAACAACCAGAGGCGTGCTTATAATATTCTCAAGACAGGAAAGAAAGGTATTAAGATCACATCTGAAAGAATCAATAAATTGGATTCTATCGGATTCTTTTGGGGAAAGAAGTATCCTGCCCCGCCAACCTGGAATGATCAGCTCGAACAGCTCAAGAAGTACAAGACGACCACAGGTAACTGCAACATTGAAATGAGCCCAACTTCTCCTTCAGAACTTGCCAAGTGGGTGTCTGCTCAGCGCACTGAATTTCGTCACCTGAAGAAAGGACGTACTTCCCTCCTATCCCTGGAGCAGATAGAGGAGTTGAACAACATTGGATTCAACTTTAAGGGAAAACGCTTGGAATAATTATTTGTTTTCATTGCGGCGCGAGCTAAATAGTTTGAACGATGACGATGGTGGTGCCGCAAGGAACATGCCTGAGAATCATTTATTCAATAGTGCACGTGTGCGTTGGATTGGTCTTCTCTACAGCTGTGACTCTTCTGCTGATGTCTATCCACTCTTATACTAGTAATTCGTATATTTTAATATGCTTTTGGTTGAACTGTCGTCTTTGCTAAACAGAGTCTCTAATAACAATGCTGGAGAGTGTTTTGTCCAAAACAAACTCGACCTTAGGGATAGGGCTTTCGACGACCAATCAACTACCAGGGTACTGTACCAGGGTACCATACAAAACCCTTTTGCTTGCTTGGATCTTGGATGCCCAAACAATAAAAAAAATCTATTTCGACTGCTGTATTTATGAAACATAACTATGTTATAACTATTTCAACAGATTTGAAGATGGCGTTGGAAGTTTCAGGGGTTATAGTACGACGGAACTGTATGGGCAAGAAACTATCTTTTGCGGATATTCGTGTCGTCAAGAAGAATGCAGTGGGTGATGCAAAAGAGGAGGACACTGAGCAAGCGATTGTCAAGGTTGCGTTTAAGCGATTCTCAACTGCTTGGAATGACAACGAGTCGGACCGGCCATTTCCCATCAAGGCATCGGATCTGCCCTATGGAGCGTTCGTCTCGGTACGATTGCAGTCGCCGTCTTCATCTGGCACGGATGATACCACCAACAAGCATGATCTTCCTGCCGAAGTTATTTCGTGGCAACTTCTCCAGGACCCCAAACAAGCGGCAGAAGAGGTGGCTAGCTCGGGACAGAATCATGGAGGTATTCTGTACTCCACGTATCTGCGAGAACGAGGCAATCGCTTCTCGAAGACCACAAAAGGCCAACGAATGGCATTAGAGCTGCAAGACAAGCAACAGCAACCGTATGACAACCTCTCGGAGGATGATCCTCTGGCAAATTCCAAGAAACGAGCACGTGTCAGTTTGTCCACCAACAAAGATGCAACCACGTCAAAAGTCTTAGAAACTAGCAATGATGATCTACAAGAAGGAGGACATGGAGACAAGCTTGCCAAAGCCATGCGAGCCCGGATTTTTGCACAATGGCTGCTGGATATGTACGGTGCTTCCATTCTTCAACAAGGCTCCGGTGTTTTGGACGTCGCAGGAGGCAAAGGAAATCTTGCCATTGAATTGGCAATTGCAGGACAAATTAAGTGTACCGTCATTGATCCCATGATTCGCAAACGACAACAATCCTTTCCGCCCAAGCGCGAAACAAAACGCATACGCAAAGCTGGAGGTCCCCTTCCAGAGCACTTGCCAACATTTTTCAATCAAACCAGCTTTTTGGATACGTATGGATTATCTAACATAGGTACTACCAGTGATGACAAAGGCTCTGAAGGGAAAGCAAATGTGAAGCATGATACTGCTTACGGTGACCATGTGAATAACGAAGCAACCAATAATGAGCACCGCCTGGTTTCCAGTTGCAGTCTGCTCGTAGGATTGCATCCGGACCAAACCACAGAGGATATTGTACAGGTTGCCTTGCGGTATAATAAACCGTTTGCGGTGGTTCCGTGCTGTGTCTTCCCCTCCTTCTTTCCCACGAGACTCCTTCCTGACGGCAAACCGGTTGTAACGCACGCTCAATTTTGTGAGTACCTCCTGAAATTGGATCCATCCCTTCAAACGGCGGAATTACCCTTTCAAGGACGTAACATTGTCATTTATCGAAAGTCTACTACTAGCAAAACAAATGCAGCTGCGCGGTCGTCATCTGTGGAGGCAAAAGAATGAACTATTACCAGGTATTATTGTGCAGAGCAATTCTCTCAAATGACGTCACTTCTTGAACATACCGTATTACAACTCGAGTGGTAGTACCAGGTAATGCGTAACTATCGAATCGACCGCGTGCCTGGATCCGCTTCTGCGTAAGTCTACTAGCTACTCGGGTAGTAGTAGTAGTAGTAGTAGTAGTAGTAGTAGTAGTAGTAGTAGTAGTAGTAGTAGTAGTAGTAGTACTAGTAGTAGTAGTAGTACTAGTAGTAGATTGTTTCTCAGCAGCTATCACCGACAACAGTAGTAAGTGGGGGGGTCTACTCTACTACCTGTAGCAGATGATAGAAATGGGGGATAATACTGATGAATACTAGTACTCTGGAGCACTCTCAATAATTCGGGGGAGGAGGAGTTTTTCTAGAATCTGCACATTCCGTATTATTTACTCATCGTAATGAAAACTCGCGGTTCAGTAGATAGACTCTAGCTCCCTGGTAGTAGCAGTGCGGCTATCTTGGTGATCCCATAAGTGTAATCCAAGAATGAATGTCTCCATGACGTTTGCTTGACTATCCATCGTTTGACGTTATTTATCTTGACATCTAGTGTCACTGAGATTCGCAAAAGTTCATCAGATACGAACTGAGCAGCCGGCGTTCTCGCTGTCATCAATCATGACGGCGTACCTGGCACTACTATGAGATATTGCTGTAAACGTTCTGCTTCTGGCTGTGCTGTTATTACGAGTGGTAGTACTCGATAAGACGGAAGCGAAGAAAAGAGAAGCGTGTGGGATTTCAGTCAGTTGTTGTCAATCGCAGTGGAATCAAATTCAAGTTCAATATGTTACTCCATCACTAAACCCACCAACCACAGTGCAACAGACAAGATAGATAATAACAAGACCCGATCCTATCAACGAGAATCATCTCAAACACCGTAGTTAGCTACTAGTAGCTAATAGTACTCTGAGTACTGAGTATCAAAAGAAGACTTAGATTTCAAAATAATTAGAGGGAACACTACTTTCACAAAAAGAACAAAATCCCCGAATGACAGATATATTCGAACTTACTTTAGACACCAGTAGTGGGAATCTTTCGGATATGGCAAATGCAATGGTTAACAGCGACAGTTTCAAAGCCTCTCATCCCAACCTCATGGACTGGATGGAGGAACAACACCAGCATCAACAGGAACGACTCGAGAGACTCGATGCTGGCGAGACGAGTCCGTCGTCCTCTGACAAAAACTTGAACAAAAATCAGAGCAGCAGTGGCAGCGGTGGAGGGGGAATTCTCGTACGATCCAACAGTCCCAACAAACGCAGTCAAAGCTCCTTACGATTCCAGGAACCTCCCAAACGACGCAAGTTGGATCCCAATTTGACGGTAAAACGATTAGTTCGTGGTACGTGTCATAAATGACATTGTCTTTTTGACTTGTGGTTAACATTTTTGTGCATCACGAGAGTGCGTTATCGTTCCTGGCGCGATCAACAAAATCTTTCAACTCACCTGCGCCCCCCCCGCTTCTACTACTGCCCACGACACTATAATCCGCAGAAATATGTACCAGTGCCACAGGGAACGACCGTCAGGAAATCCTCTCTAGAGCAAAAGACTTTCTGGATCACCCGGAGGAACAGAGTCACAATGACGAGATTGCTGAAGGCGTCGATGTGGCTCTTGTCAAGCAGCTGGTTCTGCTCGTGTTTAAACTATCGAGGTGCCGCCCCAACACTGTCACTAGTGTCGACGAATCCTACATGGAACTCCTAGCACCAGAAGATGAAACGCTTCCCTCCTTGATTGACGAAACATGTTCTGCCTTGGAAGCACTTGAGATGGTGTACCGTGCAAATGATACAGCCGTGGCGGAATCATTTAACAAGATGGGACAGGATCTTCTCCATGTATTAGTCACACTCATCGATGAAGAACTTAACCGTAGAGTTGTTCCTGAAACAGGCACGGCCCAGGCAACCCTTCAAACTGACAAGGATGCTCAACATGCATTCAGGCCCATAAAAAAAGAGGACAGCGACGCTCAACTTAAGGTTTGCGACCAAAAGACGGAGCCACCACCGCAACAAGACACCGACAGCAGGCCTGCTAGTGTCGAATCTACACCAGAACTGCAACGTCCCATTACTCCTCTTTTTCTCACGATGGGCTCACCCGAGGGCAACTTTCTCATTCTGAAAGCTACAAAAATCATTGGAAACCTAGCGAGAGTCGGCCAGGCCACGAAACCCATGGCCTTTTTCCCAGGTCTCATCAGCTGCCTGCTCAACTTGATCAACTACCAGCCCTACGACTCCATTCCTTGGGAAGCTCGCCTGTCAGCGCTTTGGATCTTGGGAAATCTTGCCTGCAACCCGGAGAATATGCTCATGATGACTTGTACTCCTGGACTGATCAGATCATTGGTGCGCGTCGGTTGTCGAGCTCTGCATAAGGATTATCCCATGGAAACGACCATGGAGATTCTGCGATCAAGATCTCTTTCTTCGAGAGCCCTCTTAAACCTCTCGTGGAAACCAGAAAACAAAATTCCTCTTTCGGAAAACCTTGCTCTCGTGGAACTTTTGGGTCAGCTGGCAGTCCACCGCAATGCGCCCGCATTCAACAACAGCAGAACGGTGCGATCAATCCTCCGGCAAACTCGCTTTCATGCTGTTGGAGCGCTGCGCAACTTGGCAGCTGCTCATCGTGCTACCAAAATTCATCTTTGCGAGTACAAGAACGGTCACATCTTGGATGCCTTGACGGACGTTGCTTTGAATGATCCGGATAAAAACATTCAAAACCGCGCCTTTGCCGCCATCCATAATCTTGCCATTCACGACACTGCAGAGCGTATGGTCGAGCGACCAGCTCTTGTCTTGGCACTCAAGGATGTCCTTCTAGAGGAACGAGACGCAGAAGACGACAAGAGTAAGGACGGATCGCCCCGATCTCATGCATCGGCCACCCTTTTAGTCCTGGAGCGAACCATTACACCAGATATGGAGTCCTACGGTAATCTGCGTGATCTGTTGGATGCCATTAACCCCTCTGAGCCAAGCGAGAATGGAGGAGGCGATAATAATGAAGGAGGAGATGTCCAAGAGGATTCGTCAACGGGTAATATCAAAGCTATTGAGGTATAGGAATCACAGACAAGAACACTGCAGAACCGAGGAAAAACGAGAGATTGCAGGGAGGGAGATCAACTCAATCTCACCGAGGAAGATACGACTGGCATTCACCATATACAAGCACGCATCCTACTAGTCATACAACATACTCTACTAATGCGCACGGACGCGATTATAATACGACGCGTGTATAATAGCAATAAAAGCGCTAATGATATTGCAGTGCTGCTAGGCATAGGTTAGTACTATAAAATTGTCATTAGTTCTTGATACTCGCGCCTCCGCCAACTGTTGGAGGCAAGAAAACCGGCCAGGAAGCAAAGGATGGCCCCTAAAACCTGGACTAGCTTCCATTGAAACTGTTCACGCCAACTGGCATGTTGATTCTGAAGGCTGAAAATCTGTTTCTGCTGAGAGTCAAAGGATCTCTCTGATTTCGGTGGCGGCGAGACAAATGAAGGCAGCTCAATGTCCAGGAAAGACGAATCCTGTAAGTATCTCTCGATCAAATTGAGTGCCTGCGCCGGTTTGTTTAGGGGAACTAAATGACCACTATTCTTGACAACCAGAAAGGTCAAGTTGGAATGCTGTTTTACGTACCCCGCTACCGTATCATTGTCGGTCATCCAGATGCCTCGTGTGGCCACCTTCCATGATTCGTGTCCACTCCATGTCATTCTATTCAACAGTTGTTCGCTTCCTTGCGGGTTCACACTCATATCCAAGTCTCCATTATAGACAAAGACGCGAACGTTCCATCGATCGAGTAGCCGAGCGAGATAGGGCACCATGGATAATGGTTCATCCCGATCAAGTAATGCTAGGCGTCGACGACCTTGGCCCGGTTCACAGCCAAACCACTCGATTTCCGTCGGAGCGTGCAACGCTTTCTTGACAAGTGGATTGTTCATGAAGTCATGAAAGGTGGAGTGGCTGGCTGCAATCACATTATACGGGTCAAATGTCGTTACATCGTACGTATTGGGTGCCATGCCGTGAGGCAGAGCGCCCTTACCAGCAGCTGTCAGGATTGCCGGCATGATGCCACACTCGTCGGGAGTGGTAAATGTATGAAATGGCCAGGGTTCATCCTGTAAAAATGCATTGGTGAAAGCTCCATAACACCGTTCCCATTCGGCGTGGAAAGCATCGCGCGTATACTCGTCGATCATTCCGTGCCACCAAGCATAGTCAATGACGGCAGGTCCTTGGACGGTGGCATCCATCCACCCATTTCCTAGTCCGATGCCATCTAGATTTATTATCTCAGATGATAATGTAGCTGAGTTCTTCTTCTGGTTGTGGCTTTGAACACGATCGTTCTCTAATGCTATTCTATGTGCAATAGCTGGTACAAAGTATCCGGCGTAGCTTTCGCCAAAGATGCTGAGACGGTAAGGTTGCAAATGAGAAAAGACGTTATAAAAGTTTCTCAGAAAGCCGTACACGTCCAATCCAACATCGTCTTCATTTTGTGGTTCCACTCCTCCCGTACTAAATCCAACACCAGTCGGTTGCTCTAAATACAACATAGTTGTAGTCAAAGTCCACGAGGCATTGGCATTCGAGCGGAGAGGATCTGCAGGACTCAGGCAGCACGATCCAGTGGGTCTAGGACCTAAGGTGACAGGAGAATTTTCCAACAATACCCCACCCAGGATACTACTGCAACCAGGGCCTCCATTTAACCACAAAACCATTGTATCGGGTACGCTCTGGTGATTTGGAACAAACAACCAGAACATGAATTTTCCTCCCGTTTTCTCGTGGTCTTGTAAGAGATCCACAGGAATCAATCCAGCGTACATTTTCCCAGCAAAGGAAGCGTACGCCGGTTCAATGTCTTCTAATCCTTTCACCAAAAAATCATCAGCAGAAGTGGCTTCCCCTCGGATTCGGTGAAAGAGAATGACAACGCATACAATCCAGCGTAGATCAATCATCATCATCTTATTTCAACTTTCATCAGTGACGTTTTTTCCACCGCTATGTCAAAAAAAATTTGTTTTAATTGTTATTGGCCATTTGTTATCACCAATCCAGGGATATCCCTACCCCGGGATTTCCAAAACTGTCCCAGGGAAAAAACAATCCCGGGGTTGTTTCTGGAAATAGCATTTGTTGGGCTTACTAAGTAATATGAACCGTTATTTTTAACAGCATGTGATCTAATTACTATCTCAGTGCGATTTTATTAAATAAAGGCCCATTGGCTGTCAATAAAAATAAAATGGTCAAGCTCTTTTAAGCTAGCATTTAACAGGTAGCTGCTGAACCCCTTTAATTTAATTCGTTATTCGAATAATAAACGTATTCGTTTATTAAAATAAAATGGTCAAGCCCTTTTAAGCTAGTATTTGACAGGTAGCTGCTGAACCACTTTAATTTAATTCATTCGAATAAACGTATTTTTTATTCAATTATTCTAGTGTACTGTTTTAGCTACCACTGTAAACTTATTTGCAATGGTATGAAAAATTTATTAAAATAAAATAGTCAAGCCCTTTTAAGCTAGTATTTAACAGGTAACTGCTGAACCACTTTAAATTAATTCATTATTCGAACAAACGCATTTGTCTAAAATATTATTCATGTATTAAAATAAAATGGTCAAGCCCTTTTAAGCTAGTATTTAACAGGTAGCTGCTGAACCACTTTAATTTAATTCATTATTCAAATAAACTTATTTAT
>Ga0100392_1002286_pt1 | contig 17799 bp, 12 predicted proteins | sample CryGeymeta201516_FD_81548 | JGI IMG/M metagenome (GOLD analysis project Ga0100392, IMG submission 81548) | Groundwater microbial communities from Crystal Geyser aquifers in Utah, USA - Crystal Geyser metaG 2015-16 | ecosystem: Environmental > Aquatic > Deep subsurface > Groundwater | place: USA... | reverse complement strand
TATCATTTCCACAGGAAAAATTAGTTTGGAAGCATTAAGGTCTCAAATCACTTTTTGAGTAGTTAAATGGACAGCTCTTGATGAGGGCTTTTCATTCATAATCTATTTATTGAATTTGGACAACCACTTAATGAGCTAGAGGACATAATCAAAATCATATATCCTGGGGCCAATAAGCAAATGGCCGACCCTAACGTTTATACAGTGAAAACACTAGTAAACCATAAATGACTGATTCAATCCCTTATCTCATGGTGATTGAGAGTAGTTAACATAGCGATTAACAGTAGTTAACATGGTAAAAACTATTCAAGTTTTACTGCATAAGTACTAGTGAAAATTTAGAATCCCTTAAATGGTAACAGTCAGCCAACGGTAACAGTCAGCCTTACTCTACTCGTGTGAAATGCCTCATTAGACTTGCACCCAGATTATACCCTGACTACAACTAGTCTACAGCTTGCGAGCCGCAGTGATAGCTAAATAAGAAACTCTAGCATTTAATTGAAGCCAGCATTCGTGCCAAACGAACCTGTAATAGCCCTATTCAGCTCTGAATTTGATTTCTCCACGGCTTGAGCTAGTAGAGAAAGATTCTTTCTTTTGCGTCGTTGATATTATGTGACAAATAAAGTCCTGTAACTCTCATTCTATTGTGTAGGAATCATTTTTTGAATTGGAATCTTAGAGGAGCGAGGAGGTAATGAGGAAACCACACCTGGAACAAAACCAATGGTTGGGGGCAGTCTCAAGGGCTCATTCCTTAACAATTTTTGTTTATCTTCCGTACCTGGATACATTATGTCCGTGTTGTCGAAAAAAAAAAGTATGGACTCCAAGTCCGTCTATGGCAACTTTGGTCGTAGATGTAACATGTAACGGCTCTCAAACTCTCCACCCTCGACGCCAAATTATGTTGTCACAGCATTGCGTTGCTGCAATAATTATAACCACCATAGCATGAAAAGAATCAACAAAAAGGCACCGAGGAAACGTTGTGGATTGGATTCAATCTTTTCCAGAACTGTGCTAGTAGTAGTGGAGATAGTATTTGGATCGTCATCTGAATCGTTGTGAATCAGAGACTGAATTTCGGTTCGCATAGATAAATCAGCATTTTCTTCTCGTTTGTCATCCGTAGAGGATATACCTCCGTAGGAATTTGATATTACAGGCTTGTCGTTGTTGTCCCCAGTCTGATCACCTTGTTCAATATCTCTGGCTGCGACTTTTGCTGAATTTCCAGACATTTTTTCTTTATTTTGATAACTAGCCTTTAGATAGGAGGGAACCTCCGAAACCGCACTTGAATCGTCTGTTACTGCCATCATTTGTTCTGCACCTGTTCCCAAAGGAAGCCCCAATTGTTTGTGTTCGGTCTGTTGGTGTTGTTGAAACATTTTTTCGAGCTGTTTTCGCTTGGCATCTCGTTCTTGTTTCTTGGCCTGCAACGTCGGACTGATTGGCTCCATACTGGATCAGATTCAAAACTTAATGAACGGATGAATGGCTGAATGAACAAAGATAACTAGTAGATTACTCTTCCGTCAAAACGGGTACTGCTGTGGCTTCTGGCAAACAAAAGTAGTTAGGCATACTCGAACAATATGAATATCATGTGAAGGAGGAAGGAGGAAGGAGTACCAGGTACTGGTGTACTAGAGTGTAGAGTGTGGAAATAAAAAGTATTCGCTGATTTCATTTATTTAGTAGACGCACATTAGCTCGTTTTTCTCTGATTCAATTTTTATGAACCAATCATCATCACAAGCAATCTTTGGATTTACTATTAAGAAATAAATAATAATAACAATCCAGAATTAATTGGGTTAGCTGCCAAGCACAGCCCCAGTCCACTCATCTCTCACCACTCACTTGTGAAAACTAAAAATTAACATAACCGTTCTACGAAACAAACTACAAACTCCTATATTCAATACAAGCGAACTTAATATTGTTAAACTTCATTAAAGCTTATCCATATCCATCACTATTTAATTGAGAATCGAGAATATATATATCTCACTACGGTGACGAGTTTCCAAAGGCCCAGGTTGGATATTTTATCTTTTTATCAGCGTCTTCAATATGTTCCTGTCGAAATCCAAGCAGTCCTGCTGCCGAATTCAAATTCTACTGCGGCATAGATTATCCAGCCGACCCCATCGACGACGGTCGCAATACCATTCGGGAGCCATCCCGAACGATGCCCCCCAATCAATCGGCAGTCGAAATTTTATTACGGTAACCGAACCACCCTTCAACGCGTTGCGGCGTCAGGGACCAGCTGGCTTCAAGCGACCTTTCCCAGCCCGCTGGAGAAATTCCACCAAGACTCATGGTAACCACCAGAGTCGTCCCTTATCAGTTCTGCTATCCGAAGAAGACCCCGAAGAAGAGGAACAGGACGATGTCGTCTTTTCCATGGACGAGGAAATTGAAAAATTAGCCGCGTCTTCCATGAATGACTTCGTGGATCTTGTGGACGAGGATTATTACACAGCCAGTCAAAGCCACGTTGATCCAGCTCTATCAGACAAACAGCAGCGGCTGCGGTTGGAACATTCGTCTTTAGATTTGGAACTTGGAGAAACATCTGTCTGGGGTTCACCCGAAGGTTCTGTGGTTTGCGACACACAAACAGTGAATGTTAGTACAGACACAAAGAGCAGCAGCCTTCCCCAGCAAGAGTTCCCCGAATTTCCCGAAGGCACGGCTGCAGCAGAATTGCTACGACAAGATATGCAAAATCCCAATTACAATGCCAGAAGACATGCTCCTTCCTTGTCGCCACTCGATATTTTGGATCAATTGTCGACCAAAGACAACTCTTTGGAAGATTCTCTGTCATATACCGGGCCACTCCACAGCCCAAGCAACAAAACTGATGCGCGACGGCAATCGCCACAGGATCTACAGCAGTTGCAGCTTCAGTTGGAATGCGAAGCCCAACGAGAGGCCGTGGAAAAATACCAAGCCCTGGCATCTCAGGCTCGTTCTCGCAAGGATTACGCCAGTTTAAATTCCCTGCAAAAATTGATATTGCACTGGTATCAACCCGTGAGAAATGAAATTGATGAGGTTCAGCGTCAGTATATCTTCAAAACTGCTAGGCAGAAAAGAAAAAAGGAAAAGAAATTGAAGAAACAAGCCAAACAACAAATAATGGAAGAAGACGCGGACGATGTTTTCGTGGAGCAGGAAGAGAAGGAGAACGACGACGATGGACTTTTGCCGGGATTACATCGACATGGTCCTCTGATTTCAACCATTGATCCCGAAAAACTAGCTGTCATTGCCACGCATGAAGCATTGACCACTAGCATTTTGGTCAGTCAAGATTCCAAAAATCACAAGGGGGGATGTTCTGTTGTATTTTTGGCACAAAAGCTTGGACAGGCAGTCGAGGTGGAAGTTCTGATGCAGCGTGTTCTCAAGAAACATATGGAAGAAGAACAACTGAAAGAATCGCAAGGTGACACGAAAAAGACTGCTGTCACGAACGATGCTGTCGCCCAGTTTGCTGACGAAACTCTAAGACCAGATGGAGACGCCCAACTTATGGAAACGCCATTTAATTACTCCGAATCGAGACTCAATGCTTACCTCAAGCAACTTGCGGGCGACGGCGGGGGCAACGTAAGTCCTAAGAATCGCCGCAGCATTGCCTACGCTGTTAGACGGGCGCGACTGGCGCTGGATACTAAGGAGTGGACGTCGTTTGATCGAGTTCAGGTTGGCTCTGTTTTGCTTAAAATAGTGCTTGACAATGCAACCATTCGCTTGCCGGACGGGACTGTACAGCCTGCTTTTCGAATGGAGCGACGCTGGAATCCATCGAACAATCGAGCAAATGCAAACGAAGAGAACGGAAAGAAGAGGACGCGCTACAATGCCTCAAATATGATTATGGTTAACGATGCTCTTGTCAAGTTAGCAGTCGCCGATGAATTCGAAAGCATTGCGGCAACAACCACGCGGTACAGGCCAATGGTGATACCGCCGTCTCCTTGGACCTCTCCTGAACACGGTGGATATATTTGGCTCAAGACAGATTTAATTCGATTTCATGGTTCTCAAATGCAACGAGAAGCGTTGGATGGGGCAGACCTCACAACAGTATTAGATGGTTTGAACTCGTTGAGCCGCGAAGCATGGATCATTAATAAGACGATTTTGAACATTGCACAAGAGTGCTGGAAAAAAAATATTCCTCTCGGAGACATTCCTAGTCGCACTGATTTGGCAGTACCACCAGAGCCAATACCACCGGAACGCACGATCTTTCAATCGGCCAACAATATAGAAGTTGACGACGAAGTTGTCAAGGAACAAAAGCAGCAGTGGTCGAAAGAGTTCAAGTCTTTTAAGGAAGCTCGTAACCGCTTCCAACGAGTCCTTCAGAAGAACAGAGATATGTTTTCACTTCGGTGCTCTGCCAAATTGAAACTCGGTCAAGCAGAACAATTTAAGGACTACGAGAAAATCTATTTCCCTTACAACATGGATTTTCGTGGCAGAGCGTATCCTGTACCTCCGCATTTGTCGAATGTCGGCTCCGATTTGTCTCGTGGACTGTTGAAATTTGCAAAAGCGAAACCTCTTGGTAAAAGGGGTTTGTTTTGGTTGGAGGTTCATCTAGCCAATCTGGCAGGAAAAGACAAGATGACATTTGAGGACAGAGCGCAATATTCGAGAGATAACATTGACAACGTTCGCAAGGCAGTAGAAGATCCGTTCGGACGTCAGAATGAAGATTCCGACGAGCGTCCGTGGTGGATGGGTCTAGACGATCCTTTTCAGGGTTTAGCAACGTGTCACGAGATCATCAATGCTATCGATTCAGGCAATCCAGAGACATATATGTGTAGCCTTCCAGTTCACATGGACGGGTCATGCAATGGTCTGCAGCATTATGCAGCGCTCGGACGGGACGTTGTGGGTGGAACGGCTGTCAACCTCTGCGACTACGATGAACCACAGGATGTCTACATTGGTGTTATGGAAGAAGTGATCCGTCGTGTTGCCGAGGAGGCAGCTCTAGACTTGGACTTCGACGAGGAGTCCTTGAACGAAAAGGACGAGCTTTCGAAAGAGCAACGCAAAGCCTTGGCGCATAATCGTTCGGCAAAGCTGGTGAACGGCTTGATCGATCGTGGTGTTGTCAAGAGAACTGTCATGACTAGTGTCTACGGCGTTACCTACATTGGAGCGCGGCAGCAGATCCAAGAAAAGATTGAAGAAAAATTGGAAGAGCAGGGCCGGGATTTGGACGAAATCAATTATGAAGTTTTTAGAAGCAGCGGATACTTGGCAGAAGTGACGATGAATGTGATTGGGGATTTGTTCACTGGTGCCAAAGAGACCATGAATTGGCTAACTCAATGCGCTCGTCTACTGTCTGCAAAAGGCTACCCGGTAGCCTGGATGACACCGCTTGGTCTACCCGCCATTCAACCATACCGGCAGAAGCGATCTTCTAGGATCACAACAGCGTTGAGCTCCGTTTTGGTTGCCGACTACAGCGACGACTTGCCCATTCACAAGTCTAGGTCTGTGTCTGCGTTTCCACCGAACTACATTCATTCTCTAGACTCAACTCACATGCTCATGACGGCAATGGAAATGGATCGTCGCGGATTGAGCTTTTCGGCTGTACATGACTCATTTTGGACACATCCCTGCGACATCGACGAAATGAACGATGCATTACGAGATATGTTCGTAGAACTTTACTCTCAACCTTTATTGGAGAAATTGAAGCAATCTTTTGAGCTGAGGTATCCAGACATTACCTTTCCCGACCTGCCTGAGAAGGGCAACTTGGATTTGAGGGAAGTCAAAAAGTCTACATTCTTCTTCCAGTAAATGAAAGAAGCCAGTCTGCGGTCATAGATTCGGTGATTTATGCTAGAATGTAATCCGGGCTCCGGGATTAATATTGAAAGAAATGTCTCTGCTATTTCTCGTTTCCTACCTGGTAGTAGACTAGTACTCCGAGTACGCAGTACGATCGTCCTCTCTTGGTAGCTTCTCTCAAGGGTTGCCTTCGCCCCACCAAGGAAAGTGATTCCCAAATACGCCGGTTTCATTATTGCGGTAAGCATTTTGGCCGCAGTCCTAAAGTTCTGTGAAGCTGCAGCCTACTAATACTACAGGTGACTATCCTTGTCGAGAAGAATTGTGAGGAGCTAGAGTCTAGCTACTCGTAGCTAAAAGTAATGAACCAAAACTACGATAAGAATGGTTACCAGTATGGGGGTGTTTGCGCCAGACTAGGGCGCCATGATGTGGTCGGCCGACCGGAGTGATTTGATTGGATGACGATGATTATTTCAATCCGTTAGGCTCGCTTTACTGTTAAGCAAGAAACGTCCTTAAACCTGCGACGAACACACAAGATAGCTTCCAACTTGCCCAACAAACTAAAACAAAATCAAACTGTGATGAACATCGTCGTGCTCAGCTGAAGTTGACTTCATTATTTATTAACTCGTCACAACCAAGATTAAGTCAGAAACCTTTATTGTTACAATCAAACATACCCACAACCATGAGTGACCAAAGAAAAGCCGTTATCAAAAATGCTGATATGGAGGATAAGATGCAACAAGATGCCGTGGACATTGCATCCAAGGCACTCTCTGAGTACAACATTGAAAAGGTGAGTGCGGCCGTGAAGACACTCTGTAGTTTGGCACCAGGTTTTCGGCAATCATCTTCTCTCATGCTTTCTTAATTGTCTTTTTGTGGTTCAGGATGTTGCAGCTTATATCAAGAAGGAATTTGATCGAAGATACAATCCTACATGGTGAGTCAGTCATAGCATGCAGAAGACAAAATTTATTGGACCGGAAGGAGGTATGCATAAATATAGCCAGAGCAAGCAGGCCCAACGAGAGCCACGGGAAAATACTATCGCAGGGAGACGAGATAAAAGACATACCCTACAAGATGTAGTATTTGCACACCGGAGAAGTCATGAACATCTCACTGCTTGGTTGCCTTATGGGCGTACATGCACCTCGTCCACCTCCCAACGAAATACTCATTATCCCTCCTTCTCCTCTTTGTAATGTTTCAGGCACGTGATTGTTGGTAGAAATTTCGGAAGTTATGTTACACACGAATCCAACTATTTCATCTACTTTTATTTGGGACAAGTGGCAATTTTGATATTTAAGAGCGGATAGCAAAAAGGTTCTAAAGAGACCAACAACACTGAAACAACAGGATCATAACACTTTATAGAACGAGGATGGGTATCTGTTATACGGTGCAACCGCCATCTTTTTTTTCAACGGGGACAAATATTACCCCTCTGTGGGCATACACGCAACAACCAACAAGTATTGCCATCTCTCGGAAATCATGAGAACAATGCAGAAATGAACGATAAACAATGCTCGAGCTTATTTCCATATTTAATCTTGGTTGGACTTGCAGCTTTGAATCATTCGTTTGTAAGAGAGCGAAATGTTTGCTTTTTTATCATCCTTAAGTGCTATTCCCTCTGAAGTAGCCTACCTAGGTGCAGCTACTAGTGCGCTTGAACAATTCTTTAGTTATTGCCAGCCCGTAGCTAGAAAGGTGTATATAAAAGTTTGCTTCAACTAGGAAAAGCTCTCAAAGTAGAAGGAAATATTCAAGCAGTCACTATGAGGTGGCTTCGCTGCTGAGAATTAGCCATCCCCGACACGTAATTTTCTTCTGCCTACAAACGAGCTCCAAAGCCCTTGGCATATCGATCATTGTTGATTGCGTATCGTTTGAAACTCTCTTCGCGGACATACTTTGCCACCTCTCCAAGGGCAGGTTTTTGTTTGTACGATTCCAACAGCTCGACACTACCATCTGGCTTTTCAATATACGCTTGCCATGGCCCAGCTAGAAGCATAACAAATTTCATGAATTTGTGTATGAGGAGGCAAAGAAGGGAAATTTTAGAAAAAGATGAACATCAAAATGATCAACACTCACACTTCGAATGATAGCAGTCAGGACAAACTTACGAAATTGACGAAAAACCCAACCCTTGGAAATTCTCTTCAAATAATAGGCCTCCTCAAACCCTCTTTGATTACCTAGATTGTATGTGGTCGAGTAGGCATTGTTCAAAACTACAAATGGATTTCCTGGTTGAGTGTGAGCCGAATAAATACGCTCCCAGTTTTCTTCTCCACCTGGATTGATACATATGATAGCCTCGTTGTTGCGTCCTTCTTGGCGTGCCTTGGGCGACATGACGGCTCCGACGCGTGTGATGTCTCCTTTTGCTTTGACCTGATTAAAATTCACATTCTCCGTTGTCAGGCATGCCACACACTTGTTGCTGATGAGTCCTCCCTTGACCGCCGAGGCAACTTTCTTGGCCCAATAAACATTACCAAAAGCTACGAGTTCTCGGCTCAAATCTGATCCGGGGGCGTATCCACCTGGGATCTTGAGATCTTTGCCCACACAATTTGTTCCAAACTTTTTGTTAAGGGAAGTGCCAAACTTGACCTGTGAATTTTGGGAAAATTGGGGTGGTGAGTGTGTTTTTAGTACGAGGAGAATCTGGATGGATTAATCAACCAAATATGCAACACCAATTCCACGAGTAGAACACACCTCGTCCAGATTTGGTACCGGAGGAAAGTTGACCTCAATTTTTTCGTATCCTGCAGCAAGAGCATTGGAAATCCCTGTGCTTGCTTGCTTGGCAATTTGGTCGTTCATCCAACCATCGTAAAGCTTGGGCATTTGCTTGCCGCCATCCAGAAGAGGGACCAACGCCGATGCAGTCGGCAAAGCAACGATACCCCAAAGCAACAACAGCTTTGCCATCACTACGAAATTCCGAAAATTTGCTCTGGATTTTTTGTAAGGCAGGAGGGCAGGCAGCGGCATCTTCTCAGAACAAAACTGAAATTGAAGTCGGACGTTTCCTGTTTGGAAGTATCTTTCGTTCATTTTTTGGCTACGTAACCTGACGTAGTCAAGGAAAATGTGCGATACTTTTCATGAGATCAAATGCGCGCCTTATTTGAATACCCCTGAAAAAAAGAAACGACTTCCATTCTTTCTCATCACAATTTTCATTTTTCTCCGAACTAAAATATTTTCCCAAGTGTGTGTTACCTTCAGAGATCTATCCTTTTCCTGAATGCCTTCCTGTTGTTCTTTGCCTTGCTTGGAGTCCATGCTCTCACTGCGCTTCTATCTTTTTGTTTCCCTTGCCTCCGAAAGGGTTCTGCCGTTCTCATTCGCCCTACATAAATCAACAATGGATACCCCGCTGCTCAACACCTCCGTCTCAACAGACGTCGCCGATGAAGTCGAAATGACTCTCGTTCCTACGATAGTCAATTGCAACAATGGTTTGACTAATGGTATTGTTTGCCGTGCTACTCCCGGCAACAAAAATCGTTTCGTGTTCTACCTCCAAATAGGAGAAACCAACGAACGTGAGCAGCGCATGGTTCTCTTTGTTGCCCAACGTCAAGTCTTTTCGAAGTACTATATCTACGACGTCTCGGAGACGATCGATATCGATAGTGATGGAAGTTTCCGCGACGAATCCTTCACCTCCAAGATTGACAATCGCTTTGTTGGTAAAATTTGCCGCATTCGCACTCCCTCAAACTACGTCGGGTACAGTCTTTTCGAAGGTCGTGGAAATTGCAAGGTCCAAGTCCAGTCCGTTCTGTACCAAATTCCCAAGACTTTGACTTGGATGAAAGGCGAAAGTTTGCGTGAGTGTCACGTCGTCTTTTCTTCTAAGAATTCCATATTCAAAAGTGAAGGCATTTTTGGTTCCTCTGAAACGGTCGACAACGGCTTTCAGAAGGACGTCAAGGCAATCCTTGGCAAAAAATCGACCATGTCTTCCTTTGCGAGCCTATCGGAGGAGACTCGTGTCACCACTACCAAACTCCCAAAGTACAACAAAAAGACGGGTTCGTTCACGGCCAATTTTGGAGGTCGTTGCAAGGCCGCCGATCAGCTCAATATGCAGTTGGCCGATTATTCTCCCAACAACGGTAGTGGCAAGGTTAATCTCCAGATGGCCATGTGGACAACCGACGAGTATTCTCTCGATTTTGCGTCCTCCACCATGAGCTCTTTCCAGGCATTCGGGTACGCTTTGGCTCAGTTTGACCTCTAAGTTGGTCAGTTAGCGAGGTGGTGGCCTAAAGCAGCATAATGAATTGAATAACCTATTACCCAGGAATGGGCTCGAAAACCACAACAATACCAGAATAAAGCAGCATTCTAAAATTGTTAATGAAAAACTGATAAATCACGAAGAAAGGACATGACTGTATGTACTTTGGCTGAAATATAACATGTAATTCTTTTCACGTCTACTAAAAGAAGAATCCAACTCAACCATAGCGCAACGGGATTCTCAGCCGTATAGATTGTATTTACTTCAAAGTGCAGGAAGAATCTGCGGTTGCGCGGCGACGCTCCCAGTACTGAAGTCTGGTCAACGATTCACGTAACGTTGCTTCAGATTTGACAAACTGCTCCGATTGGGTACTGATACCTTTGTTGACGAGTGATCCGTGCCTTTTCATACAAATAAGAAAATTCTCTCGTGCCTTGTTCTCTTCAGCACTTACGTCGATTGGCTCTTGTCGACATGATTTATTTTTGACAGTAGTATCAGCTTCTTGCTTTGTTGCTATGCATTCCAGGATTTCTTGTAGAGTTATTTCAATTTCTGGCGATGCAGCTTCAGTATTCCAAATGGGGACAGTGCATCCAAACCATGACAGAGATTGGGTTGTTGCAGAAGCTTGCGCCTCCGGCTTGGCTTCCTTGACTGTCACTGTTGTCACATCTGCCTCTAGCTGTCGACTTGGTTCAGTTTTGTCTGGAGTATCAGCTTCTTTCTTTGGTGCCCTGCATTCCAGGACTTCTTGTAAAGTGACTTCAATTTCTGACATTGCATCTTCATTGTTCCAAATAGGGGTGGTACATCCAAACCACGAAGGAGATTTAGTTGTCGAAGACGCATGCGCCTCCGGCTTGGCGTCTTTTATTGTTACGTCAAAAGCATCCACCTCTAGCTTTGTATCACGTGCATTATTTGTCTTTGAACCATCGTTCAAGTCACTCTGGGAAGGAGGGTGTTCCTTGTTGGCTTGTTTTTCTAGTCCAGTCTCGTTTGTATCGTCTCTGGGGACAAGCTGTTCCTCTTTCGCTTGTTCTTCTGGCGTGGACTCATCTTGCCGGCCTTCATCCTTCTTTTGCGAAACCACAATGGGTTTGAAGTAGGAATATTTTTCAGCAAGATCTTCAGTGTTTTTGATAGCGATAGCTTCCTGTGGACAAGAAGAAAAACACGAGATGAACAGTGAGCCAACCAAAGTGAATTTGTGCTATTCCATATTTCAAAGCTGTTCAACATCATGCATACCCTTTCGGCAGATACTTCAGCCACGATCTCTTGCTCCTCATCTTTGTTGCGGCGTGCAGTTCCTTTCTCTCTCGTCCGCTCTTTCAATCGATTTTTAAGATCCTCAAGCTGAGCTTTGCTCTTTTCCAGAACTAGTTGAAAGGATTGCATTTCATGCTCAATCTCTCCACTTGGCACTCTATCGCCTCCGTTCTTCACCTGAACTTTCGCTACAGCGGCAGAGGCCAATTCAATCTGTTGCTCAAGTCGAGCTAAGCTTGTCATGATTGCAGCCGTCTTTTTGCGTTCTTCTTGGGGGCACTGATTTATTATGAGGGGAATGAAGTAAGAAATATGAAATGGCAAAAGTTGTGCACGTTCATAAAATGACTCTCTTTCTGATTTGTTAGATTATATTATTATTATTATTATTATTATTATTATTATTATTATTATTATTATTATCATTATTATTATTATTTAAAGATGTAAGAGCAGTTGCGGTGTCTAAGTACATATCTCGCTTGCGTTGAGTCTCAGGAAAGAAGTAGATAGTTTTAATTAGGCCGCAAGTCGAGTGTACACTAGTCAGAAAATAGAACCAAAGACAAAGTGTGCGACCTTCTATTTTCAAACCTGTTCTTGACAGCCACTCAAAAGACCAACACAATAATTCATCAACATCAAAATATTTTCTTTCGGAATAATTTCGGCGCGTCCAGTACTCCAAATCATAGTCAAAAGATTTCGACCTCTGCTTAAAATATCTCAACATCTCAACAGCAGGAAATCTATACGGTAGCTTCGGTTCTGGGCATGCCGGCATCTCCTTTCATCCTGGACTTTGCTGCAAGTGCTCATCTGGCTGACAAAGTTTTACATCCATCAGTAGTATTTACGTCGGGACAAACAATCAGCCACCAGAGACGGCCAATTCAGTCAAAGATCAATCGCCAGATTTTCTTTTCCTTGCTACGTATTTTCGTGATGACGGTTGTGCCTCTATTTTTGACCCGTGTATCCTCGGTCCGGGCATGGACTGCCGTGAGCCGTCGTAGAGTACCACCAACACGACAAAGCCATTTCACTCGGCGAATACAAACTGAGGGGGCATCAAACCCATTCATTACATCGCTACACCCACAATATCAACCGAGTGAACCTGGACCGATGAGAATGATCACGAGATGTTGGGCATCGGTAGCTGGCAGCAGCAGCAGCAGTACTGGTGGCGGAAATATGAAATCCAGCAACAACACCAACAAACCCAAAAATAAATGGCAGCGCAAAAACCCTTCAAAAAAGAAATACAAAATCAATTTTGAACTGAGTGAAGAACAAGCACAGGCGAATTTAGCTGCGGCCTTTGAAGAAATGGCCCAAAAGGAAGGATTTGGTAGCAGTGACTCGTCGGAGGACTCGACATTACAAGTCTTCTTTGCCAAGGATTCGACCTTTGAAGACCAATTTACCAACGAAGATTTGGACGGGTTCGTTGACGATGGTATTGATGAAGATGAAATAGAAATAGAAGTTGATGCATCATCTGAAATTGGTGCGAGTAATTATTGGGGCGATGAATCTGTGGAAGGTTCACTTGACAATGATGGAGGACCAATAGTTGGTCAAGCTACGGCCTCGGATGCAACGATGGAAGCACGCATTGCTTCTTCTAAAAATTACGAAACCACTCAACTCGATGAGGGGGATGACTTTCTAGATTTTGGTGGAAATGATGACGATATGGATGATATGAATGCTCGATTGGCTGCAGCACGACGGGATTTAGACCGTGGCCAAGTCTCGATGGATCCAGGGTTGGATGCGATCAGCAGAGACGACATGCGCCGTCTAGGATTCAAACAAGAATTGAACCCGTTTGAAGGAGACACGACACCCCGTCAGGATGATTTCAGGTTGATTACGAATGCCATGGTTTGTTCTGCCTGCGGTGCTGACTTCCAAGCGGAAAATGAGAGCCGGCCTGGCTACTTACCACCAGCAAAATATGATTTGCAAATGAAATTGTCTCATATTGAAGAACTTCAAAAAATGAAGGCAAAGGCCGATTCGGCAGAATGGACTCCCGAGGATGAAGTTGAATGGTTGATTCAGACCAGTGGCGATGGTGCACCCACCTCGCACTCAGCAAATGATATTGATATTGATGCAGTCGCGGAAGAGCTAGGTGTCGACTTGGCTGCTGAAATGGAAAAGGAAAAAAATGTGATTTGCAAGCGATGCCATGGTTTGCAAAACTTTGGCACAGTGGACGAGGCCCTGCGTCCAGGATGGACAGATGAGCCACTCATTAGTCAGCAAAAATTTCGCGACCTCTTACGCCCAATTAGTGAAAAGCCTGCTGTACTCATTGCCATCGTTGATCTATTTGATTTTTCTGGTTCCGTGTTACCAGAACTGGACGCCATTGCCGGCGAAAATCCAGTAATTTTGGCCGCAAACAAGGCGGATCTACTACCTTCTCAAATGGGACAACAGCGTGCAGAAAATTGGGTCCGACGAGAGCTCGAGTACATAGGCGTCAAATCGATAGCAAATATTGGAGGAGCTGTCCGATTGATCAGTTGTAAGACAGGCTCGGGTATCGATGCTCTCCTGAACAAAGCAAGAAAATTGGCTGAAGAAATGGACTGTGATATTTATGTCGTAGGGGCGGCCAATGCAGGAAAGAGTACATTAATGAATCACATTCTACGGGGCAAAGAAAAGCCAAAGGAAGACGTAGTTGCAACAAAACGCCGTCGAGGCAATGAGAACGCTCGCAAGGGCGCCTTGACGACAAGTCCTCTTCCAGGAACTACGCTCAAGTTCATCAAAGTGGACCTCGGAGAAGGAAGAAACATATACGATACACCAGGGCTACTTGTTCCCGGAACGCTGACACAACTTCTAACACCTGAAGAGCTCAAGATTGCTGTCCCAAATAGGTAGGTATTGAAAACACTTTTTCTTATCAATGCGGAGCACAGGTTTTTTATATGTCTGCTACGATGATTGCTGACAGGACTTTTCAAATTCCCTTTTTATCTCATCGCTGCAGACGTGTTGAACCCATCACTTTCCGATTGGCGGTAGACAAGTGCGTTCAAGTCGGAGGCTTAGCGCGCGTTAGTGTCGTTGGCGACTGTAAGCCGTTCCTGTTTACCTTTTTTGTTGCCAATCAAATCAAGCTCCATCCCACAGATGTGTCAAAGGCGGATGAATTAGTATCCAAACACGCCGGAAAAATGCTCACTCCCCCTCTGGAACCAGGACCCGAGCGCATGGAACAAATTGGTGATTTCGAGACTCATGTTTTAGAAATCAAAGGTCGTGGATGGAAAGAAGCCGCTGCTGACATTACGTTGACGGGTCTGGGATGGGTTGCTGTCACGGGATCTGGAACAGCCATGGTCGAGATACGTGTTCCCAAAGGCATCGGCGTCCAAGTGCGCCCGCCTCTGATGCCATATGATGTTTGGGAGACAACAGCTCGGTATACGGGCTCAAAAGCTGTGCGCAAAAGCTCCAAATCGGCGACTGGGAAACGAAGAAAGGGTGTAGGTAGAAACTAGTTTTCATACTCAATGCAATTTTGTGATTGCGAGCCTAGCAAGCATATCTTTAGTCTGACGTTAATCTAGACTAAAAGATTTAATAACAGTGCATCTTTCAGTGGCTGATCTAAATGATCGTATTGTAGGCATGCACCAATGGATTCACGAGGAAACAAATGGCGGTATATCACAATTGCATTCACTATCTTGCGCTATAACTCTATACGTTAGCTGCCTGAAAACAACTGGTGTCGAACGGTAATCGTAGCATAAAACATCAAAGCTTATAAGTGTATCGGATTACGCGCAAAAAAAGATATGGTTGCATTTCACCCAATTCAGACAACAGAGTTCTTTGTTCATATTACGCAAGCCTAATATTTACTCAGCGTCAATGCCTCCTTCACGTCCGGCCTTTCGGGATTCAGTCTGGATGAAAAGGTTGATAAGGAACAAGCATGGAAGAATGGTTCCAAGAGCAACGGCCATGTAAGCTCCGAACTGAACCTCAAGGGCAACAGTGTTGGTTGGGAGGGATTCGATAATGGAGTCCATGGCGAAAGCAGGAGCGGACAAAGCAGCAACGGGAAGGGCAGCAGCTCCCTTGGCAAGGACGCTCTTGACAACTGATGTGTGTTCGTAGATGAAGAGGAAAATAAGCAGGGTTAGCGCAAAGGTCCAATGATGAGACGATAATGTTTTTAATGAATCAGGGAAGGATATCGAAGACTGCACCCCATCTTAAGACAGAGTTCTGGAGGGTATAGGACCAGGACCAGGACCACGATGGAATCCCAACTCAATATCCTTCTCCATTCAAGTTCATTTCATTTCATCATTTATTAGATAAACTCTCGATTAACTCACCCTGTTGGCTAGGAGCAAATGCCATGGCAGATGCGATAAGGGAGAAAAGGGTTGCGATTTGGAAAGTCTTCATGGTGCTCGTTGATAGTTACTGCTTCTACTAGACTACTAGACTAGAAATATTATTTGACAAAAAGTAACGATGGACAGCGGTCCATCAACGAGCTCTACTTGCGTCACCTTGTTTGCTTTCAAGCTGCAGTTCACAGAGAATCCTTTAGCTTTCAACTTTCTTGACTCTGATGTTGAAGCCGTGGATCCTGACCACGTACCGAGATTGACGCTGTTCCTCAGAGGTACATCCGCTGACATTCACTAATAAAATTGCTTTAAAAGTCCAGCATCCACTTCTGAGGGTACATCAAACGAGATTAATTTGCTCGCGTATACGTCGTCACAGAAATCATCGCCTTTGTGATTTTATTTACGTTGGCTACAACACATTAGTACCATACTACTAGACCCTAGTAGTACTGTACTACTACTACTAGTAGTAGGAGTAGCTAGTTTTTGTACAGCAGCACGAGTAGAGAGTGCAGTAGTCTAGCTAGTCGTGTTTTCGCGGTGTGTCCATGGTATGGTACCTAATCAGTTTTTCTTCGTCTAGAAGCTCTCCATGAAACCAGCAACATTGTGGATGATGCCCGAGAGGGCTTTTGTTACCATGGCCAAAACCTACCATACCATCTTCATGCGCAATAAGAATATTGATGAAAGCGGGAAAAGAAATGTTTTGTCTATTAGCAGCGTTCGTTCTCGACGCCTATACAAAGCTATCTTATATCAAGTTAGAGATAAGCAAGCAATACTGTATCAGATACTTGCAGGAAATTTTCTAGAAGTAGGGGAAGGATTGGCTGGCCTCGCCGAGAGCAGCCTGGGTAGAAACGGCTCCGAATGCCAACATGGCGAGACGTCCGTTGTTAATTTCTCGAAGTTTCATGCGGTCCACCTGGTCCTTGCTTTTTCCTACCAAGAAGCGAAGAGGATCAAGCTTAAAGTCTCCGGCCTCACGGTCCAATTCTCCCTTACTGACTTGCACAAGGGCTGCACCGGTGCAGAACTCTAGGACACCAACAACCAACAGCAAGAACTGCATGGATCCCTGTTCAACAAGAATATCGTGGGCACTGTACGCATTGGGGATGTTCTGGTAGATCTCGCCTGGGAAACGAAGGGTGATCCCAAAGGCGCCATCAGTGGCCAACCATCCGAACCATGCCAACATGGCGACACGGCAGTGCTTGAGCTCGGCCTCGCGCATCCAGTACAGAGTGTCAATCCCTTCAGTCTCTTCCCACGAAGGAGGCTGGATGAATCCAGCAAAGTTCTTGGGGATAGATGAAAGGTAGAAAGGGTCGAAGCCAACATCACCGACGTAAGATCCATCCAGAGACTTGGCCAAAGGCAAGAACGGAACAGAAGCAGAGCGCTTGGACTTGTCAACCATACTGTCGTACAATCGCGGGGGCATGTCATTCAAGCTGGTGGTGACCTGACGGCTGGCGGAAGAGGGGGCAAAGGCAGAGGCCGATGCGGCCATCATGGCGGCGATAGTCACAGAGAAGAGCTTCATGGTCATCTTGATTTGATATTAGAAAATTGTAGGCACCGTCTAGTTTAACGAAGCGTGCGACTGCTTTGCTACGGAGAGCGAGAAGATGAGAGCACACAAACACTTGATGCAAACAACCAAAGGCTTATTTATCGTGCAAGCAAAATCCTTTCCTTGAGGTTGAGAATCGAAAGATACCCGATTTTAGGGTTGAAGCTAAATTCAAACGTGAGCTTCAAGACGCTCACTGGATCAAGAAGCCAGTGTTCTTGAGAAGAAGTATTGGAATTGTAGATTACGAGTACAAAAGTCATCAGAGAAGAGCACCCTACGTATGGCAGAATTTCTCTGTAAGGGTTACAGAGATATCTGCCATGCCCGGGATATTTTACATAACACAAATCTTTTAGTTTCTCTAATATAGCATTTAC
>Ga0100392_1002285_pt1 | contig 17803 bp, 14 predicted proteins | sample CryGeymeta201516_FD_81548 | JGI IMG/M metagenome (GOLD analysis project Ga0100392, IMG submission 81548) | Groundwater microbial communities from Crystal Geyser aquifers in Utah, USA - Crystal Geyser metaG 2015-16 | ecosystem: Environmental > Aquatic > Deep subsurface > Groundwater | place: USA... | reverse complement strand
TGGCACACTCTACCTATTCTTTGGCGGTGATCCGCAAACTGCGCACGCTATCCATGGGTTTGGCATGGGCGCTTCATCGGTGGCTTTGTTCTCACGCGTAGGCGGCGGTATTTTTACCAAAAGCGCTGATGTGGGCGCGGATCTGGTGGGTAAGGTTGAAGCAGGAATCCCCGAAGATGACCCACGTAACCCCGGTGTGATTGCCGATAATGTGGGTGATAATGTGGGTGATGTGGCCGGTATGGGCTCAGATATTTTTGAATCGTATTGCGGAGCGATTATTGCCACTATCGCTATGGCTTCGACCATGGCAGCTGATGTGCTCGATCCTTTGGGTACACAGCCCACATTAATGTTTTTACCCTTAGCTTTGGCTTCATTTGGTTTGCTCTGCTCCATGGCGGGTATTTTTCTTGTGCGCGTTTCAGCGGACAAATCGCCACAAGTTGCGCTGCGCATCGGCACCATTGGCGCCTCATTAATATTTATAACGGGTTCTTATTTCCTTATCAGCAGCCTTGATGTGAACACTACGGTGTGGGGCGCGGTATTATCTGGCGCAGCGGGCGGCATCATTATTGGTGTCATTACGGAATATTATACGGGTGGTCAGCCTGTGCGGAACATTGCAGCAGCGGGTGAAACAGGCGCAGCCACAGTGATTATTACGGGCTTAGCTATAGGTATGGAGTCGGTGGTGGTTCCTATGCTCACCATTTGCGCCATTATCTATGTCTCCACAGCCCTTTGTGGCCTGTATGGTGTGGGTATTGCAGCAGTAGGCATGTTAGCGACTGTGGGCATCACCATGGCCATTGATGCGTATGGCCCAGTTGCTGATAACGCAGGCGGCATTGCTGAAATGGCAGGATTGGGTGAGGAAACACGCAAAATTACCGATTCACTCGATGAGTTGGGTAACACCACAGCAGCCATTGGTAAGGGTTTTGCCATTGGCGCAGCAGCGCTGGCGGCTTTGGCAATCATCGCTGCGTATGTGGAAACTGTATCGCTGCATGTGCCTGATTTCTCGCTCAATCTTAATGAGCCTATCGTGTTGATTGGTTTGTTCATTGGTGGCTCAATTCCATTTCTGATTGCATCGTTGACCATGACAGCTGTGGGTGATGCAGCGTTTGCTATGATTGTAGAGATTCGCCGCCAATTCAAAGAAATTGCGGGTTTGATGGAAGGCACAGCAGAGCCTGATCATGCACGTTGTATCGAAATTGCAACCGATGCGGCGTTGAAGAAAATGATTTTACCCGGCGTTTTGGCAGTATTTGCGCCCGTGGTGGTTGGTTTTGGCTTGGGCGCTTCAGCCTTGGGCGGTTTGCTGGCGGGCGCTTTGGTGTGTTGTGTGTTGATGGCTTTGATGATGGCCAATGCAGGCGGCGCATGGGATAATGCGAAGAAGCATGTGGAAAAAGGCCATATGGGTGGCAAAGGTTCAGAAGCCCACGCCGCAGCAGTTGTGGGTGACACGGTTGGTGATCCGTTTAAGGATACTTCGGGCCCATCCATGAATATTTTGATTAATGTAATGGCTATTGTGTCCTTGGTGATTGCGCCATTGCTGAGTTAATCGAAATAAATAAAAGAAGTGGAATGATATGTCTGAAACCGAAATGACGTCGAATGTGAAGGATACAAATGTGTGGAAGCGCTTATTGTTTATGGTGCTCTTTGCCTTGCTTTGGAGCGTAACAGAAATTGTGATGTTTGCCGTGGTGGTTTATCAATTTCTTTATCTGCTTATTACGGGCAACAAAGATGAACGCATTTTGAAACTGGGCGCGCAATTATCCACGTATGCCTACCAGATTTTTTGCTACCTTACCTACAATTCAGAAACCCAGCCGTTTCCGTTTTCTGATTGGCCAAGTGCGAGTGTTTTGGTCGAAACGGTAGTGGTAGAAGCCAAAGCAGCAGCGGCGAAACCAGCGCGCAAAGCTGCAGCGCCGCGCAAACGAGCGCCAGCCAAACCAAAAACAACGACTGTGGCTAAAAAACCAGCGGCCAGCAAGGCTGATGTGGGAACGACAGAAGCCAGCGATAAACCCGCAACAAGCGAATAATGGCGCAACAAAGTCCTGCAGCGCTGATTGCGCTGGGCGGCAACCTTGGTGATGTACTTGGCTGCTTTGATAGGGCATGTTTAGCCTTAAAAGAATATGGCCACATAACAGCCTACTCCAAAGTGTACCAAACCCCTGCTTTAACGGCTGAACCAAGCCCTGAGCCAGTGCCAGATTATTGGAATGCAGCAATAACGCTGCAAACCAAACTTAGCCCTAGCGATTTATTGAGCACATTGCACAGCATCGAAGCATCATGTGACCGTGTGCGTGAAAAGCATTGGGGCTCAAGAACACTGGACTTGGATCTGCTCGATTATACCGATGCAGGCAATCAACACGTGATTTCTGAGGCGGCAGCTTTAAAGTTACCCCATCCAGAAATAGCCAATCGTTTGTTTGTATTGCAGCCGCTGTTGGATATCAAACCTGATTGGCAGCATCCGGTGACACACATTAACGCTAAGGATTTGCAGCAACAACTGCTTGAGCGCGGTGAATCTTTAGCTGAAGGACAACCATGGCAACACTTGGCTTAGACATTAAACATATCGCCATTGAAGGCGGCATTGGTGTAGGCAAAACCACTTTGGCCCGCGGCTTAGCTAAAAAAATCAATGCCAGCTTATTGCTTGAAACCATTGATGATAATCCGTTTCTCGCTTTGTTTTACCAAGACCCTGAACGGCATGGTTTGTCGGTTCAATTATCCTTTTTGTTTTCTCGGCTGAAGCAATGGCAAAGTCTGGTGCAGCAAGACTTGTTCCATTCGGTGATGGTCAGCGATTATTTGTTTGCCAAAGACCGTTTGTTTGCCATGACCAATCTCAGTGATGAAGAATTTGCGCTTTATGATCAAGTGGCCCAGTTGGTCGCTATTGATTTACCCAAACCTGATTTGGTGATTTTTCTGCAATCTTCAGCCGAAACAGCGCTCAGTCGCGTGAAGAAACGCAACCGAGATATCGAAAAAGATATTACTATCGATTACATCAATCAGGTGACAGCCACTTACGATAACTTTTTCTTTCATTACCAGGACACACCCTTGCTGGTGGTACAAACTGATCGTATTAATTTTGCTGATAGGCCAGATGCCTTGGATATGCTGATTCAGCGAATCGGACATATGCGTTCAGGTACCGAATTCTGGGCAGATTTTAGCGAATAATTCGTTTTCAGATTTTGGCATCATCCATGCTTTTATAAATTCTGCTACTGATGCGGAGCAATACACCAAAATACCCATGCAGCCAAGGATGCTATGTCTTCTGAAGTTCAATCAGCTGAGTCACAACCTGTATTAATCCTCGGTGGTGGCCGTGGTGGGTTAGCCTTTATTGAGTTGTTTCAGGCAGAAAACATTTTTCGCATTGTTGGCGTTGTTGATCCCAATCCTGAAGCGCCAGCCATGTTATTGGCAAAAACATTACATATCGCCACCTATAGCAGCGCTGAAGTCGCACTAGAAGCTTGTCGTCCCTGCACAGCTTTTAATCTTACCCATGATGAGGATGTTTCTGATTTAGCCGCCAAAATTCTGGGTCCAAGCAGTATTATTGGGGGTTTTGAAGCCAAGTTAATTTGGCAAATGGTGACCCAGCTTAAAGATACGCGCGATGAATTGGCGAGAAGTCAAATGCTCAGCCAAGCAGTGATTCACAATGCGATGGAAGGCATTATCGTGATTGATTGTAAAGGTATTTTGCAGTCGTTTAATCCGGCAGCTGAGAAGATTTTTGGCTATGCGCAAGCTGAAGTGGTTGGGCGCAGTGTGAATATGTTGATGCCTGCTCCTCAACAACAGGCGCATACGGGTTACCTGGAGCGTTATGATAGTGGCAATCAGAATTTTATGGTGGGTGCCTCGCGGGAAGTAGAAGCTTTGCGCAAGAATGGCCAGCGTTTTCCCATGCGCATTTCAGTTAACGAAATGAAAACAGGTCATGAAATCTATTTTGTAGGAATCATCAGCGACATCACCTTACGCAAAAAAACTGAAGCCAAAATTGAAAAGCTTGCCCATTATGATCTGATTACAGACCTGCCCAATCGCGCTTTATTTTTTGATCGCTTGAAAAAGGGTGTTGCCCATGCCAAACGCCAAACCCATTTGGTGGCGGTGATGTTCCTTGATTTGGATGGTTTTAAACGCGTTAACGATACCATGGGGCATCACGCAGGTGATGAATTGCTCAAACAGGTTGGCAATCGTTTACAGCATTCCACTCGCGAAGCTGACACTGTCGCCCGATTTGGGGGAGATGAGTTTGTATTTATTTTGAGTGACATTCAAAACAGAGAAAATGCCGGCATGGTAGCTCAGAAAGTGTTAATTAAACTTGCCGAGCCTTATTATATAGAAGGCAGGAAATGCAAGATTAGCGGCAGCATCGGAATTGCCATGTATCCTGAGCATCACACCGATATGAATGTATTGATGAGCCAAGCGGATGCGGCCATGTATGCCACCAAAAATAGCGGTAAAAACAATTTTAGTTTTTACGATAAAAGCATGAAACCCAAATAAAAAAAGGCCCAGCTTTCGCCGGGCCCTTGGTTTTGTCGATTGAGCTGCTTATTTCTCAGCGTTAAAACGAGCGATTGAATCAATGATCTCTTGTTTGGCCACTTTGGCATCTGCCCAACCAGTCACTTTCACCCATTTTTTAGGTTCCAAGTCTTTGTAGTGTTCGAAGAAGTGAGCAATTTGATCCAACAAGAATTTAGGCAAATCTTCAGGGCCTTGAACGTGGTCGTACACAGGTTTGAGTTTTGATACAGGCACAGCCAATACTTTTGCATCCATGCCCGCTTCATCTTCCATTTGCAGCACTGCAACTGGGCGGCAAGTAATCACACAACCAGGAATCAAAGCGAAGGCAGACACCACCAATACATCCACTGGGTCGCCATCATCGGATAAAGTGTTCGGTACAAAGCCGTAGTTACATGGGTAGTGCATAGCAGTGTGCATGAAGCGGTCGACGAAAATCGCGCCTGAGGCTTTATCAAATTCATATTTGATTGGGTCGGCATGTTGCGACACTTCAATCAACACATTGATATCTTCAGGTGGGTTTTTACCGGCGGGGATTTTGCTGATGTCCATAAAAGGCTCCTTCAATAACGTTCAGTGATGGCGCAGTGTAGAAGCTTAAATGTAAAGGAAAAGGGCGGATGTGTAGGTGTTACCTTAAATCACAGTTAAAGCTGCATATTTGAGCATCAGTCGCTTGAGGCCAGCAGAAGTAAATTCAATGGATACACGCGTGGAGTTATCGCTGCCTTCCATATCAATCACCACGCCCTCACCAAAGCTTGGGTGCATCACACTTACGCCCACAGCGATACGCTGGCTCTGTGCTGCTGTTGGAGAAGCCGAGGGAACATAACTTTGGCCGACTCCCAAAGCATAACCTTGGCCGAATGATGTTTGGCTTTTTGCAGCTTCATGTTTGACCAAAATGGATGTTGGAATATCCGCAATAAATCGACTGGGCAGAGGATAATTCATATCACCAAACACGCGGCGAATGCGGGCCGAGGTTAGGTGCAATACATTTTCAGCGCGGGTGATACCCACATACAACAAGCGTCGTTCTTCAGCGATGCCCACTTCACCTTCATCCAGCGAGCGTTGGTGCGGCAACAGGCCATCTTCCACACCAGCAAGCACCACAGTATCAAACTCCAGCCCCTTGGCGCGATGCAGGCTCATCAAGCTCACTGCATCTTGATTTTCATCTTCTTCTTCGCCGCTTTGCATTAATGCGGCTTGGTCCATAAATTCCAATGGGGTTAAGCCCGATTCCAAACTTAGCTCGATGTATTTTTGTAGGGTTTTGATGTTTTCAACGCGTGATTCCGCTTCAATTTCACCTAATGCTTTGAGTCTTTCTAAATAACCTGTTTGTTCCAGAATCGCCATGAAACCACGGTCAGCAAGCTTGTCGGCTTGGCTTTGTATGCTTTGAATCAGTTGAAGCAAGGGTAGGATTTTTTTCAGTGCTGTGGGCACACCCGAGGCAGCGAAGGTGTGGTCTATCCATTCGGCCACACGCAAACCGCTGGCGCTGAGCAAGGCCATCATATTTTCCTCGCCCTTATTGCCTATGCCGCGTTTGGGTTTGTTGCACACACGCTGCAAAAACAAACCATCAGCGCAGCGATTGACCAAGGACCAAAAAGCCAAGGCATCTTTGATTTCCATGCGCGCAAAAAAGCTTAGGCCGCCAATAATGCGATAGGGGATACGCTCTTCGCGAAAGATTTGCTCAATGGCCAGCGATTGGCGATTGGAGCGATAGAGCACCGCCATTTGCGACCAAGGCACAGCCGCATACCTATCATTAAACAATCCAGCCATATGTCTGGCTTCGGCGTATTCATCCACACAGACATGAAATTCGGGGGTAATGCCTTCTTCGCGGGTGGCGTTGAGTTGTTTGTCGTGGCGCTCTTCATTGTTGCTGATAATGGCATTGGCTAATTTCAGGATAGCGCCAGATGAGCGGTAATTATCTTCCAATCGATGGGTTTGCGCTTTGGGCCAGACCCGCTCAAAATCAAGAATATGGCGTACATCCGCGCCGCGCCAGCCATAAATGGATTGGTCGTCATCACCCACTACTGTGATATTTTGATGCTCTTGGGCAAGCAAACATAGCCATTCATGCTGCACGGGGTTGGTATCTTGGTATTCATCCACCAATACCGCATCAAAGCGGGTGTGCATAGCCGTGGACACATCAGGAAACTCGCGCAATAAGCGCACGCAATTGAGCAGCAAATCGGAGAAGTCCATACGTTCCAACTGACGCAGCTCTTGTTGGTACTTGATATACAAGTCACGCAAATCCAAACCACTCCACATTTGTGATTCAGATTGTTCTGGGGTGCGGCCTGCATGCTTTTGATGCTCAATCCAGCCGAGTAAATAACTTGGATGGAGGCGTTCAGAAGAAATGTTTTGGGCCTTTAGCATACGTTTAATCAATGTTTTTTGGTCATCGCTATCAATCACCTGAAAGTTGCGCGGATAGCCAAGGCTATCGGCATAGGTGCGTAAAAAGCGTAGTGATATGGAGTGGAAGGTGCCAGAAATGACACCGCCGCCGCCATCACCAATCAAATCAGACAAACGTTCTTTCATTTCTGCGGCTGCTTTGTTGGTAAAGGTCACCGCCAAAATACGATGCGGGGCAATGCCGCGATTGGCAATCATGTGGCCGATGCGATGTACGATGGTGCGTGTTTTGCCTGAGCCTGCACCAGCTAAAATCAGCTGCGGGCCATCACCTGCTTCCACAGCCTGAATTTGTGCTTCATTTAACAAACAAGATTACCAGTTGCGCGTGTGATCATCGCCATGTTTTACAATCATTTTATGGTAGGTGGAAAACACAGCATTTCTTGAGATAATGCCCAACACTTTTTTCGGGTTTTCCCGCGACACAATCGGCACTTGCTCAAAAGTTTCTCGATCCAATACATCAATAGCATCCAGCAGGCTGTCGTCTTCGGACAAAGTCATCACATTGATATTGGCCACTTCTGAGGCAATGACCACTTGGTCCAAAGACTCATCCAAAAGCCACGTTTTTAAATCCTCAAAGGTCACCAAGCCAGTCATATCGCCGTTATCATCGGTGACTACCACCACGCCCTTGCCAGTGGAAACATACACACGTTTCAGCTCTTCGAGTTTGGCAGTACCCAGCACTGAGGGAATCGCTTTCCAAGGCATGCGTTTGATGGGCACGGCTCGCATCCAAGAGCGTTCCAGCGACCATTCGGTGTCCACGCCCTTTTCTTGTAAGGATTCAGTGATGACTGAGCCACTACCAAACATGCGTTTTACACCGGCTGCGACCACGCAGGCCGTCATCAATGGTACCATGATGTGATAATCATTGGAGAGCTCAAATATCATCAAAATGCTACTCATTGGCGCCTGCACCGTGGCTGCCAGCATTGCCCCGCAGGCAACCAAAGCATACGCACCATACGATTCCGACCAGGTTGGGAAGAAGCCATGTACGATGCCGCCATAAAGTGCGCCTGCTGTGGCACCAATAAAAATTGAGGGCCCAATCATGCCGCCGCCAAAACCACCACCTGAACACATCACGCTGGTAAAAATTTTCATCACCAGCAAAATCGCCAGGAAGATAGCCAGAGGGAATGCTGAGCCCAAAATATCAGCCTTCACATTTTCCAGCAAAATCCCATCCACAGTGCCATAACCAATGGACATGATTTCTGGAACAACCAAAGCGCATAAGCCTAGCATCAAACCCGCTGCCGCAGGCCGCAATGAGCGTTTGGCCACATAAGTTTCAAACAATCGACGGGCAATCGGCATACTTTTGACCGTCACTGCGGCAAGTAAGCCGCAGAATATGCCCAGCCCCACATAAGCTGGGATTTCCCAGCTGGACACCAAACGAAATTCAGGGATGGTAAACATTGGAAAATTGCCCAATTCAGCGCGGGTAATCACGGTGGCAATGACTGCTGATAAAACGATAGGGGTAAAGGTAGCAATGGCGTAGTCAGCCAAAATGACTTCCAAGGCAAACAACACCCCAGCAATAGGCGCATTAAAGGAGGCGGCAATACCTGCGGCCACACCACAACCAACAAGGGTGCGCATTTGCTTTTCACTGAGCTTGGCCCATTGACCAATCAAGGATGCCAACGATGCGCCCAGAGCTACCGTTGGTGCTTCGCGGCCCATACTTGCGCCACTACCTACAGAGACGATGTTTGATACCAACTCACCACCGGTTTTGCGGGCTGTGGTTTTGCCGCCGCGCACCGATAAGGCTTCAATCACGCCAGGTATCACCCGCGCTTGATCGCTGGGCAACCAGCGGGTGTTGATCCAGCCAACAATCAAACCACCCACTACAGGGGCGAATAAAAAGATTTGCCACGGCGCTTGGCCAATGGCTTCTGACCATGTGCTTTCACCCGTCCAGACTCGGCTCACCCATTCAATACCAAAGCGTAGCAGCAAAGCGCCGTAACCCGCCATCACACCAACGATGAGGGCTAAAAAGCCCAGATAGAGGGTATCATGGTCGTAAATCCATTTGGGAATGCTGCGCAGCCATTGGGTGGCCTGCCAGGCGCGGCTTGGTTTCATCATTATAGGCTAGCAGCCCGCATTTGTTGTAATTGTTGAAGTAAGCCGATGGCGTTTTCATTGAGCATACGGTATGCAAACTCAAAACCTTCGTCGCCGCCGTAATAAGGATCGGGCACATCAGGGGCTACATCCGCGCCTTCAAAATCACGCATCATCACGATACTGGTGATTGGTGCGCCCAAATGAATCAAATCTTGTTTATTGGCAGCATCCATGGCCACAAACACATCCCAATCGTTGATATTGCGGCGATTGATTTGTTGGGCGCGATGTTGGGCAAGGCTTAGGCCATACTGTAAGGCTGTGGCGGCAGAGCGGTGGTCGGCGCCTTTGCCGACATGCCAATCGCCAGTGCCTGCTGATTCAAAATGAAACAAGTCGGATAAGCCATGCTCAAGAGCAACATTTTTTACGACCACTTCGGCTAAGGGTGAGCGACAAATATTGCCCAAACATACAAATAATACGCGTAACTTTAGTTCACTCATGAATGATTCTCTGCATAGGTTTTTTCTGCTTGTGAGGGCTGTAAATACAAAGGTTCCAAACAAGCATCGGTTGGCAAAAGGCTAGTGGGTTGCTGCAACACTGCAAACAAAGCATATGCAATCAGCGATTGTTCGCGGCATTGTTTGAGCTCGATTTGTGACCAACCGGGCAAGTCCACGGGCACTTCACTGCTGCTGGCAAAATCTGCAGGCGGATAAGCAAGCAGCTCATCCCAGGATAAACACTTGGAAGTGGTGGCCACTTCAAAGCCTGTGACTTCCGCGGTATAGACCAGGCCAGAGCGCGCATCTTCAAGCGACCAAACCGGTGTTTGAACATCAGCTTGTATGGCTGTCATGACCAAAGAGTTTAATTGATAAATCGGTTGTTTGAGTGATGCATTGATACCTGCCATGGTGGCGCAAGCCACGCGTAAGCCAGTAAACGAGCCAGGGCCAGTACCAACGGCAAAGCCGCCAATATCGGCCCAAGCTAAGCTTTTGCGGTCAAGTAAATTTGCCAATAAGGGTAAGAGCTCGCGTGAATGGGCACGGGCATTGATCATACTTGCAGAGATATGTTGGCCATCAGGCATAAGCAACGCTGCCGAAGCGCCAACGCCAGTATCCAAAGCTAAAATAGGGGATGTTAAGTGGTTCATCGGTGGTTCAGGGGTGAAGCAGAATCAATGGCAGGCAACGCAAACACAAAACAAGGCTTTGCACCTTGGTTTTTTGCATGAAACAAAAGTGCATACGTTGCCGCCATCAACATTTGTCTTAGGTGAGCTGTCCGTAAGAGTGCAAGCCGGACAAGTACATGTTTACACCAATAAAGCAGAAGATGGTGACCAAGAAGCCAATCACAGCCCACCATGCCAATGTTTTACCATGCAAACCGTGAGAGAAACGTGCGTGCAAATATGCACCGTAGACCAACCACACAATCAATGCCCAAGTTTCTTTTGGATCCCAAGACCAGTAACCGCCCCAAGCTTCAGCAGCCCATGCTGCACCAAGAATGGTCGCCAAGGTAAATGCAGGGAAACCAATTGCTACAGCTTTGTATGAAAGTTGATCAAGCATTTTCAAGCTAGGGAACACAGCGAGCATGGCTGAATTTGGATTGCGCTGTTCGATGCGATTGCGCAATAACCAAGCGGCACCCGCAGCACAAGCTACAGCAAAAGCGCCATAACCCACAAAATTCAAAGGCACATGGATTTTCATCCAATACGATTGCAGAGCAGGTACCAAAGGTTTGATGTCAGCCTGGCCGATAGATTCCAACCAAATCGAGAAGAACACGCCTGCTGCCACGATAGGCAATACAAATGCACCCAAGCCACGCACCTGGTGGCGGCTTTCAAGGGTTAAATAAATCACACAAATCACGCAGAATAATAAAATAAATACTTCATATAGGTTCGATACTGGAGCATGACCAATATCGCCACCCATCAACAAGTAAGATTCATACCAGCGCAACAACAATGCTGAGCCACCGGCATACACGCCAGCCCAAGCTGTGAAAGTGGCCAACTGACCAATAAACGAAGCTGGAGCAAACAAATGGGCGATGTAACAAATGGCTGAGAAAAGCAGCAATACATTCATGGCCATGACAATGCGACCCGACACCAAATTGGATTGGTCTTCATAGGTAATCATCGCAGAAGTTGGCTCAAACAAAGTGTAGATGCCCATCAAAGCCAGCATCACCACAGCGCCATCGAGCCAAGGCACAAACATTTCTGCAGTACGGAAAGCGCGGAATTTGCTTGCTGATTTGATGAACGACAAGGCAAAACCAAGCACGGCACCACCAGCTAACCAAGTTGCGCCTTGTTTGCTAAAAAGTTCGAAAAGGTAGTTGTCTTCGACATAACCACCTTCACCAAAAAGTGCCAAGCCAGTCATACCGGCGATGATACCCAAATAAGTCCAGAATCTTGTGTGCGCTAAGCGTCCTTCAAAAAATGAACCCTCACTGCCAAAAAACGTTGTTGCTGCATTCATGTTATGATGCTCCTTGTTTATATGCTGTGTTTATTTGTTCTTTCAAGTCTTCAAACTCCTGCTCAAAAGCCACCGGGTTACGGTTACTCAAACCAGTCACTTGCAGCGTTACCTTACCCTCATCCTCAACCACTTTGATCCAAACCTTGCGATGGGCCACATAGAACATAATGCATAGGCCAAACACCAAAATCGCACTGCCAATCCAGACCACATCCATGCCAGGATCTTTGGCCAGTTGTAATCCAGTGTAATAGGTTTGATCGAAACTATCTAATATTGGCACAAACGGCCAAGGCATATCAGGCAATACTTGCATGGATTGAATCACGCGATTGCCAAGCATGGGCAAGTCATCAGGGCGGCCATCAGGATACACTTCATCCAAAGCCGCGCGGAATGCCGCCAAATTGTCTTGTTGGGTTGCGCCTTCTGTGCGCGGTAAACGATTCAAGAACGATTGGAACAATGCCCATTCTTTTTTGTTCGAGAAATCTAGGCCCAACATATAGGTTTCAAAATCACGCGCATCGCCTGTTTTTGAAATCATAATCATGCTGCCTTGATTGTTATCTTCGAGATAAAAAGGCTCCATAAAGCTACGCACCAACACAGGTTTTAAGCCCTTGCCGCGAATCACGAAATCAACCGATGGTCCCATATCTTTAAACTTCTTGGGTTTGCCAGCAGCAGCCATGTTTTCAATGTTGTAGGGGCGGAAGTCACGAATTTCCATCGATACATCCGAATAAGGATCTTCAAATTTGGTGTACACTTTGGTGTTGGCCACATCGACAGTGCCTTCACCATTGAGACGAAACAGGTTCATCTTAATATCGGAACCACCATCACCAAACGAAGCTTGGTAAATACGCACGCCTTTATAATAAAGCGGCTCATTCACAATGATGTCTGAAGACATCATTTCTTTACCATCTTCAAGGATGGTTAATTTGCTGCGAAACTCTGATGGTGCGCCAGTAGAGAAGAAGTTAATAGAGAACTCATCGCAACGCACTTCAAAAGGCATTTTAAGGTATTCAACGCCAGTGCCCCTGAGGTAAGAGATTTCATTTTCAGATGCACCTTCAGGCACAGCCATATTACCGCGGAAGCCAAACTGTACACTCATCCAGCCGCCCACCAAAATGACCAACATCGCCGTGTGTACTGAGATGTAGCCCCATTTGTGGAACCTGCCCTTATCGCCGCGCAGCCATAAGGTGCCCGCGGATTCGGTTTCCAACCATTTCCAATCAGGCAAAGATGATTTAACGGTAGCGACGGCTTTGTCTTTATCATCAAAAGTTACATCAAACTTGTATTCCATATGCTTGCGTGCGTTGTCCGAAAGCGTGCCTTTGCGGTTGCGCATTTCTTGCAAGAAGCGGGGTACGTTTCTATACAAACAAGCACCAAGCGAAGCCATCAATAAACCCAAAATGGTGAGGAACCACCATGTGTGGTACATATCGAAAAGGCCAAGGGCGCGGAATGTCCAATACCATACCGGACCAAATTGGTGCAGATAGTCGGCTTGGTCTTGGTTTTGCTTAAGTACCGTGCCAATGACAGAAGCCACGGCCAGCAACACCAGCAAAAGAATGGCGACTGGCATAGAGCCAAAGCGCGTTAACAATGGTTTTAGGGTTTGATTGAATGAAAACATGGGAGCGAAGCATAACCACATAGACTAAAGAAACCATTAAAATAAACCCCTAGTTTTAGTCATGTTTTATCTTGTTTCATTGTGTTTTTCCTTGCATGCCCAACAGGCCCCTCTAACATCGCATCCAATCTCAACCAAAAAGGTAGAAAACCCCCCATGTTAATCCAACGTATTACTGATGATATGAAAGCCGCCATGCGCGCCAAAGATGCCGCTGCCCTTAGCGCTATTCGCATGTTGCGCGCTGCCATCAAAGACAAAGAAATTGAGCTTAAAACTGCTGAGTTGGCAGAAGATGATGTGTTTGCGGTGATCAGCCGTCTAATTAAACAACGTAAAGATTCTGCCAATCAATACACCGAAGCTGGCCGCGCAGAGCTTGCTGAAAAAGAATTGGCTGAAATCGCTGTGTTGGAAGTTTACTTGCCTGAGCAAATGAGCGATGACGACATCACAGCCTTGGTAGCAGCCGCAGTTGCCGAAGCTGGCGCCACATCCATGAAAGATATGGGCGCAGTGATGGGCATTGTTCGCCCCAAAGCCCAAGGCTCAGCGGATATGGGTAAAGTTTCCGCTGCCGTTAAAGCTGCTTTGCAATAAAACTCGCAGCATCGTTGCATCTTTAAGGCTACCCACGGGTAGCCTTTTTCTTTTTGATTCCTTTGCTCCGTTTATATCTGTTAAGTTGCAGTCTTAAAGGGCACAAGCTTCTTCATCCATTCCCACCATCAAGGAGACGCGTATGACTATCCCATCGCAAACACTACAAATTGATATTGTATCGGATGTGATGTGTCCTTGGTGCGTGATTGGTTATCGGCAACTGGCCGCTGCGTTAGATGCGACAAACACCCCGCACGAGATTCGTTGGCATCCTTTTGAGCTTAATCCCGATATGCCGCCTGAAGGTCAGAACATTACTGAGCATCTTGCTGAAAAATATGGCTCCACCAAGGCGCAGTCGGATGCCAATCGTGAGCGCTTGACCCGAATGGGCGAGGAATTGGGTTTTACGTTTGACTACGCCGAAGACATGCGTATGCACAACACCTTCAATGTGCATCAGCTGATGCACTGGGCTGATTTGCAAGGCCGTAAACACGATTTGAAAATGGCGTTCTTTGCTGCCCATTTCACTGATGGGCGCAACCTCTCAGACAATAGCGTCTTGGCCGATGTGGCCGATGAGATTGGTCTGGATAAGGGTGAAGCGTTGGTTGTATTGGCTAATCAACGGTACGCCACAGAAGTGCGCTCAGCTGAGGAGTTTTGGATGAATCAGGGTATACGCGGTGTGCCAGCGATTATCTTCAACCAGCATCACTTGGTGACTGGTGCGCAGGGGGTAGAAAACTACACGCGGATCCTTGAAGAGTTGGCCGAAACTAAGGATTAAATTTCTTCCGATTCAAAAAAATCAATATCTAGCGCTTTTACTTCATAAATGTTTTTCGTTTGAACACCTACACTATAGCTGTGCATTAAATCGACTAGCTTTGATCCATCGAGCAAAATAATGACATGGTGAGCGTCGCGGGCTTTAACCTTTGCCTTTTCATCAAAAGTTGAGGTTGTTACAAATATCCCTTTGCGAGTATCGCCGCTCATCGCGCCGATAAAGTTGCGAATATCAGTTTCTCTTACTTTACTTTCATTATAGCGCTTGGCTTGAATGTAAATTTTTTCTAAGCCAAGCTTGTCTTGGTTGATAATGCCATCTATACCGCCATCACCCGACTTGGATGTTTCAATAAAATCACCGTAGCCCATTTTTTTAAGTAAAATTAGAATAATTTTTTCAAATGAATAAGGGTCAACTTCTTTGAGTTTTGCTAAAAGCTCATTTTTTACTTCTTTTTCAATTTGCTCAAAGCCCGAATCAATTAAGTCTTGAGGGCTGGCGCTGCTTTCAATTATTGCATCACTTGAAGCTCCCTTTGCTTCAGGCTCGTAAAAAGAAATTACATTGGATTGAATATTTTGAAGGGTAATATTTTCTTTACTTGCAGTGAGTCCTTTTTCTGTGATTTGAACAAAACCTCTTTGAGGGTAATGCACAAATCCGCCTTTCTTTAGGTATGATTTGCCCCATCCAATACGATTTTCAATCAATCTATCGCCACTTTTAGTTGTTTTATCGAGCATTTCTTTTGAAAGCTGAGAGTAAAAACGTTCTTCAACGATATTTAAAAGGTCACGGCTTTTAATGACTTTTCCATTATTTAGAACTTCGAGAATTGGCAGGAATGTTTCGTTAAACTTAGGGATTTCCATGGTTATGTTTCGCTCCAAAATAAAACTGCTTTAAAAAAGTGGCCTGTTTTATTTAAGTTAGTAGATGGATTTGAAGAAGGCAAAGAAAAATAAGGTGTTAGAGAACATTTAGGGGAATAGCGGCATATGTTCGCATATATTATCTTGCTCCCAGCAGGAAAATATACTTGCTCCTTTTTATGTCTGACGTTCCGGCGCAGCTATAACAAGGGGTTGGTCTGCCTCATAAACTTTGCGTAACTTCGCGTACTTCGCGGTTCATGAATTTTGGGTCGGGCTATGAGGAATTTCTTCCAATACTTCATGCAATTTTTCTTCGTAAGTGCGGGCTTGTTGTTGGCGTTGCCACATTTGGGCGTATTCCCCGTTGAGTGCTAGGAGTTGGCGGTGGTTGCCTTTTTCGATGATTTCGCCCTTTTTGAGCACCAAAATTTCATCCACATCGACAATGGTGGAAAGGCGATGGGCGATGACCAGCGTGGTTCTGCCCTTGGAAACATGCCGCAAGGATGCTTGGATTTCTTTTTCCGTGTTGGAATCCAAAGCGGATGTGGCTTCATCGAAGAGTAAAATGCTTGGGTTTTTGAGGATGGTGCGGGCAATGGCGACGCGCTGCTTTTCGCCGCCTGATAGTTTGAGGCCGCGCTCGCCCACTGCAGTGTCGTAACCTTGCGGCAGCGATTGGATGAAGTCGTGAATTCTAGCCAGCTTGGCCACTTCCACCACGTCTTCTTGGGTTTTTTCAGGGTTGCCGTAGAGGATATTGTAGGCAATCGAATCGTTAAACAGCACGGTATCTTGCGGCACAATACCAATGCTTTTGCGCAAGGATGCTTGGCGCACATCGCGCAGCGACTGGCCATCAATGCAAATGATGCCTGAATCCACATCGTAAAACCTAAACAACAGTCTTGAGATGGTGGACTTTCCCGAACCGCTGGGGCCAACGATGGCTACGGTTTTGCCAGCTTCCACTTTAAAGCTGATATCTTTGAGGATGGGGCGATCGAATGAATAGGCAAAGCTGACATGTTTAAATTCCAGCTCGGCTTGGTGCACCACTAAATCTTTGGCATCGGGCGCATCTTTGATTTCGGCGGTTACATCCAGTAGCTCAAACATTTTGTCCATATCAATCAGGCTTTGGCGAATTTGACCGTAAACAAAACCGAGGAAATTGAGTGGTAAATACAATTGAATGAGGAAGGTGTTCACCAACACAAAATCACCGATGGACAGTCTGCCTTCGACCACACCGTTGGCGGCCATGAGCATGACAATAACCAAGCCAATGCCAATGATGGCGCCTTGGCCGACGTTGAGAATGGATAAACTTTCTTGGCCTTTGATGGCGGCGGATTCGTAACCTGCCAGTGAGGTTTCAAAGCGTTTGTATTCGTGGGTTTCGTTGCCGAAGTATTTGACGGTTTCGTAATTAATCAGGCTATCGATGGATTTGGTGTTGGCTTCAGAATCCTTTTGATTCATTTCTTTGCGGAATTTTAAGCGCCATTCGGTGATGGAAAGTGTGAAGGCGATGTAGGCAAAGATGGTGAAAAAGGTGACGGCGGCGAATTTAAAATCGTACATATAGAACAAGACAATGGTGACCAGCACAATCTCAAGCAAGGTAGGCAAGATATTAAATAGGGTGAAGCCAAGTATAAATTGAATACCGTTGGTGCCGCGCTCAATCACTCGCGATAAGCCGCCCGTTTGTCGCTCCAAATGAAAGCGCAGCGAGAGGGCATGCAAATGTTGGAATACATTCAAGCCAATAGCGCGTTTGGCATATTGCGCCACACGAATAAAGATAAAATCGCGAAACTCACCAAAAAATTGCGCCAAAATCCGCGCGCCACCGTAGGCCAATATCAAAGCCAAGGGCATAGCCAGCAAGGATGCTTCTACCGATAACGCATCCACGGCATCTTTGTAGAAGAAGGGCACATAGACATTGATGCCTTTGGCCAATACCAAACACACCATAGCCCAAAACACCCGCTGTTTTAAATCAGGGCGCTCTGCTGGCCAAAGGTATGCAGCTAAACCTTTGAGGGTTTGCCAGTTGTTGCGCGATTCGCCATCGGCATTGGCATCGAAGGCTGCAGTTTTATCG
>Ga0100392_1002262_pt1 | contig 17863 bp, 8 predicted proteins | sample CryGeymeta201516_FD_81548 | JGI IMG/M metagenome (GOLD analysis project Ga0100392, IMG submission 81548) | Groundwater microbial communities from Crystal Geyser aquifers in Utah, USA - Crystal Geyser metaG 2015-16 | ecosystem: Environmental > Aquatic > Deep subsurface > Groundwater | place: USA... | reverse complement strand
TTCAAGCTGACAGAAGAGATGGTGGAGGTTATGGACGGGATTGTCTCGCCCGTCTTCTCCGAGTTTGTCATTTTGTTTTGCTGCGGTTTTTTGGCTTTGCAGTCGCACTTTGAAACCTTCTTGACGCTCGTGGAAATTACCAGCAAAGAAAGTACCTTTCCATGTTTTGAAGGACGCAACGCGGAAACTGTTTTGGACGAAATGGAGGCCCGTTTCCGACCAGATTTGGACACGGAAAAGACGATTGCCTTTGCTCTGGATATTATTCAACAAGCAACGTCATCTTACGGGACCAAACAGTACGACTATTTCCAGTACTTGTCCCAGGGTATAGCGACCTAATACATTAGAGGTGAATGAATTCTTGCGATTGAGCGCGCCATAGGTGCAACGTGCGGTATACTGTAGTAGGTACAGTAGTCGTGAATAGTATAATATGTAATTAAGAGTTGTCAGAAATGCTTGGCAGTACCCTGGGGCCCATGCCAAATCGAAAACTATATCATGCTGCAAATTCGGCGCTAAATAATACTGCAATAATACTACGATGATTATTTCACTCTATTTTTATGAGTGCACACATGCTCTATAAGAATATCAGTTGAAAAAATACCTTAGTAGAAGATACTCTTCCTATTTGTTACAGCGGATGAGAGAACTGTAATAAATGGGCCTCCTCTTTGATGCCGAAAAATAATAGAAAAAGGGAGATTTGCCTCGAACCTCCAGAGAAGTCTCAGGAAAACGAGATGAATCTATCTGCTATACCTATCATTTTCTTTCCTATATGCTGTGTCGTTTCTTCTTGCCTGGCCTTTTCTCAATTCGCCCATCCATTATTTCTTGGTACCTTTAGCCAACTCAATCTCCGTCACAAAAAAATTATGTCGTCTCCTGCTCTTAAAAGGGCGAAATTGTCGGAGGAATCCGAATTGAAGCAGTTGATCTCTTTAGAAGGGCTATTATCGTCCTGCATCGACGCTAGTTTAAATGGCTGTAACGTCATTCGCAGATACAAGCAAGAAAATGCCACGGTCAATGGGACACTCAAGGAAGCAGGCGAAGCAAAATCTGTAGTAACCCAAGCCGATATCGACGCCCAAGCTGTGATTGTGAATGGCATTCGCGCCTTATGGGGAGACTCTCTCACCATCGTGGGCGAAGAAGACGGTTCCGACGAGACGCCAGGCAATAATCTGAAAAGTGATTATCAACAACCCTTGCGAACGGATTTGTTAGAAGGTCTCGTCTCGAAAAATGTCTCGGTACCTATTGACGAATTAACTCTCTTTATTGATCCATTGGATGGTACTCGTGAATTTGTCGAAGGACGGGTTGAAAATGTTGGATGCCTCATTGGTGTAGCTCGCAAAGGCAAGGCCATTCTTGGAGCCGTTGGTTTGCCATTTCCAGATGGACTTGCGAGTCCAAACGCTAAGGTACTTTTCGCCATTGACATGGACGACGATGTTGCAGCAAAGTTACGCCATTATGGTATTTATCCTGCCGATCAACCTGCTGTCAAACCAAAGGAGCAACTAGATGAACTCGATCGAATGGCTCCCATCACGATTTTTACCGGAGATAGCAACGATCCTGTCTTGCAAAATGCCACTAAATTGGCGCTCAAGCTAGCCAGCGCAGACAGCAACAGAGCTGCACCTATTCATACCATATTGGGAGGAACCACGTCGAAGTTTGTAGCAGTTGCCAATCAAAGCCCCAGCATGGCGATCCTCCATTTCAAGACGTGTTACTGGGATACAGCTGCCCCTGAACCCACACTCCGTGCCATGGGTGGTAAAGTTACTGATTTTTTTGGATCACCATTGGTCCACGTGGCTGACGACCGATACGATTACGGGAATTTGTGGGGCGTCGTCGCTTCTTCCAAAGGCATGGAAGAGCAGCACGATGCCCTTTGTGCTGGCATGCGAGCCGATATAGAATCCGTTCAAAAGACCATGAAACCCGTCATGGGTATCATACCAAAAGCAGCATATGGACCTCAAGCGATTGATATTGCTCGAGATTTGGACGGTCATCCTTTGACGAGAGATTGGCTAGAAGATCACATTCTGTCACATCAAGACAAAGGAAACAAACAATGGAGATTGAAGGGCTACGGCGTGCCAGAATCACAAGCTGTTCGTGGTCTCATGTCGAACGGTGCACGAATTATTCTCGAGTGGGAATCTACAGCGAGTAGTGACACCAACCTGCCTCCGCCTCCTTCCAGTGTCTTTTACAAACGCATCATTATGAGCGACTTGGTTCATGCCAGAGCCAAGTTGGTCACCGCACCCCATAAAGTTGTTCGCGATGTCAATTCGTACCAAGTAGAGACGGGTTTTTTGGACAGTCGCGCCTGTCAAGAAGGATTGATCCAGGAAGCAGGCGTAGAAGTTTGTCGCTGCTACGGAACGAGTCAGCGGCCAGCACTGCCTGGCTCGGATCCTCAGGCCATGTTAGAAAGCAAATTTGCCATGACGTTGGAAGATTTCAAAAAAGAAGATGGATGGTACCAGGAATGGTTGTTGGAGGAGGAATCCGCCAAAGCTGCACTCAAGACATTCGCCACTATGCATGCCTACTTTTGGACGGGATCCAACTTTTGGAAAAAGGAAAGTGGTAGACTGGGTGTCGAGCTCGAATCAACAGTGTGGCACAATGGTGGATACATGCAACCAGCCTTGCAAGGCTACGAGCAGCTGAGAAAGGTTGCTGCCGGTTGGGAACAACGGTTTCCGTCGTTCCAGGAAGATTTGGACAACATTGCTGAGTTGAAGGGCGTCAATTTGCAAAAAATCGGCTTCCGAGTTGAAGCTTTGGCAGAACACGTCGGCACCCGAGCTCATCCCTTTGCCGACTTGGCTAGACCTGAAACTGCGGATTTGTTGAAATACCGAACACTGATTCATGGAGACCCAAAGCAATCCAACATTTTCTTCCGCAAAAGCAAGAAAGATTCAGATGACAAGGATGGTATTGAAGTTGGATTGATTGACTTTCAGTGGTGTGGATTCGGATTGGCAGCAACGGATGTAGCGCATCATATCTGTGCTGCATTGCAACCTCATTGCTTATCATACGACGGTTTCAAGGAAAAAGAACTACTGGACCATTATTACAAATACTTGACAGGGGCACTCGTCGAGCACGGTGTTGCAATATCTTCCAAGGAAGTAGAGGAATCGATTTTCCCACGTAGCGTGCTGCAAGAACAATACGAGATTGCCTTTTTGGACACGTGCCGCATGGTCTTTTCCTATGCCTGGAGTCGGTGGAAACCAGAGACGGAACCATCCGCAGCGTCCTTCAATCGAAATGCTTACAACAAATCCCACGCTAGTGTCCTCTGGTTTGTTACCAGAGCTGCTGCTATTCTCTCCTCCCATGAGAAATAAAGTTTACAAGCCATTAATGTGCACTGCATGATAGAGAAGATATTATTATTAGCTAGTTGTCTCTACTATGAATAGTACTCTACTAGTAGCTGTAATAGTAGCTAGTACTGCTACTAGAGTACTCTCTACTAGTAGCTACTAGCTAGTAGCAGGGAGTTCGAATACTACTACTGGTACTAGTAGTAGTAGACTAGCAACTACTCGTGGCACTCGAGTAGCTACTAGTAGTCTAGTAGTGGCAGATTGCTGGGCGGTGGGAAGGCTAAGTACTGCTATTACTAGCTAAAAGTACATGATATTGTAGTAGTAGTAGAGTCGTACCTCTCCTCCTACTAGCTACTAGTAGAGTACTACCTGGTACTACTAGGGTCTAGTCCTACTACTAGGGGAGTTGTAGCAGTACTACTACTACTACTACTAGTCCTCTAATAGTACTACTACTCTTGTCTACTACAGTACTAGCTAGTACTAGTAGTAGAGCGCGTACCATTTACTAACATCATGACGATACTACTCTAGCTCGCTCTCTGGTAGAAGTACAGTAATTAGTAGTTACTGCCCTTCAGAGTACCGTAGCTTCCTTGCTGGTGTTGGTGTTGTTGTTACCAGGTATGTACACCAGTCTACTCGTAGTACGGCTGCTGGTGCTCCTGTAGTAGAGTAGTACAGCCAGTAATAATACCAGGTAGCTTCAAACGGACGACGTCTAGAACATTTTTTGAACGCTTACGTGGTTCCCAGTTGAATGACCACTTTCTCATCAAGAAGGCTTTATGTTATTACTACTGGTACTACTAAAATACAGCAGTACTGGTAGTCGTCTACCTGGTAGTACTCAGCCGAATATACTAACAGCAACAATCCCCACCGCTTCTTCCTTTTACTCTGGAATACTCGTGCAATTAATAACACCAGCCAAACCATTCACAGTTACTAGTACGTTTTACTCAGGTTAAGAGCATCAAAGAACTTGAACCCAAGCATCCAAAAGCAAACGAAGATCATAATCATGGCCGAAATATACGATGAGACCGTCCTCGAACCAACCGACAGAGTAAGTTGAAGTGTGGACTTCAGAAGTGGCACAGCAGACAGCAGACACTCTGAAAGAGACCAGTCATTCTTTGATGTGTAGTGTCGTGTTTACAATCTTAGTAGAGGAGTTTACTAACTTTTCTGGATTCCTCGCTATTCTTCTCATCTTCTTCATTTGTTATTATAAGGATGTGTTATGTGGAAGGGGTGGTATGAGCAATCACCATCATGGGTATGTCATGACCGAGTGTCCAGTGTTCACGTCCTTGCCTTTTCTTCTTCCCCCCCCGTCATTTCCAACTTCCAACTCAAGCTCTCACCGCATCCGCAATGTTTATGGCAACATTACAGAAATGAATGGTACCGTCGCTTGATCCGCAGTAACCGCCCCTTGTACCGGGCCTGTCCCAAACATACCAAACTGCTCGTCAGCAAAGCTATAGTGCAAGCCGTGGAAGAACAAGGAGGTCGCTTTCTGGAGCGTTCACGAAGGACAGGAATGTGGTATATTGTACCCTACAAGCGTGCCGTAGATAAGACGTCGCAAGGATTGCGAGAACGTGATAAGGATGATGATTTGGCTCCCGTTGTTACTCAGCTCCCGGCATCACTACAATCATCCACAGGCGGCAAAATTAGCAAACCTAATCTGAAGCACTTGGCACAAGTCACTATGGCGCATGCCGGAATGCCTATGAAACCCCCACCTGCTGCTTCCACATCCAGATTAGGAGGACAAGCGAAACAGAAACAACAGCAACAGAAAATGCATCAGCAACAGATGCAGCATCAGCAAAGTCTGCAGCAGCAGAATTTCATGCAACAGCAACAGCTGGATCAACAACGCGGGTCTTTCATGAACAACATGGGAGGTGGTATGAATATGGGCATGGGCATGGGCATGGGGCAGCCACAGGATCAAATGAATGCTCCTCCGTCTGGTTTGTTGTCGAGTCAATCGTCCATGTTTCGAATTCTTTCCCGCTTTGGTGGTGGTGGAGGAAACGGAGGCCGGCGTCAGTCCTTTGTCAATGCCAATAATGCCATGATGCCCACCGGCCCAGTTCCTATGGCTTCCATGAGTGGATCTGGAGTTCCAACTATGATGGGACCTGGTATGATGAGCAATAGCATGAATGTTAACCAAATGGGCAACGCCAATATGTCTAACATGCAAGGCATGAACAATATGGCAACAATGCAAAACAATATGAATCCTATGGGCATGGACAATATGAACCCCAATAATATGGGTAATATGATGTGCATGAATCATATGAATAACATGGGAATGAGCAATGTGAACGCTTTGAATAACAATATGGGTGGAGCTATGAACAGCAACAACATGGGAGTAGGAATGAATGCAATGCATATGAGCCACAATATGAGAGGAGTAAATGATATGCCTATGAATCAAAACTCTTTCCCGACCAACCAAGCGCAGTTCCAACAGCAAATACAAATGCAACAACAGCAACGACAACAACAGGAATCACAAGAAGGTCCTATTGCACCTGCTTTAACTCGTCTCACCACACAAGTGTCAGATTGGTTAACCTCCTTTTGGCCTGTTGGCAAAGGGCCCGGTCAATCAAGCAATACCAGGAAAAGCTCCCAACAACAGCAAATGATGAATAATAATAATATGATTCGAGGCGGCGGAATGGATGACAATGTGGCACTGTCTGCGCAACTCCGTTCCAATCAAATGGGCGCTGCTGGTATTGAGGGAAATAACAACAACTCGAGTCGACGCGCCAGTAGGGACGATCTTGCTAACAGCATCCCTCCGCCCGGCCAACTAGAAAGTTCTGTCAGCACTACGCTGTTAAAGCTAGCGTCGTCGCCTTCTAAGATCCTTGCAGGAATTAGCACCTTTTTCGGCAACGACCATGATGGCAGCACAGATCAAAACAGTTTAGAACCCGATCCTCTGCCGCCAACAGGACTTGCCGGAACGCAAATGGGAAGGAGACAGTCGAAGAAATCGAGTGATTTACTCGAAGATTACGAGGAAACGGAAATGGAAGCACGAATGCGCGCTGTCGCTGGCGGCAATAACACATAAAAGGCATGCATTCTTCTGCATACATATATCTGTATCTTTTGCATCCTTGCTGTACCAATAAACACAAAGAAAACTTGAGAGCTTCATTTGACCACTTTCTGATAGTTTATCCAGTTTGGGCGAGAACCCTGTAGATCGTGTACGTGTGCGCTATTTTGTGGTGGTTTACCATTAGAAAGTAATTTTGTAAAAACTCAACTTCCTACTATTAGTACTTCGGCCGGTTGTTTATCATTTATTTATTTCAGAGAGAATTCTATGTGCTTTTCAAGCTGGAGTCTTCCACCGAGGCAAAGCTCCATTTAGATTTATCGTAAAAAGCTAGTGTGGAGACTATTAGTTATTCATAGATAAATATTATAATAATAGTAGGAGCAAACTAGTGGTGTGTGTGTGCATACAGAGCAAGCATAGGCACACGACCTAATAGAGTAAGACCTAACTCCTGAGTCCTATCATCATCCCTAATAGGAGACAAGGTAAACTGCCGTAGTCCACCTGGGCTTAATTTGTTATGTTGCGACGCACATTTACTCGATGTAAGACAAACAACTACCAGGTACAGTACGTGTAGAATCAAGTCCACACACACCTTTTTCACTGGCCTCCAATATTAGCCATCATTTTCTATATCTCGTTCAGTTGTCCACGCCTTTCACATCATTCTTCTCACCCGTTTACAGCAACTCAACAGCACTCCCAATTCAAACACCATTGTCGCCCATTTTTCTCTTTTCATCAACTGATTGTCCATAATCATTAATACACTTTCAACATGGGGAAGAAAGGTGGCGGAGTCCGAATGAAGCAAGTGAAACCGAAGGGGATGCCAGCCATGGCAAATCCCATGGAAGCACTTCAAATTCCCCAGGAGGAAATGGTAAGTTTTTTTGCGACAATCTTTTAGGGGTTCCAGGCGAATTCCTTTTCAATTACATGACTCACTTTTCGTCGCCCGACTTCCGTAGATTCAACTGCCTCCTACTCCCGATCGCAAATATCAAATCATATGGCCAATCCGTAAGTCAGAACAGGGCTCTGTACTCTGTAGTGCTTTGTAAGAATTCACATCATATTCTAATCAACCAAATATTACACGATGAAAATAGAGGAAACATTTTCAATGGATTTGAATGGATTTGCTGTCATTTATCCTAGCTACTTGGATGCCAACAAAACTGTGAAAAAAGGCCGACGTGTCTCGAAAGACGAGGCCGTACCTACACCCACTGTGACAGATATTTCTTACGCCTTGCAAAAGCTGAATATACGACATGCAGTCCAACCCTATAAGGGATATTCTCGGGACATTACATGCCAGTGGGAGAATCCGGGACGTGTTTTAGTGGATGTACCCAGCACCATGGTAGTTCCTGAAGGAACCGAGACGCAAAATCCTAAAAAGATATTGATGAAAGAATTGACCAATATTATTCCATCCTTAGCGTATCGCATTGAACGGTTGAAACGAGAGGCGGAAGAATCCAAGATTCGGGAAGAAGAAGAGAGGAAACAAAAAGAATCCGCTACTGCCGCGGAAAAAGCTGCGGCTGCTGCCAAGAAGAATGCTTCCACTTCCAACAAGAAGAAAAACAAAGGCAAAAAGAAGACGTGATATGATTCAATCATGTTCCACGGTATTGCCTGTAATTGAATATTTCTATCGTCTACGTTACATTCTCGTCTAATGTGTTGTTATTATCATTTTAAATCAACTTGGCGCATTTTCCATCGTCGGGGCTCTCTGATGGCAATGCCATGCCAGAAGAATTACTATTTAAGGGACTGCTTTGCGGTGCCCAAAACTGAACCGTCTTATCTTTCGTCATACCTCCCGAGGCAATGAGTTCGTGTTTGTCGTGTGCATCTACCGCCAAGACAGCATCTGTATGAACACCTTCGCCGAGAACTTGGTGGACCTTGCGCGACTGAATATCGTACAGCAGGACGTGTCCTGTTTCTGATCCCGTCACAATGCATTGTCGATCTTGTCGGGCCACCAGAAAATCGCTCACAATACAATACTTGTTATTGACATGGTTGTTAGGAGATTCGTAAGTCTTGGTACACTTGTTCGATCCACGTTGTCCGACGTTCCAAAGCCGCAATTTTGAATCAAGTGTACCCGCAAGAATATACTTGCCATTAGGACTGTACGTAACATGCGAAACCGGTGGATTGCCTGTCATATGAAAGGAGAAGAAGGATTGCTTTGAGCCGGTCAAATGCAGCAACATTTTCAATTTATCAATATACTCAGATAGATACATTATTTTCATAGAAAACATACCGGAAGCATAAATAGTCTTCAAGCATTCCGAGGTTTGTACATCCCAAATACGAATTAGCCCATCGTGACTTGCTGATACGAGACACGTTCCATCCCGGTTGAAGGAAACCGCAGTGACGGGGTCCGAATGGACCGGCAGAGTAGAAACACATTCGCCGCTACGGACATCCCAGAGTTTGACGGTTTCGTCAAAACTTCCGCTGGCCAACAAGTTTTGATAAATTTGCGTACAAAAGACAAAGTTATCGTGGCCCCGAAATTCTACCAGAGCGTCTCCCGTGACAGCATCCCACAAGCGGAGACTCTTGTCGTCCGAGGCTGTGGCTACCATGGGAGCGTCAGAACTCCAAGCGACATCGTTAATTCCCCTGGAATGTCCGAGGAGAGTCGTCTCTGGTTCAAGCAAGCGCTTACCATTAGAACTCATCCGATCATCGCCCGATTGGTCGGGCGTGCAGCTGTTGTCGTTAGAATTGGCACTGCTCTTCTTACTGGATAGCAAGTCCCAGATTTTCACTGTTCCATCGGCAGAGGCGCTGGCGCAAATGGCCCCAGTTCCATTGTTTCGGTGTTTGGTTAAACGATGAGGCGCCAGCTTGACGGAAGATATTGCCCGTTTATGCTCGCCATAAAAAGGTAAATTGACGAATGGTTCAGGAGGGCCATCGTGAGAGTGCGACCTGGACCTTTTCTTGTCGGACGACATTTGCTGTTTTTGATGTAGTTGTGACTTGAAGGTTTTGCTGGTATCACTGGTACTATTCACACTATTGCCTCTGCGCCTTTTACGTAGAATTAAGTTTCTCCGTAGAACTCGGTGCGGCGAAAGAGAGCTAAGGTCTACTTGTTGAGTAAAAGCGAGGCCTTGTAGGGTTTATAAATAGTGAAAGCCAACGAGGAAGTGTGGCTATTATCAATTGCGGTATTACTCGAAGTAGTATGCTAGCTAGTCTAGTACCAGTGATAGAGGCGTCCTCGTGCTGTATGATTTTGGGCTCAACATTCGTTAGAATTTCTCGCCCTTAAAACAAACAGACGGACAGACGTTGCTAAAGGTTTACTGACAATGGTTTTACTGGAGCAGAGTAGATTGCAAGTGGTAGACTACCCGTTTGGATGGTCGCCCCTATAAGCACCCATACGGAAGGTCCCTCTACGTCAACATTTCTTGAGAGATCGGAGTTTTTTGCAGAGCTAAACAGTGGAACATCAGCGTCGAATTGGGTTGGAATGACCCCTGTCTGCTTGGCTACTACTGTTGGTTCCATTCCAGCTCATCCGAAGTCTACTATTAGCACTGTTTCTATCATAAGCTTCTACTACGAGCAAGCATTTGAAAGTTTCTAGTTCCTTTTATCACCACTCATAGCTCCTATCTCTGCTCGTTGTGTCGACAGAGAAGCTGAACTTGAGTTGCAGCATTCCTAGCAGAGAATTAGTCAGCTCGTCAACCCAATACACCGAGTAGTAGTGAAGTACGTTCAACTGTGTATATTATATACATGGAGTTTTATGTGGTAATGTTGTTAATTGTGTTGACCTTGAGAAGAGAGAGTATTGTATTTCAATGTACTACTTTTGAATGCATTGTGAAGTTGATGTTTGGTTTCCTGATAGCTTCGAAATTCTAAGCGCGACAATAAAGATGATTCCTGCCTGACAAATGACTCGTCTCTCAGGATTGATTTCTGAACTGTAGAGAGTATGAAAAATATGCGGTTGTTGTGAAAGATATGAAATATGAAACATGGAGGAAGTGGCGCAGTGCAGCCTTCACTTTCCTCGACGACGATTCGACCAGCTGCCACCGCCTCCTCTGCGCCCATTTCCACTGTTGATCTTGGCGTTGCGGGTCCAAGAGGTTGGCATACCAGTGGCGGATGTCTCCATTCGAAAGTCGACAAGCTGAAGATACTCGTCTTCCGAGACTGTCTGCCGGAGCTTGCGAAGCACGAAATCGTTCACGTACCCAGCCTTGCGGCAGCTATCGAAAAAGGCCCTGCCATGCATGTACCGAGCATGGGTATCTTCTTTTGGGATCAGGTTGGCACACACCGAAAGCAGAATTGTGTACGTATAAGAATCGGGGGCCATGTCGGGCTGTGTCGACAACCAGTCAAAGACACGGAACGCAATCTGCATAGCTTCCGCGCGGTCTTCTTCTAGCTTGGTAAAAGCACACGCGTTACAAACCGCATTGCTGGTATGAACATTGGGCTTGACGTCCGCATCACCAGTTGCTTCGTAGTGAGAAATCATGTTGTTTAGGATTTGCTCAGCTCGCCTTGCAGCGCCCTTTTCTCCGGACTTTGCCCAGGCGTCGATGACAGACGTATGGGTCCTTGTATTGGGCTTGAAGTCGCTGTCACCGTCCTTGTAGCGTTTATTCATGACGGACAGGACGTGCTCAGCTCTAGCAGCTGCTCCGCGACCGCCAGACTTAGCCCAGGCGTTAATCTGGTTTTTGTCGACAATGGAGGGGGTTGCAATTTTCAAACGTGTTAGAACGCAGCAAAAGTAGACGGTGGCATTAAAAAATGAGGAAGTGCAAGAACAACGTACAAGGGTGTTGTAAGTGTAAGTATCAGGCTTGACGCCACGATTTCCGGCACGATAAAGATCGTCCATGTGATCCAGAATCTGCTCCGCTCGATGCGGTGCAACGCGGTCACCAGAACGAGCCCAAGCATCAAGCACGGCATTGAATGTAATTGTGTCCGGCTTCACATCAGGGTTGCCACCTTTGTATAGACGATCCATCCATTCCAAGATTTCCTCGGCGCGTTCTGCTGAAGCACGACCACCGCCGCTTTTGGCCCATGCATCCAAGACAGTCTGTTTGCAATCAAAAAATAAGAGAGTAAGATAAATATAAATCACAGCCAGAAAAACAAAGTAGGCACTCGCTCAGGTTACCTACATTAAAGTTGATCGTAGTCGGCTTAACGTCGTCACTGCCTCCAGAGCGGTAGCGATTCACCATGTTTTGAAGAACCCTCTCAGCACGAGCGGCAGCTCCAACCTCGCCACTTTTCGCGAGCGCGTTGATGACAGCGTTGTATGTAAAGGTGTTCGGCTTAAGATCAAGGTCGCCAGCCAAGTATTTGGCCTCCATTTTGTCGAGTAGTTGATCAGCACGCGAAGCAGCTCCACGGTAGCCGCTCTTTGCCCAAGCATCAATCACAGCAGTGTACGTAAATGCGTCGGGCTTCAAGTTGGGGATGCCAGAAGCATGTAAGCGACTCATCGCCACGAGCATCTCTTCTGCCTTGGAAGCGGCATCGTGTTCTTTGCTCTTCGCCCAACAATTGATCACTGTATTGAAAACATAAGTATTGGGTAACATGTCGGCATGTTCCACTGGATCGGATTGGTGGAGTTGAATCATGTGCGCCAACAAGGTATCTGCATGGGATGCTGATCCCTTTTCGCCGCTCTTGGCGTAGGAATCAATAACAGCTCCATAAGTGACCACGCTTGGCTTGACATCCTTATCGCCCATCTCATGAAGTTTATGCATTTTCGATAGCAGCTTCTCAGCTTGCATGGCAGCACCACGCCCGCCACTTTTCGCCAGTGCGTTGATGACGACGTTGTACTAGAGATAAGAGACAATAAAGAGACAATGAAAGTGAGGCGATCACTCCTTCGCGGTGTTACGATACAAGGCAACTTCTAGACTTACAGTAATGGTGTCAGGCTTGGCCGAAATGTTGCCTTCTTGGTATCTCCTCTCCATGGTGGACAAAAGTTGTTGCGCCTTTGTAGCTGCTTCCGTGCCTCCCGCCTTGGCGTAAGCGTGAATTACAGTATTCCAAGTGTACTTGTCTGGCTGAATATCCAAGTCTTGAAAATTTTCCATCCACGAAAGTATCTGTTCGGCTCGGACGGGAGCAATTTTTTCGCGTGATCTCGCCCATGCATTGATCACCGCATTAAAAATACCGGTTGTCGGCTTGAGCTTAGGGTGCTCACCGGACTGGTAAAGTGAATTCATATGGTGGAGCAAAGCTTCAGCGCGGTTGGCTGCGGCGCCACGTTCCCCGCTGCGAGCCCAGGCATCCACTGCATTGAAAAGAGGACAATGACAACAATCGTAAGGACATCAAAGCAATATAGGGAAAATACTATAACAAACACACAGCATTTGCATACCTGCCATGGTATACATTTTCGTCGTGGGGGCAATGCGATGATTGCCCGCTTCAAACTCCTGTTGTGCCCGCTTGAGCCACATTTCAACCATACTGGCTCCTTCTGCCGACTTTGTTTTGGCAAAGGCATTCATAATGGCAGAAATTGGCACGGCTGAAGGATCTAGTTCGCCGACGGAGATATCTTGGAGCTTTTTGTTCATGCGAAGAAGCCATTCACGCTTCTTGTCCGAACTGGCATGGTCCTCGGGGCCATCATCTGTCTCGCTATCCCTTTGTTGTTGTTGCTGTTGCTGCTCATTGGCCAAGATTTCCTGCAAAATGGTATCGTCTTCGTCTTCGCTAAAATTTGTTTCTGAATAGTGAAAAGGCATATCCAACTGTGAAGGAGGAATAGGCCACTGTTGTGGCAAAATACCACCCGCAGACTGTGGACTCTTTGGCCCTGGACTGGTTAATCGTAGCGAGTTGCTGGCAGCATGTTGAAAGGAGCCATCAAGATCCAAAACACTCCGATTGAGCGCTGGGCTGTGTACATTGTACTCGCAATTGTCGGTTCTTCGGCCTCCAAGGTTGGGCGGAGCGGTCAGCATGCGCAGTGTCTCGCTCGAAGAGTTCTCATTCTTACGCGACGACTGCTGTTGTCCCACCTTTTTTTTTGACGATGGAGATTGCCTCGTACCACCTTGCTGCTGATTGTCGTAGATTTTCGGATACAGAGAACTCTGCGATGTCCTTGTTGTAATGGCAGACTTGACTGTGGTAGGCGACACCACTTCCGGCAGCGACTGGTTGAGTTCCTTTAATGCACTACCATGTTGTTCTTGCGGATGATCCTTGGCCTCTTGACGTTTCTTCTGCATACGTACTTTATTGCGCTGGCGGTTCTTGCGGGTACTGGCATTGCCGTGTCCGGGTACTCCGGGTAATCGCTGAGCGTTGGGATGTTGAAAGCCCGGAGGTTGGGGGTGCTGCGACTGACTTAGCGAAGGATCTTGCACACCACCTATATCGTCTTCGCCCAAAAAACTTCGCAGAGATGATGACAAAATCGTGTTGGCATCTTTGATAGTCGTAGCGGTATCTTTCTGGTTGAGATATGGCGAAGCAATCGTCGGTAGACTGGTTGTTGATTCCGAACAAGCTTGAACCAACCCAGGAATCTGATTCGAGTATCCGGACTGAACCGAAGCTCCTTCTTCTTTGGTTGTAGAATGAAGCTGTTTCTGGTTGTACAGGATGCTATTGCTGGGGGCACTCAAAAGTGACAAGCGTGTCATGCCGAGGTCTTGGTCCTCCTCGTCCGTGGCGCGGTAGACGCCCGATGGGCCTATACTTCGAGACTTTGGGAGACTATCTTCATTGTTAACGGCACCTCCGGTAGGTACACCCCAAATACTGCGTTGGGGTGCCGGTGAGCCCATGGATAAGCTGGTATTAGATTGGTGCTGCTGCTGATTTTTGCGATCGTGATGGCTGGTCGGTGACGAAGTTGACTGTGAATACTGGAATGAATCTTGCTGGTCTTTCCATGAAGGATAATATGGCTTAGAAGGGGAAAATAGTCCATCGCTGTCGCCTCCATAAGACTCTTTGGAAGACGAGAACGACGGTTCGTCGTATACAGCTTGTGGCGATGCCATGTTCTGAGTGGGGTAATAGCTAGGGCTGGCATGACGGAGCTGATCCTTTTGAGGTGGCTGTGTTGGTGTGAAACCATTGGCACTCATCGGATAATATACAGGACGCTGGACTTGGATAGGCGACGCATAGATAGATGATTGTTGTCGTTGCTGCTGATTGAAGTTTTGGTGCTGAAGGCTGCGCTGGTTGCTGGGTGATCCTTCTAGTTTATGGCCGTTCTCGTGGCCTAAAGACCAGGAAGAACCTGGACTTAAACTGCCTGACTGGCTTTGACTGTGGCCATTCCATCCCGTGCTTGGGTGGTACTCGGTGTAATTGGTGGCCTGCATTGGACACTGTATGCAGTGATCTCGTTTCCTCGTTGAAGAGGTATCCTAGTTCCTAGTTGGTGTAGGATCTTCAATTCTGGTCCAATAAAACAAACTTGACTAATCTGCTGTATAAAGAAAGCGGTAGATGAGTTGAACACTCCTCTCAACACTATTCAACCACAAGTCAGCAAGGTAAGGCAAGGCGCAAGGCAGTGCAGGTAGGCTGTCTTTCTCCCAGAAAGAAGGAGGGAGATAAATGAGGCACGAATTTGAAAAGGAATGAAGGAGCCTCCTCGCGAATATCAATCCTGCCTCTACGTGCCCTACTCTGTTCTATCTATAACTGCTTAACCTACAGCTAAGTATTGTTGTTGGCTGTTGTTGCTGTTACAGTAGCGACCGGGGCAATGGATGCAACAGAAACGATGATCCGAAAGCCGAGTTAATTGTGGTACAGTAGTAGGCAAACCGTGGAGCAAGGGTGAGGGTCGAAAGACAAGTAAAAAAGTAGTGATGATACGATCTCGCCCCAAAATTACGAAATCAAAGTTGTCCGAGCCGGCCCGCCAAAGTAGGCCAGTGGGAGGATGTTTTTGCATCTGTGCCCTTGTAGACGTACTTTTCAATGTTTAACACTCACAATGAATGAATCACAGAAAGTCCGGCAAGAAAGATCCAAATGAAACGACTAAATAAAAAATACTGTAATAAATGAGATGATCATGTTGTGACAACGAGAACATCGTCTATTCCACTGGGAAGTCTGTCAATGGTCCGTCAGCTGGCAGGTAACTTTCCGCATACTAGAGTAGAAGATCTACTAGCTAGAGTAGCTACCAATAGTAGTACTAGTCCACAACCATCGAGAATTTCTTCGTTTCTCGAAAAAAATATTAGACCTCACTTTTTCGAGGCTACCAGAATTAACCTATTTGATACCTATCCTTTATGACTTCGCGAAGGAACTACTGTACCCAAGAAACCTTCACAACGAAAATTATACGCAGCGCTTGTTACGGCGCTTTTTCATCTGTTGCTGTGCACAACCCAGGCGGAAGAATTTTTGCTCCGCAACGAACGGTTGTTGCGAAAAGAAATTTATCCTTCATTGAACAACAAAAGAAAACCTCGAGAATTTGCTGCACTCGCCATCATTGGTAGTCCATGGTGATCGATGGCTGCCAACATTGACAAAACATTAAGGAATATAGTGTCACGACTTGGCAAAACTGCATTGGTCTTCCATAACTTGATCGAGTATTGGATCGGCAGAGCTTTTTGTTGTTCTTTCTCCTAGGATGGTTTTTTGTCCCAACAATGACACCGCTGCATTATTGGTATTCGACAACATATCAATCACAACAAGACATTGAAGCTACTAGCATCGAACCGACAAAGCGCTATCAGGATGTTAGGTTTGCTGCATATAGTAGCAGATCATACTGTACAGACATGCAAAGTTGCCTTTTTCGGTCTATGTATTCGACACGATTCTCGTCGGAATACAGACAATGTTTGACAAAAACTTTTCACATTTGAACAGGATTTCCAATGCCTGAATGTGGGTACAAAATTTTGAGTCGGCTTTGAAACGTGTTTTTGTTCATGTACGAACCAATACAAAAACCTGACCAGCTGCTATTTTCCACTCAAACTTTTTGACTTCTCAACCGAATAGATCATATTTAAGAGCGACGATAAAAGCACTGTCGCGTTGGGATCCTTCGGAATAGTGGTAGTGGGCTTGGCCACACAAAAATGAAGCCACGCAATTTGTCAGTTGTCTGGTTAAGAGACTTGTCCAATCGACAAGGAAGTGTCCAATCATTCAAAATGTTACTTGAAAAAGCGTGTTATTCAACCGCAATCCATATTCAACCTCCTTCTCTCTCCATCCCATGAAACATAAAACCTTCCCGACCGGCAACCTGGCTCTCCGCTTCTCCTAAAAAGAGTCGTTACAATTACAATGGCACAAAATCAAGGTGTGAATTGGAAAATAAATAGCTTTTGAGGAGATGCTCATTTCTGCAGTTGTTGAAATTGGTCCGACTCAAAACTGAAAGTGCCAGGTATTGGTCAACATCCTGGTTGACATGGATATTCAAGGAAGAAAAAGTTTCAAGAAGCTCATATTTTCATTCTCGATTCGATTGGGAAATCCACAAGCCATACTTGCAAAACCAAGTAATGGCCATAAACTGTTCCTTCTTCCAAGAAATGCGTGCTGTAGTGATGGCTTTTGCTCCATTGTTATATTTTGTTGGAGGTGGAATAAAAGAACGAGAAAATAATATTAGTGAATGCAAAACGCATTCGGTGAACAACAGTAGTAACGAACAAACAACAACAACAAATAAACAAGAGTGTTGATTTTGTCAAATTTTGTCTGCTGGTCAAAATCTTCGAGATTTTTTTTACTACTACTACTATCCGTGATAGTAGTAGTAGACTAGTCTACTACTACTAGCTAGCTAGTAGTACTAGTTTACGTGGAGGAGGTACTACCTAGTACTCGATGACCTGCTAGCTAGGTAGCTAGCAGTAGTGGTACTACTGTAGTAGCTACATGCGACAACACAGCAGCAAGGCCAGATAGGGTCAAGAGTCCGCTGAAAGATCCAGTCACGGTAATGGATGATTATCACCTGGCAAGAGTCAGCTGAAAGATCCAGCCAATCAAGGTCATCTGCCGATGATTGAGTTGTACACTGTGTGGATCTATCGTTTCGTCACGCCAAAATCTCAATAACCAAGTGCAAAATTTCGATGAACCAATCAAAAACATAGTAATATTCCACGCAACAACCTTTCCCCATTCAATACTCTAATACGATAATAGACATTTAAAAGAAGACTAGAAATGAGACCGTAGAAGAAGTACCAGGACCTACAGGAGGATACCAACACACTAAGTCTACCAAGTCCAACTACTTAGCTAAGTAATCTTA
>Ga0100392_1002258_pt1 | contig 17878 bp, 19 predicted proteins | sample CryGeymeta201516_FD_81548 | JGI IMG/M metagenome (GOLD analysis project Ga0100392, IMG submission 81548) | Groundwater microbial communities from Crystal Geyser aquifers in Utah, USA - Crystal Geyser metaG 2015-16 | ecosystem: Environmental > Aquatic > Deep subsurface > Groundwater | place: USA... | reverse complement strand
GCCCAGCAGAAGGCAAGCTTCACAAGCCCCAATCTTTCCAACATCTTATAGGATGAGAACTTATCTACACTCATTATCTTTTTCTCTTGTCCATTAGCGATAGCTTTCTGTAATATCTCAATTTCTTCAGGCTCTATCTCAAATAAGGTCTTTAAGGGAACTTTTGCCGAACGAGTAGGATGAAGAACAAAAAGCACTATATTTTCTGAGGCATACACCCAGATGAACCAGTTGTAATTCCCTTTATCATCGATCCTGACAAATAGATGCCATCCTGATTCATCGGCATGCCAGTGATTAGCCTCTCTTAAACTTCTTCCCATTGCAGAATATAATGGTTTTAGGTAAAGAAGATATATCTTCTTAAACCCACCGAATATAGTTCCAGCCGATATATCCAATCCATATTCCTTCATCTCAGAGATCTGTCTTTCTATGGGAAGATGATTCTTAAACTTATTGATAAGTACATCAACCCAGAACTCTGTTGAGAACTTTCCCTTAGGAATAAGCTTTGAGGGAACTGGTGTAGTGACGATAGGATTAGGACAGTTGCAGGTTTTCTTATAAGGCTTTCTCTTAATCTTCTTAAGGTAATATATTTTCTCAACACTTACTTCAGATGAGACCTCCTCCAACCCTATTTCCTCGTAAGGCTTTCCACAACAGGGACAGAATTTCTCTTCCTCTGGTATATCTATTATTTGGACTCTTTCTGGAAGATTCTCTGGAATCTTTCTTCCATGTCCAGTATGTCCATTAACCGCTCCTCGTTTCTTGCCTCCTGGCCTATGAGGCTCCTCACTCTCTTCCTTCTCACTCTTTCTGCCAAAGGCTATTTTGTTGAGTAAGTTGTTCTTTGCCTCTGCCTCTTGTAATCGCTTCTCTAAGGATTCATTTTTCTCATCTTGCTCAGCCACTATACCCCAAACCCTTGCCAGTTCTGTTTCCAGTCTTTCAATTCGACGATTCTTTTTGGTAAACTCAACTCTTGCTATTGCAAAAACTCTCCTTAGATTTTCATTCTCAGTTGTCAGGTGCTCTATTTCCCTTAAGAGTTGCTGGACGATTTTGCAGTTCTCTTTTCCAGGACAGTACTCTTCAAGACACTCGTCTTCTTTAATCAAAACCGCCTCTTCTATAACTGGCATCTTATCTTTTCTTCTTTTCTAACCATAAGATTTCCCGGTTTAGACGGGCAATCTCACAGAGATCATCCCATAACTTATTGTAATTTTTTACTCCCCTTTTTACCTCTTTTATCAGCTCTTTGGGAACGAAGGACATCTTTAGCTTTCCCTTCTCTTTAGCCGAGAGATAAATATAGGGGCCGTGTTTTTTCTTTCCTTGATGGCACCAGCATTTCTTATACCCACAGGTTAGGTAATATTTACTGATGGTGCTCCTGAGTATCTTCTTTAATGAAGGGGATTTGTTTATTATTTGTTGACGCTTTTCCTTCAATGCTCTCAGTTTATTCATTTTTCTTTCTAATAAATTGAGTTATTAGTAATTATAACAAAAAAATAAAAGCAAGTCAAATTTTGGTCAAATATTGATAGAATTGGGAGCGATATACTTATCTACGAAAGAAAGATTTTGACAAGGAGATTGGAATGCAGTAAACTATTTAGACGTGGTTGACTGAATATTTACAAATATCAGAATCAATCAGAGGCGAAAAGGGGGTGGTGGAAAAGAATTTGACTTTTGCGTACGATTCTGTTAAAATAGAGGATGAAAAAGAGGAGATTCTGGAGCGTCAGTTTGTAACCACATCTTGAAGCCAGGACAGTGCCTCTCAGAATTGGAGGAGGTAGCAGTAGAGAGATGAAAATCAAGGAGTTTTAAATGCATCATCTCCTGGGAAAGGTTAAACTTTTGGTGATTGACCTTGACAACACAAGTCTTGGCGGTTATATTCCTTATGCGAGGTTCACAAAGGATTATGGTCTTTTCCTTGATGAACTTACTGCTGCTGGATGTAAATGGGCGATCAATACCACCTGGGATGTTAATGGACAGTGGCAGTTAGTAATGAATAGTCCGGTTGAGAGCCGACCTCTCTTCTTTATGGGAGAGATGGGTTTCTCGTTGGCAACCTGGAGTGAGAAAGGATCACTGTCGATTGAGAAATATAACTTAAAAATGAGAGAGAAACTAAAGAAATGCCGCAAAAATTGTATGGATGAGGTACTGCAGAAATTGGTTATAAACTTCACTCCGGAGAGGCTTCTCTTTTACGGGCACCTTTTTGAATTCTCGGTGAAGAAGAAGGATTCTTTAAAGTTAGCAGAATTTGTGGAAAAGGAATTTGGAGGCCTAAATAATGTTCGTCTTGACCTTAAAGGAAATGTATTAACCTGTATTCCTGCCTTTCTCTCCAAGGGAGATATCCTGATTGAGGTTCAGCATTTAGTCAATATCGGTGCCGAAGAGACGGTCGTTGCCGCTGATGAGAAGGTTGATTTATCTATGATGAAGCCAGACATTGCTCGCTATCTTATCTGCCCGTCTAATGCCGAAGAAGAGGTAAAACAGCAGGTGAAAAAGTATGGTGGAGCAATCGGCTCCAAACCCTATAGTGATGGAATAATTGAATCTTTTTGGGCCCTGGACGCCCGGGGAATAAATAGATTAGGAGATTTCCAATGAAAAGTCAAGGACCAGTTTCTAAAAATCCAAAAAGACAAAATAATCCCCCTATACCGCCATAAAGGTGGTTAGTTAAAAGAAAGATATTTTTGCTCTTTGAAAACTTTTAGTAACTATCACCCTATCTTCCTCTAAAGATTATAGTTAATGATACAAACCTGGGTTAAAACAAGTGTTATCTCTGTACATCGCAAAGAGGATCTCCGCGCAATCAGCAGCAATCGCTGAGAGAGCCTTCTTATGGGTGCAGGTCTTCCTTAGCCTTAAGTACTTTGCTTTTGCTGGTGGAAAGAACCGGACGAACTCTCCAGCAGTAAGATATAACCATCTTCTCCCATAAGGAGTTCCTGCTTTGGAGATATGCCAACCTCTTCCTCTAGCAGCAGAGATTCTCCAGACAACATCTAACCCAAACCAGGCAATTACCTGATTTTTGTTAGAGAAGTCAGCCGGATCCCCTAATTCACTGATGAAGGTTGCTGCTCCAATGGTATCTAATCCAGGGAAGGTAGTTAATCTCTGAGGAACAACTGCCAGAAGAGAGGCTATTCTCTCCTTCAAAGGCACCCGCAGGCTATCGATGAAATTAACCAGAGAGATAAGAAGGGAAAGTCCATAGGAGAAACCATCTGCCCCTTTCTTCATTCCGAAGGAAGAGATTGCCTTCTTCTTCAGTTCGTCAGCTTTAGATAGGCTGAATCTCCCCTTGCTGGCTCTCCTTAGGACATTAGCTAACTTATCTACTCTGGTTGTGGAGAGAATCTCTGGGTTAACCAACTCTTTCTTCATTAAATCCTTAGTGGTCTTAATGAAGAGCTTGGAAAAACAACTCTCCAATTCCGGGAAGAGTTGGAAGGAAAGATTCTTAACGCGGTTGCATATATTTCCCCGAATATCTAAGAACAGGGATTCTGAACCCCCAGTAAATTTGACATTAGGTGATTGTAGTGGAGAAAGAAAATCAAGAGCAGTGATGATATTAGGTGCGCAGGCAATTAGAAATAGTTAATGACATTATGGCAGAAAATATCAGTAAATGCTTTATAAAAATAGGTCAAAGCAGCATTTATTGAGGTAAAATAGGCAAAAGGAGTACTTTTGCGGGACGACAAGACTAAAATAGTGCCAGATTGTATTTGACAAATAGCCATCTCCCTGGTATAATTCATGCCAGGGAGGTGTGCGATGCAAAAATGGGAGAAGATTGTTAAAGGAAAAAGGGGTAAATTTGTGATTGACCTACGAGACTCACTCCAGACACGCTATGAGATGGTCAGGGAGCTAAATCTAAGTAGTAAACCTAAGGAGAAAATTTGTGAGAGCTATAGATATACCAGAGCCTCGGGTCATATCTACCAGAAGGCCTGGGAAGAGGATAGATGGGAAGGGCTAAAGGATAAACCAAGAGGTCCGCAGCACAATTACGTGAGGACAGAGGATGTTGAGGAGAGGGTTCTTTCACTGAGGTTCAAGCAGCCAGAGCTTGATATGTACGACATTAGAGATCTTTTAGAAAAAGAGGGAAAAGTAATAAGTGCAAGAAGTGTTGCCCGTATCTTAAGTGAGCATGGTGTCACTTTAAAAAAAACGAAAAAAGCGCTCTCGCAGAGTTAGGGCCGGTACTGCTTACTGGGGATAGGGGAAAAGGGAATGAGAAAGAAAAAGGTTCTCTCTGTAATGGTGATCTCGCAAGAATAGAGAGTTCAAGAGAGAAACTCTTAAGAGATGGCTTCTCAACAAATTATGGTGGAGGGTTCCTCTTGATTCCTTATTATCTGCAGATAGGATTAAGCGAACGAGTGGGAATACTTGGGTTGGAGAAGGAAGAGGGCATACCGACCATAAGCTCCATCCTCGGACTTATCAACATTTCTATCTTTGAAGAGGGAAACATCTCTAATATTGATGGACTCAAGGATAAAGGTTTCCCTGCTCTCTGTGGTCTTGGAAAGCTCCCGGACCCAAGCTTCTTCTATCGGTTCTTGCAGGGAGTAAAGACAACGGGCGCTGAGAGATTCATCATTGACTGTAGCAAGAAGTTTGTGGAGACCGGCTTGAACATAGGAAGGGTGATAAATCTTGATGGGAAGTTTCTTGGGTACTTTGGGAAGAAGAAAATAGGCAAGACAAAACATCCGACAAGAAATATTGTCCTGCCCGGGTTAAATGTTTTTGTAGTGCAGGACCAGGAGAGCAGAAACCCGATATTCTTAAGGGTAAAATATCCTGGATTGAAGGCTATAGATGTGGGGATCCCTCTTCTTGAGAGGACAATAGAGATTGTAGGAGAGTGGCACCTGGAGAAGGTTATCTGGGATCGATGGTTCTCTGTGGGAGCGCTCCTTGATTATCTGGACAAACACCTGAATCTGAAATACGTAACCATCTTGAGACTGCACCAGAACAGAATAGAGGAAATGAAGGAGATTCCGGTTCTTGAGTTTCGGACAATGGCCGATGGCAGACAGGTTGCCTTCAAGAATACTGATCTGCGAAACTATAGAGGGAAGCCGAAACTCATCGTCATTCGTTTTGAAGAAGATGAGGAAGAGAAATATTATGGCTACCTGACAAATGACACTACATCAACCGAAGAAACAATCATAGAGGAGTACGATCACAGGTGGCGGATTGAATGTCTCTTTAAGGAACTGGAGTTCCTTGGATTTGGCAAGATTCCCTCTACAGAGTTGAACCAGGCCACCATGTCCCTGGGGACAAAGCTTGTAGCCTGCAACATCTTAAGTTCTCTGCGCAGAGACATAGGCAGGAAATATGCTTCAAGAGAACTCAGGGGAATCCTGAAGGAATTCTTGAGAGAGCAAGCATTTGTAAAAGCAGAGGGAAGAACGGTGCATGTTACCTTCTACGGTCACCGCCATGAGGATATTCTTCGTCCCCTTTTCAGTAACTTAAACCAGCGACTTATAGAGAAGGGAATTGATGAAAGGATACCGTGGTTGGGCTATCGGAGGTTAGAGTTTCACTTCAATTGAAGCTGAAAAATTGACAGCCAGAATTGGATATGTTATTCTTAGGTCAGAATTTCAGAACTGAAAAAATTGACAGTTTTGGCAGCATGTGATATAATTCAGTTGATGGTGAAAAGAGGGTGCTCTTTGAAATCTCAGGATGAGGAAAACGGCAGAAAAAGTGTCAAATTTACTGGGGGTTCAGAATCCCTGCTTTTGACTATTAAAAATTGGTTTTTCGTTTTTTGAATAAACGAGTATATTTGCATGATTTCTTGCAAAATATCGCGGATAGTTTCCTGACACGAAATAACTCCAAATTATTTCATTTCTATAATTATTCTTATCGAATATTTCATCCACCAAAACTTTGACATAATGTGTTGATCTATAATCCAAATGAACATAAATACTTCCATCTTCAGTTAGTAATTCCTTCAGGAAAATTAATCGCTTCCTTAAAAATTCTAAAAATTCTGCTCCTGCAATTTTATCTTGATAAGCTTTCTCTCCTTTTGCTCCCTTAAACTCCTGCTCTGCCGCAAATGGGGGATCAATATAAATAAGTTTTACTCCGTTTCTGCCGTCGGGATTTCTTAATTTTCCTTGCTCTTTTAATTTCAAAAGATGTTTCAGCGCCTGCAAGTTATCGCCGAAAATTAGCATATTTTGCCATTCATTTTCTTTCACTTCGCCAAACTTCTTAATTGGTTGAAACGGCACGCTCAAAGTATCCGCCAAAATATCCTCTTTTCTTTCCTTACAGGCATAAGTCAATTCATATTCTCTTTCTGTTTCAAACGGAATTAAAAATCGGAATTCATCAGAAATCGGCTTATCTTCTTGAATTTTTTTGACTATTTCCTCTTTTTGTTGCTTAGTTAGTTTTTTCATATGCAATTTGCCTTAATAATTTTCCTACTTTTTGCTTGTATTCACTTCTCCGGACGCAGAATTTCCAGTTATTCCAATTTGTTCCAATTGTGCTAAACGTGGGTCATCGGGAGATTTTTCTTTTGCCCTGTCTTTAATGACGTTTAAGAAGTCTCTATGAAGAGTTTCCGCAATGCGAAGAAGTGTACCCCATTCAGTAGCATCAACATTAATGCTTTTTAACATGAGGCGCAAATCTTTGGTGTCATCTTCTATCTGTCCACATACAATTAAGCCACCAATAACGGATTTTTTTAGTGAAACATCAGTCGTTTCGTTATCGGCTCTCTTTTTAACATAAAGCACATAATCTCTTATCTGGTCAAGCTCTGCTTTGCCTACTTTATCTCCGGGTCTTTTTAAATCAACAATGTAAACCGTCTTGGAATCTCCCAGACAAAAGAAATCCGGAATTTTTCTGCCTTCTTTGTCGTTAGTTCCCGGCATGCCAAATTCTTCTTTTAAAATTCTATCGATGCTATTTTCCCGTCTAAAAGATTCCCAAGAAGGATCTACCAACCAAGGATGTTTCTCAACATAATCCTGCATATCGGGCTTTTCTGGGATCTTGTCTTCAATCATCTGCGCAAATTTCCTAATGATTTCAACGCGCCCTTTTACCTTTTGTGCGGTCATAACCGCCTCCATGACATCCCATTCGGAAAGAATTTCAAAGATTTTCGTTCTGTCCTCACTCGAAGCAGCATTTATTTGCTTAATTACTTCCATAAAATGATGGTTGGTTAAAGCATTGTAACCAAATTGAATCAATTCATCTAAAATCTCTTTATCTTTGTCAATTTGAGGAATTGAACACAATTTGTCAACGAACGAATTAAATATTTTTCTTTCTTTCTCGGGTAACTTTTCAGCATAAGCGAGATATTTAGTAACCTCTGGGCGAGTAATTTTGGCTTTTCTTCTCGCTTCTGCCCACTTTTCCAAGTGCTCCCTTATTTTTTTTATTCCCCACTCTTTTAATACAGCTGGTAAAGGCTCTTCCCACAAACTGCTGGCTCTATCAGTCGCTATGAAATCCTGACCATCCGTCAAATCTAACTGATCGGCAATGACTTCTCCCGTCATGTATTGCATTCCATGCTGCCCCCATGTCCCCCCGCTTAAACCGAAGAACCACGGAGCTTGAGCCATCTTGCCTCTGGCAAAAACCACCATTCCCCTAGCATCTTCGTCAGGTATGGGTTGTTCCGTAAAGCCTATCCACCACTTTATTTCACCGACCCCCGATACATTTTCAGATTGCCAAGCATTAAACCCTATGGGATAACGAAATTGAAAGGCCAATTCAGATTTTGTCAGTCTTTCGCCATTTACGAAAACGGAAAAATTAGTATCTGAAAGTATCGTAAATCGCCTGACCATGCCAGTACGAAAAGAATTTGCGCCTATGGCCCTAGAGATTTTTATTTGCGTTAAGGTAATGGTTGTACCGGATGGTTCTTGAGTTTTCTTACCATCTTCGGAAAGCATTTCTGGATGATAATCTTCAATGAATTTCCCACTTTTTGTCATAGCATCGAAATCTAATGCGAAGTGAGTTATTTCTCCACTTTTAACGGTTCTAATCTCAATCCGATTTGCTATTCCAAATCCTGACAACTTACCAATTCCTTTCCTTGCCATTACTTTTCTCTGAAGCAGACTATCAAACTTATTTGAATAATCTCCTTCTTCTTTGCGTCTATCCCTTCCCACTAACAAATATTTCTTTTCGCATTCTTCAAATGTCATTCCGTGTCCGTCGTCTTTTACCACTATTTTGTCGGTGGTTTCAAAAGATTTATCAGAAGGTATTTCAACATAAACATTCTTTGCCATCGAATCCCAAGCGTTTGCTATCAATTCAGCAATGGCGGGAACCGCGCCAGAATACATCTGCAAACCTAAATGCTTAATCAAACCTCCTGCGATTCCCATCGTCAATTGACGAGTTTTATTTTTTGAAGTTTTAACCATTTTTAGCCCCCTGATTGTTTCTCAAAGCATTAAAACATTTTTTCCCTGCAAGCCTAGCAAATATAGGCGGCAAAGCATTACCCACTAAATCACAAGCCACATCCATGAATTTAGTTTTGAATCTGTAGTTAATTGGAAAACTTTGAATCAAAGCAGCTTCCCTTATTGAAATGGTTCTGTCCTCCGTTGGATGCCCAAATCTTCCCATGCAAGGGGTAGTACATCCAGTCGTTATCGTGCCAGAAACATTGTTCCAACTTAATCTTCCATAAACGTTTTGAAATCCAACTTTCTTGGTTTTGTGGCATTTAGGTCTTAAGTAGCAAGGCAAAGCCAATCTATTGTTGCCTTCCTTAATCGCTTTTAATCTCTTCATGCTGATTTCCTGCAAGTCTCTTATCACATGCCAGTTGAATTTCTCAGGGCCTCCGTTCTTCTTAGCGTAAGAAAGCTTCTTAGGATTTGGTATGCTCTTCACGATGTCCGCTAAAGTAACCCATGGTTTTAACTTGCCCTTCTCATCGACTTTTCTGGCATGAGTCGGTTTGGGCAAAGTAACCTCAAAACCCTTTCCTGCAACTAAAACGAATCTTCTCCTAGATTGAGGTACTCCGAAATTTGCCATCTGTAAAACGGCCGTGTTTACCACATAGCCCATTCGCTTTAGTTTATAAACGAATGCATCCAATATCTTTTTTCCTTTAGTGGCTATGCCCGGAACATTTTCCATCATTACCATTTTTGGCTTTATTTCTTCGACGATTCTTGCCATTTCAAGAACAAGGTCGTTTCGGGAATCGTATCTTTTGTATTTTTCGGTGAGCTGAGAAAACCCCTGGCAAGGAGGACACCCAGCTACCAAATCTATCTCTTTTTTACTCGTTAATCGGAAAATTTCTTTGCCGGTTACTTGTCTAATGTCTTTTATGAGCAATTTGGTTTTTCTATGATTTGCCTTGTAAGTTTTGGCTATCTCGGGTTTTAACTCGACTCCAGCCGCTACCTCGAAACCGGCTTTCTTAAGACCCAAGGTTAAACCACCCGCACCGCAAAACAAATCTATGGCAGTAGGTTTTCGTCTATTCATTTTTGATTTTCAAATTCAATTTTTTAATTATCCCGTTTGGATTCTTCAAAATTTCCGTATCCCAAAAACGTAAAACTTTCCAACCTTCTTTTCTCAATGCACGATTTATTCTCGCGTCTCTCTTTTTGTTCTCCATCAACTTGTTAACCCAAAATTCTTTGTTCTTTTTAAATGCTTCGCCCGTTATTTCCCTCATCCTTCGCCCATGCCAAAACGAACTGTCACAAAATATCAAAACGTTAGATTTCTTAATCCTAAAGTCTGGCTTACCTCGCAAATTTGGCTGTTTTTCGTATTTTACTTTCCGTTCCTTGAGCAAACTTTCCATCGCTTGTTCCAAACGAGTTCCAATGCTTTTAACTCGCTTCATGCGTTCCGATGCCTTTGGAGAAGGTTTTTTGAACCACGGTTTCTTGACTTTGCCTTTCATGTTAAGAGTGGGTTGCTATGTTTAAATTCTTTTCCAATGTGCGAGATTGCCTTGAGATAACATTCATGAAATTTTCTCTATTGAGCAGAATAACATTGTTAAAACTGGCCTTCAATTTTCCCACCTTAGTGGCAAAAACTATGTATTCTCTAATTTTCCTAAACGCTCTCAGTCTCTTTTCGTTTAATGGGACTACTATCCCTATCGCTCCAAGAATCGACGCGTTGGCGACATCGCCCAACATGTGTTTTCTGGAACCGGAATTCTCCAATTCTATCGCCAAAAAACATCTGGGATTTTTATTCCGCTCAGCCAAGAAATCCTCAAAATTACCCAAGTCCGTTTCGGAACGTGTAAACAAATCTTCTAACAAAATTCTGCGCCTACTAACTGCTTGGTTTATCCTTTCGTTATTTTTCTCAATATGCCCATCTATGTTGAAAGGACCAACCGCCAAGTCCAATCTTGGACAATACAATTTCCGATTAAAAGCATCTCCGCTTCCCTTTGCAACATCCCATTCTATCTCAACTTCTTTTTCGCCAAACATTCGTTTAAGCTTTTCAAAAGCCTCCGTCTTGTATCTTTCGGTATCTTCGTTTACTCTTCCTCTCGCCATTACTTTATATTGCTCCTACTCTTAATAAAATTATCTAAGCATTGAGGCAGAATCCGCTATTGCTTTATCTTTGTTGCCCGGATTTGCTTCTCGCGGATGAACTGTCTCAGTATGTATTTTATCATCTATTCATACAGCCTTCAATGCAATTAACTGCCCCTCAATTTTAATTATTTCTGGTGTCCATATTGTGTCCATCCGGTGATGAAAATGGGTGAAATTCAGTGAAATTGGATGAAGTGAAAAATTAGCGGGGAAGCTTGCGATGACTTGCTTCCCCGCTTTCTGACTGCTTCGTGGCGTTCTGCCCTTTTCGGTTTAGCAATCCACCGCACTCAACCGGGCTATGCGACCTCTCCATATTAAAAATTTTCTGCCTTTATTATACCCTATGGAAACGCAATTATCAAACCTGGATATCTCTATTTTGAGGAAAGTCTGGACAGAGAGAGGAGGAAGGAGGGATTACACTGATGGAAAGTGAACTTTTTATTGAGAGTAGCACAGATAGAAACCTGTCAAAAGTTTTGTTTCTAACAATCCTTATAGATATCTCTCCGATGGCCAACCTTTAAAATAACGATTTTCTGACCCTCCACATCAAAGAGAACCCTATATTCTCCTATTCTAAATCTGTATTCACCGAATCGGGAATCTTTCAGTTTTTTGGCAAAGCTAAGAGGGTTTTCTTGAGAAGAATAAAATTTGAGTTTTTCTAAAATTCTCTTCCGTATTTGAGCAGGAAGTTTTTCTGTTTCTTTGGCGACCTTGCTTTTTAATATGAATCTATACACGAGATCAAATGTGGTATTTTTTTAGAAGTTTTTCCAAAGGAACAGTTTTCTTTTCGGATCTTCTCTTGGCAATTTCTTTTGCTAAACCTTCAGAGCGATACATTTCCAAATCTTCCAATTCCTCTTCAATCTCTCTCCATTTCTTCAATGGCAAAACAACCACTCCTTCTTTTTCTCTGAGGGCTTCTTTTGGCAAGGTTATGATTTTTGTTGAGATATGCGTAGTCATATTTTAATTATACTAAATTAAACTTTAAAAAGTCAAATTTATGTATAACCTTCCCCCGTGTTCAAAAATAATTTCCAAAAAACTGTTATTCTGTATAAATTCGGGTCTCCCACACATTCAATCTTACCCTTTTTTTCTAAAAGATCCAGATTAAGTTCTAATCCAAATTTTTCGCATCACCTTATTCTTTCTCTATACTCAAAACATAAATCTAATTTATCAGGAAATACTCTAAATCCTGTACCGTGGTCGTGAGGTCTCCCATCGGGATATTGTCCAATTCGTATATCAACCAGAATTATTCCCTCTTTTAATAAGTTAAGAAAATTCTCAAAGTTAAACCCGCTTAATAACCAGGCTTCATTAAACCAAAATTTCTCATTAGACCCTTTATCTTTTGCTTCTGCTTTTACATACAATAATTTAGGAAGTTTCTTTTCAAAAGAATTCTTCAATGTTTCTTTATCCCAATAACCTACAATTTCTTTCTGGATAGTTATGAGATTTACTCTGTCTTTCTGAATGTCAATTTTAAAACCGGGTTTTCCTTTCAGTCGATTATATTCTTTAGCATTTACTGTTGTATGTAATTCTTTTCTTTTATTGCCACGTGCAGATTCATAGCCAAATCTCTCCAACAGAACAGAGTTTGCTTTTGGGGGAAGAGGAGATTTTGTGAATAATGTAAGCATGCTTGAAACATTTTTTCTTGCTGATTTTAACTCAATCATTGCAGTGTTTGGACCAGGGATATTATTTTCTGTTATCCCTAAAAGATCCTCCAAGGTTTTTCCTATTCCGGTATTTCCCTTTCTATGGGTTTTAATATAACCCTTTTCTTTTATTGTTATTGCTTTTAATCTTTCTATTAGTTCAGGATAAGTAATCATGGTCTCCAAAAATCAAGTATATATTCAAAAGTGGTGCTAAGAGTAATGTAATTGCTTGGCCAACCAAAGATACCCACCTTATTTACTAAATTTCTTTTATCCCAAATAATAATATTTCTAAGTTCATAACCTATTTTTTCCATTGCTTCAATGATGTAACTATGCGTGGGATATCTGTGATTATTCTCCCATAAATCATTGATGTTAATTACGCAATGAGCCTTTGGTTTTAAGAGGGGCAATATCCCTTTATAAATTTCGGCAAGTGCTTCTGCATATTTCTTTGGCTCCATTGTTCCAAGATCTCGTGGATTATTTGAATACTGCTGAACCTTATTGAAATGTTCATTTTTTCGTAGATCTCCACGAATACTTTTATTTAATCTTTTATGATTTAACATATTAGCATAAGGGGGTGAAGTAACGGATAAAGAGATGGTGTTCTCATCAAGGTATTTTGGGATATTAATTGCATCATCGCAAATCGCAATTTGTTTTGTATCGTCTCCAAAGTTTATCTCTAACTGGGAAAGTCTTTTATCGGTAAAATTGATATATTTTTTGTTGAGGTCAAAGCCTACTGCATTCCTTCCTAAATCCTGTGCTGCTATGAGAGTAGTGCCAATGCCAAGAAAAGGATCAAGGACTGATTCTCCTTTATGAGTAAAGAGTTGAATACACTTCTTAGGTAAAGCAATTGGGAATACAGCCGGATGGATATCTTTATCCCTAACATCTCTCTTCTCGTAGTATAATTCCCAAACAGCAACCTGATTGCGAACCCAATCTTTAGCAGTAAGACAGTTTATATGACTATCCGAACAAGAACAAGTTTTTTTATATCCTATGTTCAATTTTTTAAAGTTTTTTTTCATAATTATCCGCTAACTAAATAAATTCCATTTTTGATGTAGGTTTTGATTTTTTAGTCATCTCTCTTCATCTTTATAAGTTTACCTTTTATTAAAAACTTCTTCCATTTAACTCAATTAATTCTTCCATTGTTTGCTTACCTACCCAATAAGTAGAATTACATCCTACTATAATTAAATACAAAAAATCTATTTCCATTTTTGTCTCTTTTAACGATTTCATTATCATTTTTTTGTCAACATCTGACGGTTTTGGATTTGTTTCAGAATGAGTGTGCCATTCACCAACGTAAATTAAAGTGCCTCTAGTTTTTATCCAGGCTTTGTTGATTTGAGCTTGTGCACTAACTTTTGACCGAATAAAAAAACGCAGCCTATGTGTATCAAATCTATTCGGAGTAGTAACCTTTGCGATTTCAGTATAGTTCCTATACACATAACCAAGTAAAATCCCCCCTGATTCATCAACGCTCTTTTTCTGTTCATATTTTCTAAATACATTAAGTACCTTGCTTTTAATTATCAAACATTCTTTTGAGTTGGCGAACTCAACATTTTTTAAAATCCTCCACATATATTGCAACCTTTATTTTCTAAAATTGTCTTTTTATGGACACTGTAAGGTGAGTCTGACAGCCATTCGTCTCGTATCCGATAGCCTAATGATTTAAAAAAAGATAAGTCCCCAAGCCATGTATATAAGAGGCTACAATCAGGTTTGTCCTCAAGGAAACTTACGATTTTCTTACTAACAATACTGATAAAATGATCTATCTCTAAATTTGAATATGGTATAAAAGTGGTTTGACATCCACACTCCCTTCTGCAGAATTCTTTGTTTGGTTTCGCAACAGAATATCGAAATTCACCATCAATATCAAGACAACACTGATAGCAACCTCCTTTTTCAGGATGAACGTAGAGAATCTGTCCTGCAACGCCAAAAGGTTCCATCCAAAGATACAATAATGGGGATGTAATTATCCTTTTTCTCAATAAGTAGTTTAAACGCTTTTCTACGGCTAGGTTTCCCGTAGCGACTACTACAAGGTTACAATCATTCAGTAAAAATTCTTCTTTTTGTAATAAAGCCAATATGTTCTCATTGTATGTTCTACACTCTATGTATGGGAAGTGTCTGAGCAACCTATCTTTAATAGCTTCACTTTTGGGTACATTGAATCCAGCTTCAAGAAAACCGCATACATGCCTGGCAACATTTTCTGGTTCAACACGTTCATTGTCTACAAGCAAAAACTTCGAAATTCCACATTTTGAAAGAGATATTGCCAAAGGACTACCTAAAGAACCGCAACCGATAATGGCAATAGATAGATCCTTGATAAATGATTTTATCCCTATCCCGCCTCGCTCAAATAGTCTTTCTCTATCAACTCTTTCAATAGATATTTTACGAATAGCATTCTTGCCAGATCTATTCATTCTAAGAGATAGTGGAAGTTTGTATTCTCTACCACTACCAATATAGCCACCGTTAAAAACATTCCTCTTCCATGGTAAATGTTTCCAACCTGCTAGGATTCTTTTGCCATTTGAAGGGAAGGAGAATAAAATTATCAGGTTAGAAGAATTTTTAGCAAAATATTCTTGCATAGCATCTACGTATTTTTGGCCAGAATCCCTTATAATCATATGAATGTCTTCATTATTCTGTGGAAGAGGCATGGGAATAGGATTGGGCAGAGGTAAATATAAAGCTTCGCATATCTGCTCTTTGCCAATTTCAATTTTAAAAGGTGCTAGCCATTCTTCAGCTTCCTCTCGAGTCCTTGCAATTATACATTGACTATTTAGAAATTTCCTTGAGAGTGGTATTACTTTCAAGCTCTCAATATTGTTGTTTGGACTATATAAACTTAGAAATTTAAAATCAGAAACTTCTTCATTCCAATAGGCTAAAAACTCTTCTATAAAATCAGCGGCATTTTCCTTCTTTATCCCTTTATTTATTATCTCATCGATTGCTATTTTAATCAGTTGGTCTAAAGCCTCGCCAGGTTTGTCCTCGTTAATAGCCACATTAGAGTCTCGAGTGCAAACAAATCTGTTTTTGTCAACATGAGGAATTGGTGCAATGTCTGAGTAATTCTTCTTTGAAAGATATATTTTAGGTAGTTCATCAGAAAAGGTTTTTGGAATTGCTATTATAAGAGTCAGGGGATACGAATCGTTTTCAACTTTTATCTTCCATGTTATCCAAGATTCACTTGAAATACTTTCAGGATAATCTTCATCATCTTTGGAGCATATTTCGGAAGGATATCTACTTTCTAAATATTGTTTGGCTTTCTTGATTGACTCTTCGTAAAAATTATTAAGTGTCAATTTATGCTGATCTTGAGTCATCTCTTAATAGTGCTGGAGCTGAGGTTCTTAATGGCCCCCCATTTTCTTTTAAATCTTCACATTTTGGGAATCTATCGCCAAATTCCTTCTTCCACTTTCTACAAGCTTTTTCCTTGCTGTCTTCTTTTAAAGCTTCACTGGCGTTACTCAGCAATGTAGATAGTTTTACTTTGAAATTCTCCATTTGGGATTCTGTAATACGATCGCTGAGATGTTCACTTGAGTCTACAGGATTAAGAATGGTACTTGAAGATAACATTTGATTGTAAATATTCCTTACCGTTCCTGCAAAGGACCCATCATCCCTATCTGATTTCTCGTAATTATTCACAGCTAAAATAGTCAATACCAAACCACTCGGTAACTCTCTTAACTTTGACTTATTATCTTTCCAGGCTTTTAGATATCGGACGACTTTCCTAAGTTGCTCACCTTTATCTTTCACCTCATTTTTAAACCAATCAGTTACAGCTCTTGGATCACTCACATGCCAGCCTGCTTCTTCTCTTTCTGCTAAGTAAGGCACGTTACTAAACATTCCATATATGGGTAAATCTACATGATATTGACCAGAGTAAATTACACGAACACATGTTCTTTTATCTATAGGGTTTTCATTAGTGTGTCCTTTTACCGCGTTGTAAATCCAATTGTGAACAGTTTCTGGGACTGGCCATTTTAATTTATTTAGGTCAAGGTTTTGTAAGTATATGCCGTCATCAATATCGTATTCTCCATCTAAAGGGTTTATAATGGTTGACATAGCATAAGAACCCTGACCATAAAACTTTGGATGGTTTTCTTTCATAGTATTTTTAAAGTAGTTTCTAATTTTCTCTCGTATGGCTTCCCTTGCAGTTTTGAGGGAATCCTCTTTTGATGGTGTTAGCTTAACTTCATCATAGAATTTTTGAAATAAATCATGACAATTAGCCATAAGTCAACCTCCTTATTTTTGTCCGTTTGCGGATGTTATTAATCCTGCTTGTTCTGACGTATAACTATTTAATGTAATTTTCTTATTTTTCTGATTTTGCTGGTTGGGATTAATCCAAATCAACAAAATAATCATCAAAGTGATTAAAATTATCCAAATATAAATTGATACGAAATGAAAGTCCAAAGTCCTTAAAAATTTTTTCAAATTTTGAACCGTCATTTTATTTTTTTCTTTATCCCCCTTTTTTTCTTTATACTTTTCTTCATACTCTTTTGGAAATAATGACTTAGAATCAACGTATATTCCTTGTTCATAGCATCCTAAAACCCGTTGAATATCAATCATAATATTCCTGTTAGTATGAAACCCCTTCTCAATAGCATGTAAAAAGTAGATCGTAAGCAACGAGACAATCGTTACAAAGAGCGTTAAGAAAATGTTCTGGGAAATGGTTAAAGACGCGCCACTTAACAATAACCAAATAATAGCAACGCCAAAACCCAATATCCAAATAGCAAAGTTCAAACTTCTTTCACGCATTTTATGAGAAGCATTATAATGCTCACCCAATAAGTTTAACAAAATAGTAATTTTGTCTTTGTCGTTAATTTGCATATAAATGCTTTCCTAATTTTTAATTGGATCTAAATTCCTACTATATTTTACTACTTTTTTGTCTAAATTTCAATAAAAATGAAATTCTCAGATAATTTTGCTTTTCATAAGCTTATTGAAAAACCGCAATAGAAAGAAAAGAAAATCAAAATCTTGGTGACCATATTGTGTCCATCCGGTAATGAAAATGGGTGAAATTCAGTGAAATTGGATGAAGTGAAAAATTAGCGGGAAGGCTTGCTATTGCTTGCTTTCCCGCTTTCTGACTGCTTCCTGCTGTTTTGCTCTTTTCGGATTAGCAATCCACCGCACTCGACCAGGCTATGCGACCTCTCCTATATTAATCCTACCTTTTTACGCCATCTATTCCGTAACTTAAGGTAATAAATGCAGACCTCTCGCCAACCGCATTCTCCGCAGACCTTAATCAGAAGAGAAAAATTTAATTTTTCCTTAATCCGGGAAAAGAGATTTTGGGAGGAAATCTTTCTGCCTTTT
>Ga0100392_1002256_pt1 | contig 17882 bp, 14 predicted proteins | sample CryGeymeta201516_FD_81548 | JGI IMG/M metagenome (GOLD analysis project Ga0100392, IMG submission 81548) | Groundwater microbial communities from Crystal Geyser aquifers in Utah, USA - Crystal Geyser metaG 2015-16 | ecosystem: Environmental > Aquatic > Deep subsurface > Groundwater | place: USA... | reverse complement strand
AATAGCGAGAATAGCTTTAATCAGAGAAAATTGTGGATCCTTTTTTTTGCCGTAGTTGGTAATGCTACACCATCGCCCTTCAGCTTGTTCCTTCGCCATCGATCTTCAGCTTGCTCCTCCGCCAACGCTACGAAAGTGCACCACCGCCATTTGAACGCTCCCGCTGTTGTGGACATCACTACACATAGACGCCAAGAAAGCAAGCTATAATTGCTCCGCATCAAATTCCAAGCCTACCGTATTGCCAACGATAACCGCTCCGTCTGCCCTCATCTTCTTCTTGTTGCTACACGCTACAATTACCACCACTGCTGGCGAACGAGTGATGCACAGAAAGAGAATGTACTGCTGGTGAATTTGCCGGTCTCGCCCCACTCTGTAGTTTCGGTAGTATGGTGGTGGTAGTTACTGGTAGTAGGTTTACCTTAGTGGTAACAATCTGAAAAGCTGGCACCTCATCAAACTCGGGTGTGTGTGTTTGGGGCTTGATTGTTGTCTTCCTATTTTCTGATTATGCCCTTGAGGTTAATTTTTTTTAATTATGCCCTTGCTTGCAAGTGTACCAGGTAGTGCATGGAGTATTTTCGTATTGTAGTTTTTGTTGTTGAGGCTGCTGGATTTCATACTGTACCGTAGAACCTAGTAAGTTGAACGTTAGTACCTGGTACAACGGTAGCTACCACCACGACGGGACTGCCTACTACTACCGGTACCGGTAGTAGTAGTACTACTAGTACCCTGGTAGTAGTAGAGCCAATTTTACCACTGGATCTTTGTGAACGAAATCTGGTAAAAATCTTACAATACTAGTAGTCCTCCAACCAGGAAGGTGCTACTACTACCTACCAGGTACCAGGTACCGGTAGTCTACTCAAAAAGTGCCATACCATGGTTGCTGAGTACCGGTACCTACGACGACTACTAGTGGCTACTATTACTAGTGGTAGGTAGTACTGCTAAAGCGGTGTACCAGGTACATGGTAGAAGCTAGAGGAGTCTATCTGGTAAGTACGTACCAGGTAGCTGGTTTGACAGAAAGCGACAACAAAACATGATCTTTTCGCGTGAGTACCAGGTAACATAGCAGTACTACTACTGGATCACAGTAGACTACTATCACTAGGTACTCCTAGTCCTTCATCGAATTGCGTTGAAGTGTGTCTGACCAAAAGAGGGCATACCGGTACCGGTACATGGTATTTCTTTCGGAGTGAAAACTAAGATTTTATGTCCTTTAGTGCACTGATTTTGACCAATCGATTTGTTGATTTATTTATGCAGTGAGTCAGGGTTGACCGGCCAAAAAAATCTTGGGCTGAGATGAAGACTTCTCGATTTTCGAATGTTCGTTGTAGACAACTAGCTAGTACCTACTACTACTAGAGTAGAGAAAAGAAGTGGAATCAAACTGCTTATTACAAGAAGCTTTTAAAGTTTAAAGTAGACTAGTAAATAAAATGCATTTACAGTTTCACAATTCAGCGAAGCATCTTCCAGCATGGACCTCGTAGACAGAACAACAGCAACAGCTCCGTTACCGTGGCGCAATTGGCAAAAGTGCCGATCTCAATTTATTCAAACCAGGCGCAGTCTGCTGAGTGATGAGAGAATCAGCGAAGAAGTACAACACCACATGCACAGTCTCTTATCAGCGGCCGAACCAGCATCACACTTGGTTATTGCCACACAAAGGAGTTCTTCAGATGACAGTGTCTCTTCCTTTCCATCATCGTACGAAAGACAACACCAGCAGAAAACGAGGAATACTCAATCAAGTGGCAGCCCAAATGTTCCCATGGTTCCACTTCGCCGCGATCATTCCACTGAGGGAGGAGCACAGTGCCATCGTAATATTTTCTCTCTCCTGTAAATTAGGGGGAATATATTCCCATGCTCCACTACACACTACATGTCGTTGCATACAGTGATTTTACAAATACATATTCTATAATAAATAATAAGTGTCAGAAGCTGATTTGGGAAGCAGCGACGAAATTACATGTGCGGAACTGGAAGGGTTCACTTTATGCCAGAATCTTGACAGTTAAAAAAGGTTGCATTAGTATAAATTGAATCTGCGCACACTGGTTAAAAGTGTAATAATGGTTAAACAAATAATACATTTCTTGTAAAGGTGCAAAACTTGCTATCTTCTCTTCTCAAGATATGTACCAGTACAAAGGTAACTTCTAGATTTTTTTCCAGTTCCGTTGTGTCTGTCCATTATCCACTTTGTTGAATACACTTCTGCAGATTGAAATGCATATGCATTGCAAAACCGATGAAGCACACTTTCTGATGGTTTGGTCGATGGTCGTAACCATGCAACGGTCCTGCTTATGCTTAGGTCCGACCTTTCCAGTTCATAAACTTTTCCGAATGACTTCATTCTTGTCCGTTTGCTGGTATTCTACATATTCTGCTTTCATTCACAGCTTGCATTTACAAGCTTTTAGGTCTTCATGAGCTGTAGGTCTTCTTTTTGCAGTAGCTAGCTGGCTACTTATCTGGAGTACAACGAATACTACCAGTAGGAGCTACCCCGAGTACCACCAAAGTGTGTCTACGTATTATTACGGAGTAGAGCTCGAGCTAGGCGGGGTGTTGCGGATTTTTTACAAGGCATCGTTTTAGACCTACTACTAGAGTAGTAGTAGTAGTAGCCAGACTACTACTGCACTACGGTACTCGAATACTCCCTGCTTACTACTACTTAGCTAGTACTGTGTTCCCAAAAATTACTGATTAGAGTGCAGGTTGCGAAATTTCACGAGAGACATCTTTCTATCACTTCTAAAAAAATCAAAAACTTTTCCATTTGTCCGAACATAATCTTAAGCCGTTGTTCCTTAACTTATTGGGCATTCTAGCTTTGAAATCTACTTTAAGATGTCTCCGACACTACCGTCGCGCGAAACCCAGCAGCAGGACTATTCTCAAGAGAGAATTCAGATCGTGTCGTGGTACATGAGTGGTGACGCCCAGAGTTTTGCACCTTTGGTAGATCTTCTAACCAATCATCCCAACTATACGAAATCTGTAGAAAAGCTCGAATTCGTCACGCCCAGAGCTAGTGTTCCCAAGGCATTGGTCAACCGACTAGTCCAATGGATCACAAATAGTGCTACCTTACAAGAAGTAGTAATATTTACTGTCAACTCTGATATCTTTTACAACAAAAAGGAACTAACTTATTTGAGAAGCCTTGAAAAAGCTACACAGGTCAATAAGAAGGGGCGACAAGATTGCAGTGTTAAAATGTTTACAGTAGGAGATTCTGATCTTCTATGCGAGTCTTTCAAGAGCAGCAAACACAAATTCAAATTGCGACATTTGGCTATGGATGGTGCTCTGTTCCAAGATATGGACAAACTGGATGAGCAAAATTTGGGAGATGCCTTAGCCAGAGATGCTACCACGCACATTTTGTTGCTGAAGGATATAGTCGAGACCAATATGCTCGAAACTCTTTTTTCCAAGCTTGCCGAACAAGAGTCATCACATCTGCATACGCTCAAAATATGCTACGATCCACTGCTCCTTGAGGAGAAGAATCCATCGCAAATTGCAGTTGCAGTTCCTGCTCAAACACTCACAAGTTTGTCAGCATCGCCCCACTGTGTAAGCCTAACACGGCTTTATTTTGGCAATTGTCTTTGGAACAGCAAGAATACGCGACATTTGTTGAAAGCTGTTCAAGGTTACAGTCGACACCGGGGTCAAAATTTGCTCTTAGAATTTTGCGCTTGTCGATTTGAAGCAGGAACAGGGCGGATTTTTGAAATGTTCACGACTGATAGTATCAACAGCGGCAGCAGTACAACCAAACCTTCAAATTCAAGTCGTCGATTGGTCAAAGAAATATGCTTCCACTATCCCATCTTGTTGGGAACGAGTAATTAATAGTCTTATGTAGCGTAGAGCCTCCATAAGAAAGAATTACAACGCTGAAAATTACCGAAAGCACTAGAAATGTGTTGGCTAGCTCGTTAAAAGCTGCGCTAGGATCTTGTAATACATTTGTTGATCTTCGGCGCGAAGAAAAAACGTCCACTCCAACGATTAAGCAAAGTCTCCACGATCGTGCGTTGCATCCGATGTGCACGGTCGAGCGTGAGTGAAATGGAGATGCGAGGATTTTTTTGCCCATAAAATCAACAATTTCGAGCAAGAGTCAAAAAGATTAAGCATCAAAACACATACCACTGAGAATGACTAAACAGGACAAGAAAAGAACCAAGGCTGTCGCCAAGGGGGGGCATTCACTGCTCTCCAAGACTGGCTGTTCCAACGGAGGAACAGCTGAAGTTCGTACCCTTAAAGCTCTCGCTCATTTTGCTTCGCTGGGTCAACTAGTCGTCGATCGTAAAAGTGTTATGCAAATGGCCGACATGAAGAACGAGTCGAGCTTCAAGACTATGTGTGGAACTTGCAAGCGCAAAGGATTTGTCGAGTACCCCGATGGTAACACCATGAAGTTGACCGAGAAGGCTATCGAAACGGTGGGACGCGCTGCCGTGGAACCCAAAAGCAACAAAGAAATTCAGGATATCATTATGGGAACGATGAAGAATAAAAAGACTCGCGAAATGTTTCAAATTCTTCTAGACGGCAAAAGTCATGCCTGCGCTGAACTTGCCAGCGCTACGGGATACGAGGTGACACATCCAAGCTTCAAGACAGGTTTTGGAGGTCTGAGTAAGTTTTCCGAAAAAACAACGTGGAAAGATGGATCCAAGGCTATATTTCTCCAGGACATGTGCTTTCCCCGTGGGCGTCCCAACTCTCAGGACTGAAATGACATGCTGGGGACTGGCTTGAGTGAAGAATAATGACAAATAAATAACAAATGCAAACAAAATAGATTGTAGTTTGAAATACCAAAAATAACACAACCTTTGCATCTTTTCATTATTTGTTTGATCTATCAGTGCCTCTCTTTTTTATCATCAGCTGTTCGTCATTATTTACCCGACAAACTCATTTCGGTTGAAGTTTGAGCTCGTACATGCTCTTCCCCTTCTTGTCTCGAATGTTGAAGACAAAATCGCCACTTTCATCAATCTCAACATGCCCAAAATTCAAAAAGCTTTGGTCGGCTAACTTTCCGTCTGAAAACAAGACATTGGGATGAAAGGAGGTGTCGGGTCCTCGTTCGGGTGGAGGCAAACAGAGAGCATGAAATGGTGTGGCTCCGAGTTCGTACACCAATGGAGACCCATCTTCAAAGGGATCATAGCTGATGCAAAATGGAAAGTGGACATCGCCTGACAAAAAAATCACATTCAAAAGATTGTTGTCTTTGATGCATCGAAAGATATCCATCAATTCAACCTCTGGTCCTGAACATTCGCCGTCATTGCCATCGCTCCAGCCATCGTACCCAGTCTCTTCGGGTCGTGGCCAACCTGTGGGATACGATATAGGTACCGACGTCGCAATGAACTTCCAAGTTCGTGTTGATTTTTTCAATCCTTCCAGGAGCCATTCCTTTTGTGTTTCACCCAGAATGTGGTTCATGGTGGGAGTAGCAGTGGCGTCATTTTCATCAGGCGTATGAACATCACGGTAGGTTCTTGTATCTAATATAAACATTTCTACATGTGGACCCCACGTCATGGATCTATAAATCCGACCCGGTTCTTCTTCGGGACCTACGAGCGGCCAATACTCGTGAAAGACGGCTTCTCCACAGGCAAATAAGACCTCTTCACCTTGTTTCTTTAATCGATTCTGTCCAAAATCGTCAAAGATTTCTAATAAAAGGTTTAATTTGTAAAAGAGTGTGTATGAGCGAGAGGGTAAATACATAAGTAATAATTTAAAGAACCATCATGCAAGACTCTTACCATGATCATCCCAGGTATTGTAAACAATAGTATTTTGCAAAAAAGTAATCAGTGCCTTATCTTCCAAATTGTATTTGTATCGCGCTCGAAAGGTTCCCATGTCTTTGGCCACTGGCAAAGCATCTACTCCTCCTGGAGTCAAGTACGTGCATCCCTTGTTAAATGGACCGGTGCTCACCTTTTCAATGGCATTGTCCGCGTAAACAAAATCACCCTGGATTTGGACAAAATCCGGCTGCAACGCCTTCATGGCATGAAAAATAGGAAATCCTTCACCATCTTCGTGGTCAGGTGTGTACCGACCATAGCCTTGTCCTCCAATGCAAGAACCAAAGACAAAGGAACAAGCTTTGGAACCTGCTGTTGTAAAGGTCCCCGAGACGTTTCCAATCTCATAATGATACTGGGTGGCTGGTGTTAATCCCAAGATAGCTGTCTTGCCAGTATAATCAATAAATTTATCGACGTCAATGGTTTCTTCTTTCCTATCCGACTTGTCGGGTTTGAACCAATAGGAAAAGACGGGAGGATTGCGGATACCGTTTTCGTCCCTGTACCAGACAATCACTTCCGTCTCGGTAGCTTCTCCAATAATAGGACCATGACAGGCTTCAAATTTCAATTCTGATAACGACATGATGATGATTATTGATTATGGTGGTGATATGGCGAGATGTGAGATTGAAAGTGAAAGTGTGTTTGTGTGTTGCGAAATGAACTTATATGACCTGGTTTATCGGCTCTTCCAAGATTCATGATCTTGTATCGTGATACTTGAATCAAAAACTAGGTAACAATAATAATGTTCGTTGTTAATTAATTATTGTAGGGCGAGAAAAAAATTCAAGCAAGATATCCAGAATATCTCGAATGACCTTCTTTCGAATGACTGTTAGGGATAAAGGTAATTTTGACGAAACCATACAAAGAAAGAAATTATTTTTATGATTAGGCAAGGAAAACAAAAAATATCCTTCTTTAAAATGTCTACTAGCTAGCACCTAGAGTAGTACACGTATTAGTGAGTTCCAAAGATTTCTTTGCCACAAACAAAGCTATCGTCAAAACCTAAGACTACAAGCAAGCTAGTATGCAAAACAATAGTAACATGTACAATTTTCATTCTCGAAACAGTCAACGGAATCTGACTTATAGCAAGGCCGGATTAGAGTCGCGGTATAATAATAATAGTAATAGTGACAGCCGACGGTCCGAGAATCGTCGTGCTTTTTTCATGTGTGGTGCCATGACGGTTTGTGCTTGTATGCTGATACAATCGCGAGAACTGTATCACGTAGATTTGGCCAACCACGATGGTAGTAAACCCTTGTTGCATCCCAAACATGTGCCCTTTCATCGTCGGGGAGGCGAAAAGTACGCCCTTCATTTGGGACACCGTCCTCCCAAAAAACAATTTCGAAAAGGGAAGCACGCTGGCAGTAGTACAACAACAACTACTACTACTGCAACTACTTTAGGTCAGATGAATCTAAAAACACTACCGCCACAAGAAACGACCCGAGATGTTATAAACAATGTATTGCAAGATGTTCACAAGCAAGATGAAATGCCAAATAATAATATTGAAATTAAGAACAACAATGACAATGAGGTGAATTCAAATGAGAAACCTATCATCATTGCTCATAGCTTTCATGATTCTGGAAATGGTCCGATCGCTGCTGATAACGAAAAAGAAGAATCACAGCATCCGCAGCAGGCTGTTGCAATAGAGAATCACGATGTGATACCTGAAAATGCACAGACAGCTAAGGCAACAACCGAACCAGTAGCAGATGAACCAGCTGCTATGGGTCTCATTGCCATGATTGCGGGCAGCGACGAAGAACCACTCCCACGAGATCCATTTTCGTGCGAGTCCATGATGAAACGTATACAGGACGAAAACATTGTACTGGTAGCCTTTGATTTCGACAAGTCCATTTTGGACATTCATACGGGTGGCAAATGGGAAGGTTCGGCATCCGACTTGGTACCACACGTACGACCGGATATGAAATGTCTCATACGAAACTGCTTGGAACGGGATATTCATGTTGCCGTTGCTACCTTTTCGACGCAGAAGGATCTGATACGGCAAGTCTTGCAAGAAGCCTTGGGATATCCAACATTATCCCGTGGGAATAGCGGTGAAGCAGCGACCGAGAATGATGGCACAACAGCGGAGAGCAGTAAATCTGCAGTTCCCAATATTCCAGTCTATGGCGGGGATGATTCGGTCGAAGGTCATACACGCGGCAAATTAAGTCAGTTATTACTGGCCATACAAGGACTCAACAAAGAAATCTCTGACAATCATCAGACCGCTGTAGCTACTGCTGCTGCCGCAGGAGGGACACCGAGCGTAGAAAAAGAGACGGATGGACAAGCTAGCGAAACTCCCATTGTGACACAACCTCCTTTGATTACCAAAGCGACTACGCTTCTAGTCGATGATGATGCTAAAAACTGTGAGATTGCCGAGGAAAATGGATATCGAACACTTTTGTTTCGTCCTGACGATAAGACAGAGTCACCAAGGCCCTCAGCAGACAAGGAGCGCTTTCGATTTCTGTGATGAGATGAAGAAGTATGGCTTTTTCTAAATTGCTGTTAATTCAATTATTTAAAGCAGAAAAAGCGATCATCCATAGCCGAGGTCGCTTTTGTTTCTTCTATCGTATGCAAATGAAATGATTGGCAAGGGTTCAACGAAGCAATATGATTACCACCACCCATCTGGAACAGCTCGTCATCCAACCTTTTTTCCTTCTAAAACACTGATACGGACACAGCTAATCATATGTAGGACAATGACACCTGTTTCCAAATGCACAATTCTGTTCGACACACACCAAACAGACAATGTGAATCGGGTGGCGGTCGGGTTGTTGGTAAAAGGCTTTCATAAAGGTAACGCTTCCTTCAATTGATGCTGTGTGCGCCCTTTCAACGGTGGAGAGGGAGTAGGGAATTCCGTGATATCAGTGGTAGCATCGGCTCCTTCTTCGGCAACCATGGATCCTGAGAGCAAGCTAAAGAATCGAGGCTTGGCTGGGTTCAATTCCAACTCGTCACTGCTGCTGCCAGTGTCACTTGTACTGCTCTGGTGGCTCTCTGCTTCCTTCAACTTGCGTAATTCCAACATTTCCTTTTCTTCCATGGCTAGTCTCCTTCGTGCTTCTTCCAGTTGTAGCCGCTCCGATTCTAGTTTTGCAGCTTTGAGGAGTTCATTTTCGAGCCACTCTTGATCATTTTCCTTGCTCTTCTTAAAGTTGGCAGAAGGTTTACCTGCCAGTTTGGTCAAGAATTTCTTAAACTTAGACGACTTCTGCTTGGTTTGACTGGGGGTAGGAGCTACGACGGGAGCAGAGGTCATTTTATCTTCGGGTTTATATTGTGTGTGGACTGCCGTTCCCTTTTTCTCGAGAAAAGCTGGCTGCTGTGCAGAAGTCTTGGCAACCCTTACTCTGGAATCGCCGTTGTTGGTCCCAAATAAGTTTCGCTTGACGCCCGCCTCTGTGATGTGTTCTTGAGGACACGATGTTTTGTGTTGCAATCCCGAAACTTTCTCAATTTGCCTGTCAGCTGCATGACTTACACTATTATCTCTGACAATCTCGTTTTCTTCTTCTTGGTGACATGTTTCCTCCTTTTGCTTCTTTCCGCCATCATTGACAGTTACAATGGCCGCCAAGTCACGAATCAAAGCCTTGGCGGCCACATTGTCGTCATTTTCGTGATCCGTTGCTTCACTGATGTCTTGCTGTTGTTCTTCAACTGTGGGACGGACCAGTGAAGGTGCAGAATTGTGAGAGAACGCATCCTTTTGTTCTTTGTCTTTGAGGGGAGGAGAGGCTACGTCTTCCAAGCGTTCAACTGGTGGATCTTCCTTGCTCACAGTAGCCGTGATGGCAGGCTCGTCATCCGTGTCATTTTGAAGATCAAATTCAATATGTACGCTTTTCGCTGGCTCCTCCAATGAGTCACTACTTTTAGCAGGTGACAGTCCGCCATCGTATTCCTCCACGACCTGGTTGACAAGATGGTTGCCACCAATAATCTGGGGAGGTGCGCTCGTCTGAAACCAGGCGTCGAGGGCTTCGGTAAGGGACGACGCATAGGATCCAACGGAGTGAGTTTCATATTGAAAGCAATCAAAGGGGGGAGGAGGTGAAGGAGGTCGGGGACGTTCGAGATGATGGTTCTGACGAGTAGGGGTGGCTAGTGGAGGCTGTTGTTGTTTGATGGTAATAGGAGGGACCGTTTTTGCGGGAATTTTTCTGGATGACAAGAACAGGTTTTGGGGCCCTTTGTTGGAGGATTTAACGGGAGGAATCGTTTTATCGGATGGAGTAGTGTTATGAAAAAGTTTGGCACGAGAGAAGAATTTGAGTTTTGAAGTAGCATTGCTTGCCGGAGGAGGAGCTGCCGTCGATGCGGCCGTCTTGGTCGTTGGACGGGTAGAAGGAGTGAATGGAATCCTCTGCTGGTGAGGCAGTGGGGCCATCATTTTCTTCTTCTGGATGTTTGTGCTTGCTGTAGTGGTCTTTTCTTTTCCGAAGAGACGCGTAGAAAGGGAACGTTTTGTCTGGCTTCGTTTGGAATCGGCGACAGGGGTTACTTTCTGTTCTTTCTTTTTGGCTTCCATCTGGTCGATGTGGGCAGGGGTAACGGGAGAAACGGAGGAAGACTTGCTCTCGTTGTTGCTGCCCTTCGTGATGGCCGCCGTGGGCCTGTGGTTCTCTGTGGCACATGCTTGCGCTGCCGCTGATTCTCGAGAGTTCAAGAGTTTTGTAGGCGCCTTTTTTGTGGCCGCAATAGGAAGTTTAGGCTCAGGAAGCCCCCAAAGCGACTCCATCATGGAATCTTCTTCGTTACTTGGATCACTGTGACCGGCGCCACCAAACAGCCTTGGTGGAAGAGCACTTGCACGTCCTTGATTTCGCAAATGCGGTGGAAGGGGTGCTTGAAGACTAGGCTGCTGCAACATACGACTTTCAGGAGGAGCAAGTGTATTGTTAGATGTGTAAATGGAGCCATCCATGAGCGTGTCATCGTCGGCCGGTGAAGGAAACGCATTGTCGTTAGACTCAAACAGCTCCTCGTATCGTCGGATCTCTTGTTCAATGAGCTCATCAATATCGCCATTGGCGCCAACATTGGAACGGCGACTAGCATGCAAGCTACCAGGGGCATCTAGAGGAGTCGACGCATAGTTTTGTCGTTGTTGTTGTTGCTTGCGGCGGAACATCGTGGTGATTCTATTGTCTAAATTGAGTTTATGTGACAAGACCATGTTGGTTTTTTTTGTGCTTTCGATAGTTCAAACTTTAGGAACCGTTAAATCTCCTAAATAAAGCTTCGTCTGCGCGCCAGGCAACACGCTTCCTTCAAATTCAAAAAAAATCATATTTTCTTGGCAGTACGGTAGGCTAGTCTCTACCGTAGATAGCTACCAGGTAGGTCTACTACTAGCTACCTGGTAGCTAGTCTAATTCAAGAACTGGTGGTGGGAAGACTTCCGGAAAAAGCTTCTTCTCATCAAACAGGAGTATTCCAACAATAATCAATTCACTTTTTCATCTTCGGAACGAGCATAGCATGTTGGCCTTGCGTACCTCTTATTCGGGACTACACCAGCATTGGAAGCACCGCTGGTGCCAAACACACTGAGCTACTACTACTACTAGAATAGTGGCTCATAAAATCTGGTGTGATAGAAAACCAATCCAGATTCTGCCAAGAAGATGGTTTTCCGCGAGAGAAGCGCAACCGCCCAATGCAGGTGGTGTAGCGACGACGGTGAACCGTGTGACATTATTTTTGCAGGCGAAATGGAATTTTCACTGATTGTTTCTTCGATTCCACTACTACCAGTAGGCTAATAGCTCAGTCAGCCGTTTAAAACTAGTAATTTTCTCATAGTGCGCCATTTTCCCCACTTCCAAAATAATGAGAGTCATTTCGTAGCCCAGGTGGTCTCCACTATCCTTTTCAGCCCCACTTCTTTATCTTTTTATTGAAGCACAACATGTTGTAATAAATCAACAGGTAGACTACAACTGGTCCGTCGTTTGTACTTTGTACATTAAAATAATAACAAATATCAGTATCACGTGGAGTATTCGAGTACATAATCAGTGAACCAGAGATAACTCCGTTGTTACAAGAACTACAGCAAGTATCATCGTCCATCATGAAAGGAGGAAATAGACAATCGCTTTGGATTATCCTGCTGCTGTGTATCATGGTGTCTACTGGCTTTCGTTTGGGTGCTATGATCTTCGGAGGTCTAGCTGTTGCTACTGTGTCACTAGCTTCCATAAGAAGTTATCGTCATATGAGTCGCTACAGACCCATCCGACAGCCAAAGCTGCTGACGATAGCTGGCATACTATTGGTACTGTTATGCTACTCATTATACATCCTAGTATTTCGAGTTCTGGCAGAAAGTCAAGGATACCGACCGCCCGCACTTCCATTACAAATTTTAAAGCAACAAACGCAAGCATCACACAGTAGCAGCAGTAGCAACGGCAATGACAATCTTTTAACTGTCTTTTTGATTGATGGCCTCAGAGCAGATATACTGGAACAAGAGCTAGAGGCTGGTAACCTACCCGCAATTCAACGACTGGCGGAGAATGGTTGTCGTATTCGCAACGTCATGGCAACCTTTCCTTCCATTACGGGATATGCCTACTGGCCACTGTTGACAGGGATCGATGCCACTCGATCGGGTCATTTGGGCACAAGATACTTTGATCGTCGTGTCAACGTTGGCAACTGGAAAAATCATTACGGACCTGCTGGTGTGAACTTTGAACCAGGATTTGATCGCAGCGTACCAACTCTGTTTGAGGCGAGCGCTTTGCTCGACCCGGATTCATGGACCCTGGCGGGCAATTCCATGTTGAAACGTGGGGCCAATGTAACGTACGTGGCTAGTTTGGAACAATACTTTTCGAAGTTGATGCACAAGTGGTGGCTTCCAAAGCTCTTGCGCAGGATACCCATTTTGAAATGGTTGGCGCCCGACTTTTTCGAATTTGAAAGGAGATTTCTACGACGCATTCTAAAAATACTGGAGCAAGGCAAGCCACGAGTCGTCTGGACAGTCTTTCCAAGCATAGACAATGTAGCGTAAGTTTGCATCATGATTTCATTTCAGGATTTGTGTGTTACGCGGCGCGAAAAAGTTCAGAACTCATGGGTTCTCCAATCAATCCATACAGTCATGCTTTGGGTGTGCATGAGGAATATCCTCTCGTATTGCGGGCTATTGATGAAGCTATAGGCAATTACGTCGAAGCAGTCCACTCGTCAAAAAAGTACAAGAGCTATTCGTTTGCCGTCATTTCTGATCATGTGAGTGTGTATATCGTGTGTTCTCTTAGCAAGAATGACTTTTATTTGTTTTGACACTCATTCGTTTGGTTTTGATTTCATGGTTCGTTACAGGGAGAAGCCAGTGTCGATATACCAGCTGGCGGGAATCTTGATTTGTGCGAGGCTTTTCTTGCGCAAGGGGTTCGGGCGTGGCGGGGAAATGCCAAAGCCTGGAGTGGAAAGTTTGATGAACAATTGGGGAGCTTTGGAATTGATAAAGATGTCCTCATTGGAATACAGGGTGATGCATCCGGTTCGGTATACGTTAAAAGTAGCAATGGATGGTTGGACCGTACCTACGAGGACGAACTCCGGTCCTACAAAGTTGCAGGCCAACAGGACGTAGATTTGATTCATACAGCACTGAAGTTCAGAGGGATCGAGCTTGTCGCTTGGTCGCGAAAGAATGGTGTCGTGTGTGTTCAGACCAATTTATTCGAGAATGATGGTGATGACCATACGAATGTCAGTGGTGTTGGGGTGATTCGGCTACACGCCGATGGACGGGTTTCTTACGGATTGGAGGGACATAATCGTTGTCCGCTTGGTTATGGTCCAACATTAGCGGATGGTGTGCCCCGATCCGCTCGAGAATGGCTGGATCTCACACAAACGACAGCATTTCCCTATGCCATTGTTCGCTTGTTACAATGTCTCACGGTTCCAGGTCTAGCCCCAGATATGATTGTGACGACACAAGAGGGCTTTGATCTGAGTAAAGATTGGGAGTATTTTATCCTGAACTTTGCCGGTGGGCACGGTGGTATCAACCCAACCCATCTCCGAACACCGGCCATTTTCTCGGGAGATGGCGTGGTTTCGTCAGGGCAAATCCTAGGTACTGCAACAGCAGAAGATGTTGGCGCTTCGTTGCACAAACTCTTGGGCGCAATCGGACCTGGTGAGTTGCCCTCGCTTAACTTTTTAGAAAGTCGGATGGCCGGCGATGTCATTGCTGAAGCATATTGGATGGGTAGTAATAATGGAACCTCTGGAAGTTATGCTCAAGAGTTGCTGCAAGGAACTCCTTTATCCTGTATTACTGGTGGGGGCGACTGATACCACAGCATGCGAAGCAAGCGTAGTTTTCCGAATAGCTTGTCGAAGCTAGCTATGTAAATGGTTGGGCATAAATAAGCTGACCCGCAATCTCAAAGACGGTCATGTTGAACGATGCAAATCTGGGGATAGTTTGATGGATTTGTGGCACGACCACGTCCACAGGATATTCCTCCGCGGAAACTCGAGCCAAGGTGGAATGAAAAGCTTGATGCCGAGGATTAATGACGGGAATACCCGCCGCTCTCATGGCATTTTCGATTCGTTGTACGAACGTCCACAATTGTGCTTGGGACTCATCGTCATAGATCGATAATATATAGACGGTCTGATTATCATGGTCTAGATTGCAACTGACACTGTTGATTGTCAGGGGAATTGGATACCATTCAAGTCGTCGAACAAGTTTTACAATGGCTGACTGTTCGTCGGGTGTGTGACAACACCAATAGTTGAGCGAGGAATGTAGCATGCTCAGGTTTTCCATGCGAATTATAGCACGTTCTGACGGTGCCGCTGTCCAAATCATCTCTTGGGCTTGAAAGACGTGCTGTTGCATTGCAGGGAAATGCGAGAGTTGCAAGAGAGATGTCACGGATACATCTCGACCCGGTGGACAGGGTGGACAGTCTGAGTCGCCTGCAAAGCAACTATGGTGAGCGCCAATTGCTTCATTCGAGAGGTTTTGAATAGGAATAATGGGAGCCAATACAGCTCTGGTAACAATGGGCAGCACTGCATTGTGAAATCCCAGCATTAAAGCCAGCGTGACGACGGATACTAGACCACACAAGTTACACCAATTGAAAGTCATCTTATCCCACTTGGATATTTGTGGTCTGCTGCCAATGAGGGGTTGTCTTTCATCTGAAATGTCGTTCATTGCTTGGTCGTCAGCGTGCTTTCCATCTACACCACCTCTGCTTTCTCGTTTGTCTTTGCCGCATGGCCATGGTTGCGAAATCGCGCAAATCATACACCTTGTTGAATCTATGGTATAATTCGAGCTATCTATTCTCTGTCTAAAAAAGGTGTAACTATTAGTAGCCACTCGGATCACCATAGCTATCAATGCAGGGTTGCACTGTGTCGAAAGTTGAAGGTAGAAAGTGTTCGCTACCAAAAAATGTTGTTATCGTTGAGGGTCAAATATGCGTCGTTTCGACGACTCCTCTCTGATCCAATGGGCAAACAAGCTATGTCTAGCTATTGTAGCGTAGAGGTAGTCTAGAAGAGGCTCTCTGCTTTGATCCTCTACTACTAGACCCTAGTAGGAGTTACTGCCTTCAACATGAATATTCGCTATTTACCTCTCTTAGTCTCTTTTGCTTTAGTAGAATATTGACTACACACCCGACACAATTCTTCACCCTTTTCCAATTCTCTGCCTATTTGCTGTCACGTTTTGTTACAATACCACTGACACTTACAGGACCATCTCGCAAGGTAAACCGCGTGCCTGTTCGAACACACGCAGATCCAGTGACACGCCTAAACGTGACTCGAGCCTGGTGACCTGGACGCGGTATCAGCGAGGCATGGGCCCGGTTTGAACTAACACCACCATACAAAAAGTACAACAATTGATACCAATCAGCTAGACAGTTTTCTTCTGGTGCAAAAATATGGACGTTCGGCAGGTAACTTCTACGGTGACAAATTCACCGTGGGGGGATAGATCTATCTGTCATGATCACTATTTTCACTGTTGTAGGGTCGGAATTTTTGTCAAAGCCACCAGGAGGATTAAAGATGAGAGGATCACATCCACGTTCGGGAAGAATTTAATGTCCGCCTCGTGAAACGGGGTTCATAGCAGCTCACTGTCCTGGTAAGAGCATCAAATGACCTCAGTCGATTGATTCAGCAGCAGGCGCCAATTCTGCGTAGCGAATTCCGAGACTTCCTTCTCTATAATTGTGAATGGCGGCGTCCTTCTGTGAAATATACTTCCAAAAAGTTGTGAGGAGCACTGGAGACGTCGCTGTCGTTAAACCAATGATAAGCCACATGGCTTTGCTCCGTCGTTCACCTTCCGAAGGACAATACTCTTGCAGTAGGTAACCGCTCATAAAGCCAACTGGTAATTTCGCCAAGAAAAGTGGTGCGCTACTTAGAGCCATGTAAGTCCCTTCTCGTCCCTCTTGACAGACATTCATGGTATAATCGTACAACCGAGGACTCCAAGTTGCCTCTCCAATCGACAGAACCACAACAAACATAACACACGCAGGGATGCTGGTGGAAAAAGCAAGAAAAAAGACACTTGCTGCGCTGATGTAGGATCCAATGTGTATCATCACCAGTGGTTCCATGTCACTGGTGGCAGCCGTCATGATCGGTACCAGCACCATAATTATGGCTGGATTGATAGAATAGATGGTCCCATAAGGCACACCATCGCCAAATTCTCGTGTCATGTATTTGGGAAAAGTAGCATCTAAATGACGAAATATCATCCGAACATTGAGCATGATCAAGCACACGACCAGGAATCTCCAAAAATTCTTTTCTCTGAGGGTTTCTTTCAAAATAGACCAGGCGCTGGCATTGCTTGGAATAAAGACTGAAACATCCATTTCTTTATCAGTCGATACGATATCTTTCTCCATCGAGGCGTGGACACCATCCATGCTTGTCGTATTGCTATGTTCTCCTGGTACATTTGCCTCCTCCGATCTGGTAGAATCCTCTTCAATTTTGATTTCGCGAATGGTAAACGTCATAAGAACTGCTATAGCGTTCGCAATAATACCCGACAAGAGTACCATACGATATTGATTCCAGGTCCATTCACTGTTCTTGTTGTTGTTGTTGTCATCACTATTTTCCACATCGACGTTTTGAAACACTTTGTTGCAGATATCCACCATCGGCCCACTCATCAGGGCTGCGACATTCATGACGACGTAAAAGACGCCAAAGGCAAAGCCACGTTGTTGTACTTTGGTATATCGTCGAATTCCAATAGTTAAGACGGGAATGCCCAGACAATTTCCCAATGGCAACAATAAACCAATATTCAACAAGAGCACGAACCGAGACGTGGTAAGAAACAACATGCACCGTGATATTAGGCTGAGGCAATAGCCCAATATGAGGCTCTGTCGGACACCCAACTTATCGATCACCACACCGGTGGCCAGTCCGTAGACGGTAATGGCGGCACCCCAACTGCCATAAATAGTACCAGCCGTGACATCGGAATATCCAAAATCATGAGTCAACCAGAGCGTAAAAATGAGACTCAGTGAAAAGTACGAGTACGAGTCCAAGAATTTGAGCCAATAGACTTTCTGGAGTTCTGGGGGACTATCTTGCAGCGACAAACATCCTGCAATCACCTGCCTTGCCAAGACCTGGAGTCGATGAGGTATGCTTGTCATGATGCTGTGATTGATATCTTATATCTTACATTCATTGTGCTGATTGTTGATAGGGCACGAAAGAACAAGAAGTTAGAGTGCTGCTGAATGTTACCGTTAGCTGACGGTTAACGTTCATCCGTTGCGAAGATTCTCCCGCGATACATACTAGATAAACTTTAAGATTTTTTATCTTCATGAATACTTCATATTTTTT
>Ga0100392_1002255_pt1 | contig 17884 bp, 11 predicted proteins | sample CryGeymeta201516_FD_81548 | JGI IMG/M metagenome (GOLD analysis project Ga0100392, IMG submission 81548) | Groundwater microbial communities from Crystal Geyser aquifers in Utah, USA - Crystal Geyser metaG 2015-16 | ecosystem: Environmental > Aquatic > Deep subsurface > Groundwater | place: USA... | reverse complement strand
TGAGGCCACAGGCCGAAACCCGGGTTGGTGTGGCGTGTCGCGACCCGGGGTTATGCCGGCGCTATGCGCCCCGGGTTACGCGCGATGCGCTAACCCGGGCGACACGGTGGGCTTTCGTGCGGTGGCAGCCCGGGTTGAGGCCACAGGCCGAAACCCGGGTTGGTGTGGCGTGTCGCGGCCCCGAATTGCGCCGGCGCAGTGCGCCCCGGGTTACGCGCTATGCGCTAACCCGGGCGACACGGTGGGCTTTCGTGTTGCGACGACAACTCGACTTACTCCAGATCGAGGAACGAACGCAATTGCTCGGAACGGGTCGGATGGCGCAGTTTGCGCAGCGCCTTGGCTTCGATCTGGCGAATCCGCTCGCGGGTGACATCGAACTGCTTGCCAACCTCTTCCAGCGTGTGATCGGTATTCATGTCGATACCAAAGCGCATCCGCAGCACCTTGGCCTCGCGCGGGGTCAACCCGGCCAGCACTTCGCGCACAGTTTCCATCAGGCCGGTGGTGGTGGCGTTCTCGACCGGCGAATCCACGTTCATGTCTTCGATGAAATCGCCCAAGTGCGAATCTTCGTCATCGCCGATCGGTGTTTCCATTGAAATCGGCTCTTTGGCGATTTTCAGCACCCGGCGGATCTTGTCCTCGGGCATCTCCATCGCCTTGGCCAGTTCTTCGGGCAATGCCTCGCGCCCGTACTGCTGAAGCATCTGGCGCGAAATGCGGTTGAGCTTGTTGATCGTCTCGATCATATGGACCGGGATACGAATGGTGCGCGCCTGGTCGGCGATCGAGCGCGTGATCGCCTGACGAATCCACCAGGTGGCATAGGTCGAAAACTTGTAGCCACGCCGGTATTCGAACTTGTCCACCGCTTTCATCAGACCGATGTTGCCTTCCTGGATCAGATCGAGGAACTGCAGGCCACGATTGGTGTATTTCTTGGCAATCGAGATCACCAGCCGCAGGTTGGCCTCGACCATCTCCTTTTTCGCCTTGCGCGCCTTCGCCTCGCCATAGGCCATGGCGCGGTTGATTTCCTTGATGTCGGCCAGCAACAGGTTCAGCGAATGCTCGATGGCAATCAGCTTTTCCTGCTCGCCAATAATGTCTTCGCGATGATCGCGGAAACCCGACGACCACTTCTGCTTGCGCCGGATTACATCGTCCGCCCAACCCAGGTTGGTCTCGTTGCTCGGCCATGCGCGCAGAAAATCCTTGCGCGGCATTTTCGCGTAACGGGTACAGATATCCAGCGTGCGGCGTTCGTGTTCCTTGACGGTGTTGACCACCTCGCGCACCTTGCGCACCAGGTTGTCGACCAAAGCGGCAGGCAGCTTGAGGGCAAGAAACTCGGCCGCCATTTCTTCGCGCAGCTTGATCGTGCGCTTGTCGCCCGAGCCATTCTTGGCATAAGCCCGTTGCGCCTTGCTGCGCAGTGTTTTCAGCACTTCCATCCGGCGCGCCACTTCGGCCGGATCCGGACCGGTATCAACCGGCGTCGCCTCTTCGTCGTCTGCGGTTTCGGCCTCGTCGTCGTCGCTGTCTGCGCTGTCCTCGACCTCGCTCAACGCAAGTTCGGCGGCAGCCGCAGCGGCGGCAAGCGCCTCCTCTTCGGCGTTGGGGTTGATGAAGCCGATCACCACTTCGTTGAGACGCTTCTTGCCTTCCAGGTGTTGCTCGTATTCTTCCAGCAGCAACTGGATCGACAATGGAAACGATGCCAGCGAGCTGCGAACTTGATTCAGGCCCTCTTCGATGCGCTTGGCGATGGCAATTTCGCCTTCGCGGGTCAGCAGCTCGACGGTACCCATCTCACGCATGTACATGCGCACCGGGTCGGTGGTGCGACCGCCTTCGGCATCCAGCGATGACAGCGCCGCCGCGGCTTCTTCGGCGGCGGTCTCGTCGTCGTTGCCGCGCGCGGCATCGGAGAGCAACAAGGTTTCGGCATCCGGCGCAACTTCGTGCACCTCGATACCCATGCCATTGATCACCCCGATGATGTCTTCGATTTGCTCGGGATCGACCACGTCGTCAGGCAAGTGATCGTTGACCTCGGCGTAGGTGAGGTAGCCCTGCTCAAGCCCCTTTTTGATCAGGAGTTTGATGTCGGATTGCTGTTCGGGCGTGCTGTTCGCCATAGCGTGATACCGGTTCGCCAAGGATAAAGAACCTTCCAGTATACCGGCTTGCAATGCATCAAGCCAAATAACTGAAAGAACTAGAGTTTATTTCTGCTCTGGCGCGACATCAAGCCAAAACGTCACCGGGCCATCGTTGACCAGACTCACTGCCATATTGGCGCCGAAGCGCCCGCTTTCCACCACGCCATGGTGTTGCCGCGCCAATTCCAGCAAGCGGTTGAACCAGCGTTCACCTTCCGCCGGGCCGGCTGCGCGGGTAAAGCTGGGTCGCATGCCGCTCGCGGTGTCGGCCGCCAGCGTGAATTGACTGACCAGCAACAGGCCGCCGCCGGTATCGCGCAATGATCGATTCATCCGCCCGGCGGCATCGGCGAACACGCGGTAACCGAGCAGGCGTTCAAGCATCCGCTGCGCCTGTGCCTCGCCGTCGCCTGGCTGCACCGCGACCAGCGCCAGCAGGCCGGCATCGATCGCGCCGATGGTGTCGCCGGCCACCACCACGCTGGCGCGGCTTACGCGCTGAATCAAAGCGATCACGAGTGGGCACCTCGAAAAACCTGCTGCGCAACCCGATGGCTGCGTTGCGCGGTGCTGGGCATCCTCATGTACCCGCACGTAAACTGCGGTTCCTGCGCTGCGTGCGCCTTGCACTCGGGCCACTTGCGACGGTTTTTCGAGGCGCCCAAGAGTGTAACCGGCATGTTCATTCGACCCGGCAGAACACCGACTTCAGGTAGCGGCTCTCGGCCACGTGTGCCATGAACGGGTGGTCACCGCCAGCACCAGACACCTTGAAAACCTGTGCCGTGCGGCCGGCGTAAAACGCTGCACGGCGCAGCATGTCGAGAAACTGATCCTCACTGACCAGACCGGTACATGAACACGTCAGCAGCACGCCGCCGGGCTTGAGTACGCCCATCGCCAGCTTGTTCATGTCGAGGTATTTTTTCAGTGCCGGAATCACTTGATCGCGATCGCGGGTCATCTTGGCCGGGTCGAGGATCACCACATCAAACTTCTCGCCGTTGGCGGCAGCATCGCGCAGGTACGGGAACAGGTCGGCCTGAATGAATCGCACCCGCGCATGACTGAGTTGGGCGTTGCGCCGCGCGATTTCGAGTATCGATTCATCGATGTCGATCGCAACCACCTCGGCCGCTTCACCGCGTGCCTTGGCGTAGATCGCGAAGCCGCCCGAATTGCAGCACAGATCCAGCACCCGCGCGCCCTTGGTGAAACGGCTGAGAAACTCGCGATTATCGCGTTGATCGGCAAAAAAACCGGTCTTGTGGCCACTGCCCGGGCTGGCCAGAAACATCAGCCCGTATTCGCTGATCACGCTCGGCTCCGGGATTGGCGGCAGGCGCAGGTCAAAACTCTCCTGCTTTTGCACGTGATCCTCGGCAAAGCTGTAGAACCGGCAACCGGGAAACGCCTCGCTCAGCGCGGCGTAAATCCATTCGCGGTAGCGGTACATGCCCGCCGAAAAGAACTCGACGACCAGCAGGTCGCCGTAACGGTCCACCACCAGGCCGGACAAGCCATCGCCCTCGGAATGCACCACTCGCCAGGCATCGCTGACCGCATCGAGCCGCAGCGTTTCGCGGCGCAAGCGCACCGCGGTGGCGATCCGTTCACGGAAAAATCCGGCATCGACCGCCTGCTCCGGGTTTTCGGTCAATACCCGCAACGCGATGCGCGAATGGCCATTGTAAAAACCGCGAGCGACCCAGGCTCCGGTGTTGTCCACCACATCGACCAGTGCACCCGGCCTTGGCCGGACATCCGGCTTTTCCAGCATCTTCTGGAAAATCCACGGGTGGGTGGAACGGCGTTCGATCTTGAGCCGGATGACCGGCAAGGCAGTCGTATTCATCGCGGCATGATAGCGTTACCGGTGCACTCGGTGCGCGGATGGCGCTCGCTCAAGTGCTCACGCCGCCGACAACGCGCAGTCGCGTCCGGCAGCTTTGGCCGCGTACAGCGCAGCGTCGGCACGACGGATGAGCGCATCCAGATTGGCATCGTGCACATGCAGCGAAGCCACGCCCACCGACAAGGTCATCGTCACACTGATGCCATTGTGGCGGATCGGCGCAACTCGCATCGCAGCGAGCAGCCGCTCGGCAACTTCCAGCGCCGCTCGCTCGCCGGTATCGGGCAACAGCACCAAAAACTCCTCGCCGCCCATCCGCCCAATCACGTCGTGGCTGCGCAGCACCGCGCGCAACCGCTGCACCAGCTCCACCAATACCGCATCGCCCGCCTCGTGGCCGTGCTGGTCGTTGACGCACTTGAAATGGTCTGCGTCGATCATCAGCACCGACATCGGTCGGCCGCTGCGCTCGGCGTCACGCAGCGCATTTTCGCTGCGCTGCAAAATGGTGCGCCGGCCGCTGATGCCAGTCAGTGCGTCGGTTTCGGCCAGGGTGCGGGTAACGCGCATCAGGCGCTCGTTGCACATCAACAAAAACCCGATACTGCCAACCACCGGGGTCATCCAGATCAGCAGCATGTGCAGGCCAATGATGTCGGCGTCGGCCAGCCACGACGAATCCAGTGCCGGCGGCCGCCATTCCCACAGCAAGCGCACGATCAGGGCGATGATGGAGGCCAGAAAACTCAGCGCCACCACCCGCTGCCCGACCTCGCCGCCACGATGCAACGCGTGGAACACCGGTCGAATCAGGGTTGTCTGCACGAGCAGCAAAAACACGATCACCACGGCAACACGCAGGCTGTAGCTCGGCATGACGGTCGAGAACACCACCGTGCCAGTCACCACGGCCAGCAATGGCAGCAGGTACATCGGCAACGGCAATGGCCGCGCCATGAAACGGCGAAGGGCCATGGCGAAGCCGGTGTAGCCAACCACCAACGACGAATTGCCGACGATGATCACCGGCAGGGTGGTCGCCATCGCCCACGCAAACGGTGCCGAGGACAGCACCACGAACAGCAACGCCGTTGCCCAGATGGTAAGGCTGGCATGGACATCGGGCTCAAAAGACCGCCGTGCAGCGAACAGAATCAAGGCGACCAGGGTCGCCAAGGCGCTGCACGCGACAGCCATCGAACTGACGTCAAGTTGCATCGTGCCATCCGTGCGCAAGCCAACGTTCGATGATAAGCCAACCACCGCCCCGGGTCTGTGCGTTTTGCTGCGTGGGCACTGTAGCGGCTCAGCCAGCCGCCGCAGCGACGGCACTGGCGGCCAACACCCGGTTGCGGCCCGCCCGCTTGGCGGCATACATGGCATCGTCGGCACGTTTGACCAGCAGATCGATATTCGCCTCGCCCGGATCGCGCTCGGCGACGCCAATCGAAACGGTAAAAGGAATCTCCTCGCGGCCATAGAGCAGCGTCTGCTCAGCAATGCGCTCACGGATGCGCAACGCCACCCGCATCGCTTCCTCCTCGGGAGTCGCCGGCAACACTACCAGAAACTCTTCGCCACCGATCCGGCCGACGAAATCCTCGGCGCGCAAGGTTGCCTTGAGCCGTGTCATGATCTCCAGCAGCACCGCGTCGCCAGCGTTATGGCCGTAGGTATCGTTGACCTGCTTGAAATGATCGGCGTCGATCATCAGCACCGACAGTGGCCGGCGATAGCGCCGCGCCTCAGCCAGCGCGCGCTCGCTCAGATCGGTCAAGGCGCGCCGGCTGTATGCGCCGGTCAGCGCATCGAGCGTCGACAGACGCACCATTTCATCCATCAGACGCTCATTGCACATCAGCAGAAAACCGACCGTCGCAAGCAGCGGTGCAATTGACAGGTAGGTCAACGTTGCCGTGTTGGCGAGGGTGCCATCGAGCAAGCCCACTGGCGTCGCTGTGCCAAACACAAACGCCAGCATCCGCACCAGTAACGTGACAATGGCGATGACGACGCTCAGCAAAACCACCTGCTGACCCACCGGCCCCGCACGCCGCAATGAACCCACCAGCGGCCGCAAGAAAAGCGCGAGAACCCACACCATGCCGCCGGTAACCACACACAAACGGACGAGGTAGCTCGGCAGCAACGCGCTGAACACGTACATCAGCACTGCGATCAGTGCGACCGGCAACCACAACGGCCAGGTGCGCGATGTGATCGCCAGAAAGCGACGCACCGCCAAGGCCAGACCGACAAACGCGGCGGCCATCAGCGTGTTGGCAACCACGATCGACAACATGTCAGGCGCCACACCGCGCAGCCCGAACAGGACTTGTGCCAGCAGCAAGGCCACCAGTCCGCCCAGCCACAGGTTCATGCTGTCGCGCAGCAAGCGCGGCGAGCGGCCCTGGGCAACGACCAGGATCAGCACGAGGGCTGCGGTCATCAGCGACCCCAGAAGCGCGATGGTGCGAACATCCAGGCTCATGCGCCCCCCTTTTACGCCGTAATTGACCCGACTACCGCAATGTACCGGTATGGTAGCCCACACAACGGCGCCAGCGACGCGGGCCGGCCATCGCTTGCAATGGCGCTCAACAGCCCCAGATGCTGATGATGGACCTACCGCTGATCGAGCCTCGTGGCGATAGCGCCGCGCAACGACAGAGCGACGCCCGGCGCCTGCGCGGCGCAGCGCTGAGTGCCTGCGCGTTTTTGGCACTGCTGTGGTGGATACACCTGTTCCAGCATTTTTTTGGCGAGTTCCCGGCGCTCGCCCTGTATCCGCGGTCGCTCGCGGGAAGCATCGGCATCCTCACTGCGCCCCTGCTGCACGGCTCGTTCGAGCACCTGGTGTCGAACAGTCTGCCGTTGCTGCTGCTGATCACATTGAGCCTGCTGGTGGTGCCACGGGCAGCGAAGCGGGGATTCGTGCTGATCTGGTTGCTCAGCGGGCTGCTGGTCTGGTTGTTTGCGCGCGACTCCGGCCATATCGGCGCCAGCGGCATCGACCATGGCCTGATGTTTTTCCTGTTCGTGATCGGCATCGCACGCCGCGACCGGCCAGCCGTGGCCGCTGCCTTGATCGCATTTTTCATGTACGGCGGCATGGTGTTGAGCATTCTGCCCAACGACCCGCAGATCAGTTGGGAATATCACCTCGGCGGCGCCCTTGCCGGCACCCTGTCGGCACTGCTGTGGCGGCGGCTGGACCCGGCACCGGCGCGCAAGCACTATGACTGGGAAGACGATGATCAGGATGCCGCGGCAGGCAGCGACGACCCCCTGGAGCCCGCCCGCCCGGATGACGTGCCAGTGCTGTGGCAGCGCCCACAAGCCCCGACTGGCCAGATATTGCCATTTCCCAAGCGACCCCCGCCGCGCAACGAATGATGCCTGCTATTGGCGTGCTGGCCGATGCGGTGCTACGTTGCAGTTTTCCTGTCCCGCAACGGTGTTGCCATGCGTCCGATCATGCTGTCCAGCGTCTGTGTGCTGCTCGCTGCCTGTTCCAGTTCGCACAGCGATAAACCTGACCCCAACACGGCATCGGCGCAGCGCATCGCCGCGCACATGGCCTTTCTCGCTGACGATCTGCTGGAAGGCCGCGAGGCGGCGACGCGCGGCCACGAACTCGCTGCGCGCTACATGGCCAGTCAATTTCAGTCGCTGGGTCTGGAGCCCGCCGGCGATGACGGCAGCTATTTCCAGCGCGTGCCCTTGTTGCAGGGCGAACGTGTGGCCGAGGGGGCACGGTTCGAGCTGATTCGCAATGGCCGCATCGAGTCGCTGGCATTCGAGTCCGAGTTTCTGCCCGGCGTGAACTACGACCAACCCGAGTTCGCGCTTGCCGCACCCTTGGTGTTTGTCGGTCAGGGGGTGGTGGCGGCGGAATTCGATCACGATGATTTTGCCGGCGTCGAGCTCAACGGCAAGATCGCGGTGTTGCTCAACGGCGCGCCGGCACGCTTCGCCAACGACCCGCGTGCCTACTATTCGTCCGGCCGGGAAAAGATGGCGGCACTGGTCGCGCGCGGCGCCGTCGGCGCGATCTTCGTTTCCGATCCGACCCGTGAAGCGAAATCGCCGTGGGCGCGTGGCGCCGCCAACTGGGCGCGACCCGGCATGCGCTTGCGCGCCGCTGACGGCACCGCCGTGGATACCTTTCCGCAACTGATCGCGACCGCAGCGATCAGCGCTGCCGCTGCAAGCAAGCTGTTTGCCGGCAGCAACATGCCGGCTGAGGCGGTGTTCGCTGCACTCGATGCCGGCACCTTGCGCAGTTTCGACTTGCCAGGTACGGCACTGCTGGCCGGGCGCGCCCGCATCAGCAGCAAGGAGAGCCGCAACGTGGTCGCCCGCCTGCCCGGCAGCGACCCGAAGCTGGCCAACGAGAACGTGGTGTTCAGCGCGCATCTGGATCATGTTGGCGTCGGCGCCGCTGTCAATGGCGACACGATCTACAACGGCGCGCTCGACAATGCCATGGGCAGTGCGGTGATGCTGGATGCGGCCACCCGGCTGGCCGCTGCGGACGAGCACGCGAAGCGCTCCATCGTGTTCGTGGCGGTAACCGCCGAAGAAAAGGGGCTGCTCGGCTCGCAATACTTTGCCGACCACCCGAGCGTCGCGGGGCCGCTGATTGCCAACATCAACATGGATATGCCGGTGTTGCTCACCGAGCTGGGCGACGTTACTCCGATCGGGATCGAGCACAGTACGTTGCGCGGTTCGGTTCAAGCAGCGGCTGATGCGCTTGGCATCACGCTGTCGCCCGACCCCATGCCCGAACAGGTGGTGTTCATCCGCAGCGATCAGTTTTCATTCATCCGCCGCGGCATACCGGCGATCTACCTCAAGGGCGGCACCGCGCCGAGCCACCCCGATGTCGACGGTAAAGCGCTGCTCGACGGTTTTTTGCGCACCCACTATCACCAGCCATCAGATGACCTTTCGCTGCCCATCAACTACGCCTCGGCAGCACGGCTGGCCGCGCTCAACGCCGCGATTGGTCACCATGTGGCCGATGCCGACAAGGCCCCGCGCTGGAACAAGAACGATTTCTTTGCCGAGCGTTTCGCTGGCCGATGAGCCCGCAGCGGCGGGTGAGCACGCATCGCGTTCGGCCGGCTCGGCTCCGCCTGCGCATTTTCGGGAACCCCCGGCGCGTTCGCTGGTCGATACGGGGTAGCGCACCGACGTGGTGTAATACGCGTCGGTTGCGAATGCTCCCCAGCCCCCATTCCCTCAAGGTATTGCCATGACGTTGCGTATCGTTGCATTTACGTTGGCCCTGCTCAGTTTGCCGGCACTGGCAGCGGACCGTGCCCAGGAAGAAAAGCAGGTCCGCGAGGCGCTGACCACGCTGGTGCCAGGTGAAATGAAGATCGAATCGATCCGGCCGGCACCGATGCCCGGTTTTTACGAGGCAGTGCTCAGCGGGCTGACTGTGGTCTACGTCTCGGCCGACGGCAAATATCTGCTGCAAGGCACCCTGCTCGACATGGCCAAGCGCGAAAACCTCACCGAGGATGCGCGTGCGACCCGGCGGCGCGGCATGCTCGACGCAGTAAAAGACGACCAGAGCATTATCTTTTCGCCCAAGGGCCCAAAGTACACCGTCACCGTGTTCACCGACATCGATTGCGGTTATTGCCGCCGTTTGCACCAGCAGATGGGTGAGTACAACCGCTTGGGTATTGCCGTGAAATACCTGTTCTTTCCGCGCGCCGGCCTTGGCTCGGAATCGTTCGCCAAGGCGGTGTCGGTATGGTGCTCGCCGGACCGGCAGCAGGCGCTGACCGACGCCAAGGGCGGTGCGACGCTCGCCAGCGGTGATTGCGAAAATCCGGTGGCGCGTGATTACCAGCTGGGCCGCGATGTCGGCGTGGAAGGCACTCCGGCGGTATATAGCCCGGAGGGCGTGCAACTGGGTGGCTATGTGGCCCCGCAACAGCTGCTGCAACGCCTGAACGAGCTTGCTGCGGCACGCTGACCGGGGCAGCCGGCACCGCTGCGGCGCCGATTCGGTATCATAGCCGGTTCCGTACCGGCCGTATCCGCCCCATTGATGATTACCCTTGAGGGCAGTGTTGCCCTGTCGCCGTTTCGACGCGAACGTTTGCAAGCCCGCATGTCCGCGATCAGCGCTGGCATTCGCCTGCTTGACTCCCGGCTGTGTTATTTCGTTGAGGCGGTAGCGGGCAGTGCGCCGAACGCGGCAACGCTGGCGCGCATTCTCGATGCCACCGACAACGCGGCACCATGCGCAGCCGATGCGACGTGCGTGTTCGTGTTGCCGCGCCTTGGCACGGTGTCGCCATGGGCCAGCAAGGCCAGCGAGATTTTGCGCGGCGCCGGTCTGCCCGTGCAGCGGGCGGAGCGCGCCGTGCGCTACGACCTGGGCGCACTGCCAGCCGCTGAGGATCCGCGCCGTGCCGCCGTGCTGCGCGCGCTGCATGACCCGATGACGCAGTCACTGGTGTTTTCACGCGACGCAGCGGCGGCTTTGTTCAGCCATCCGCAAGCCGGCGCCTTGGTGCATGTTGCCCTTGCCGATCTGGAACAGGCCAATGGCACGCTGGGTCTGGCCCTGAGCGCCGATGAGATCGCCTATTTGCGGCAACGTTACGCTGCTCTTGGCCGTGACCCGACCGATGCCGAACTGATGATGTTCGCGCAGGCCAATTCCGAGCACTGCCGCCACAAGATTTTCAATGCCCAGTTCAGCATCGATGGCGAGGTGATGCCGTTGTCGTTGTTCCGGATGATCCGCCACACCCACGCGCAAGCGCCGCAGTTCACCTTGACCGCCTACAGCGACAACGCGGCGGTGGTGGAGGGGCTGGATAGCAAACGTTTTCGCCCGGATGCGAGCGGCGCCTATCGCCACCAAGCCGCTGTCGCATCAGCGTTTGCGATCAAGGTGGAAACGCACAATCATCCGACCGCGATCGCGCCGTTCCCCGGCGCTGCCACCGGTGCCGGCGGCGAAATCCGCGACGAGGGCGCCACCGGCCGTGGCGGCAAACCCAAAGCGGGTCTGTGCGGCTTTTCGGTCAGTCATTTGCGCATCCCCGAGCTGCCACAGCCCTGGGAGCAGCCGCGCGCGCTCAATCCACGCATGGCGTCGGCGTTGGCGATCATGACCGACGGTCCGCTCGGTGCCGCTGCGTTCAACAACGAGTTCGGCCGGCCAGTGTTGTGTGGGTACTTTCGCAGTTTCGAGCTCGGCACCGATGTGCCGGGTTTGCTGCGCGGTTACGACAAGCCGATCATGTTGGCCGGCGGGCTCGCTGCGATCGATCGCATTCAGGTCAGCAAGTTGCCACTGCGGGCGGGCGATGCGGTGGTGGTTCTGGGTGGGCCGGCGATGCTGATCGGCCTCGGCGGCGGTGCCGCCTCGTCGGTTGCGTCCGGCGACAGCGATGAGGCACTGGATTTCGCCTCGGTGCAGCGCGACAACCCGGAAATGCAGCGCCGCTGCCAGGAAGTCATCGACGCCTGCGTCGCCCTCGGCGACGGCAATCCGGTGCGCAGCATCCACGATGTCGGTGCCGGTGGATTGTCCAACGCCATCCCGGAGTTGCTGCACGATTCCGCCGTCGGCGGCGTGCTCGACCTCGCCCGCATTCCCTGCGATGATCCGTCGCTGTCGCCGATGCAGTTGTGGAGCAATGAGTCGCAGGAACGCTACGTGCTGGGCGTGGCGGCGGAACAAATGGCCATGTTTCTTGCCCTGTGCGCGCGCGAGCGCTGCCCGGTTGCCGTGGTCGGCATGGCCACCGCCGAGCAGCAACTCATCCTCGCAGATTTCTCCAGCCATGCAGATGTCGGCTCTGGCTCCGCCGCTTTTCCCGAGTCCCCAGTCCCCAGTCCCCAGTCCCGGCCTCAAAGCAAAGCCATCGACATTCCGATGGATTTGCTTTTCGGCAACACGCCACGCCTGGTGCGTGAATGCGAGTCGCCAGCACCGCTGCGTTTCGCGCGGCTGGACACCGACAACGCCATCGACGGCGGTTTGCAGGAAGCCGCGCTGCGCGTTCTGGCGCATCCAAGCGTAGCGGCCAAGAACTTTCTGATTACCATCGCTGATCGCAGTGTTGGCGGCTTGTGTTGCCGCGATCAGATGGTCGGGCCGTGGCAGCTGCCGGTTGCCGACTGCGCGATCACTCTGGGTGATTTTGTCGGCCATGCCGGCGAGGCGATGGCGGTGGGTGAGCGCTCGCCGCTGGCGCTGCTCGATGCCGCGGCGAGCGCACGCATGGCGCTGGGCGAAGCGATCACCAATCTGGCAGCGGCGCCGGTGGGTTCGCTCAAGGAAGTCAAGCTGTCCGCCAACTGGATGGCTGCGGCCAACTTCCCGGGCGAGGATGCATTGTTGTTCGAGGCGGTGCAGGCGGTTGCCATGGCGTTGTGTCCGGCGCTCGACCTGAGCATCCCGGTCGGCAAGGATTCGCTCGCGATGCAGTCGCAATGGCAGGGCGACGACGGCACCGCACAACGCTGCGTGTCGCCGCTGTCGCTGGTGATCAGTGCCTTCACTCGGGTAGCCGATGTGCGCTCGCATCTCACGCCGTTGTTGCGCTATACCGGCGAGGATTGCGAAACCGAGATGTGGTTGATTGGTCTGGGCGCCGGCAAACAGCGCCTGGGCGGCTCGATTCTGGCGCAGTGCTATCAGGCATTTGCCGGCGCCTGCCCCGATCTGGACGATCCCGAGCGGTTGGCGGCGTTCTTCGACTTGATTCAGCAAGGCCGTTCGCGCGAGCTGATCCTGGCCTATCACGACCGTTCCGATGGCGGCGCGTTTGCGGCATTGTGCGAGATGGCATTTGCCTCGCATTGCGGCCTGGAGCTGAACCTTGAGGGCTGGGGTGATGATCCCTACCGCACCCTGTTCAATGAAGAGCTCGGCGCCATCGTCCAGATTGCCTGCGAGGATCGCGCCGAGTTCGCCGACCTGGTTGATCGCCACGGGCTGACGCAATGCGCACAGCGGATCGGGCGACCGTTGAGCGCGCCCAAGATCAGCGTGTTCGATGGCCGCAAATTGTTGGCCGAGTGGTCATGGCAGTCGCTGTTTTCTGCATGGTGGGGAGTAACGCATGCGATGGCGGCGCGCCGCGACGAGCCTGCCTGTGCCGATGAAGAGCGCGCGATCCGCCTCGATTTTCGCGATCCGGGTCTGCTGCCAGCGCTCCGCCTTGCCGGCCAGCCGAACATCGACGCACCCTACATCGGCACGCATCCACGCCCGCGTATCGCGGTGCTGCGCGAGCAAGGGGTTAACGGCCAGATCGAAATGGCGGCAGCGTTCGACCGCGCCGGATTCACCGCCGTCGATGTCCATATGAGCGACCTGCTTGCCGGCCGCCATGCGCTTTCCAACTTCAACGGCTTGGCCGCCTGCGGCGGCTTCAGCTACGGCGATGTGCTGGGCGCGGGACGTGGCTGGGCAACCAGCATTCTGGAACACGGCGACTTGCGCGATCAGTTCGCACGGTTTTTTGCCAATCCCGACACCTTCACGCTGGGTGTGTGCAATGGCTGCCAGATGCTGAGCCAACTGCACAGCCTGATCCCCGGGGCCGAGCATTGGCCGCGTTTCGTGCGCAATCGCTCGGAACAATATGAAGCACGCTTGGTGCTGGTCGAGGTGCTCGATTCGCCGTCGCTATTCCTCAGCGGTATGTCCGGGTCGCGCTTGCCGGTGGTGGTGGCGCACGGCGAGGGACGCGCCGAGTTTCGTGATGGTGCCAGTCGTAAATTGGCGCATGTCGCGCTGCGCTTTGTTGACGGCGGCGGGCAGGTTGCCGAACGCTACCCCGCCAACCCGAACGGCTCGCCTGAAGGCATCACCGGCCTCACCAGCGATGACGGCCGCGTTACCATTCTGATGCCGCATCCCGAGCGGGTATTTCGCAGCGCGCAACTGAGCTGGCACCCGGCCCACTGGGGCGAAGCCTCGCCATGGTTGCAGATGTTCCGCAATGCGCGGGTGTGGCTGGGCTGAGCAACCCAGGGGGTCGGCCGGGATCACTCGCCGACGCGAACCGCGTCGGCGCCCCAGCCTGCCGCCCCGCTACCGGCGCGTGGTGCGTGCAGCGCGAGAGTGAGCCAGGGCCAGTGTGCACATGGGTAACGCGCGATTGCTACCCAATGTTTTGATGCGCCTGCGACGATCGACAAACGCCGTTGGCACGAGGTGAGCCCCGGCGGCGTCAACGTGCATTTGCGTTGTTGCTCCGTGACGTGCAAATACGCTATGGCATGCTTCCGACATACGCACTGATTGCATCGATATTGCCATCACTCAGGGTTTTCGCCACTTGCAGCATGGTCGGGTCGCTGTGCTTGCTCGATTCGTCGCGAAACGCGCGCAGGGTTCGCGACGTGTAGTCCGGTTTCTGGCCGGCCAGACGCGCAAACTCCTGGTTACCATGGCCATCAATCCCATGGCATACGTTGCACAGCGTGTCGTAAATCACTTTGCCATTGGCGGCCAGCACCGGATCGACGGACTCCGCTCGGACGGGCTGGACTGCGTAGTGGATGGCGATGTTGATGCGATCCTGCGCACTCAAATTCGCTGCCAGTTGCTGCATTACGAAGTGCTTGCGCCGGCCATCGGCGAAGCGTTCAAACTGATTAAACAGGTACTTGGCGTTCTGCCCTGCCAACTTGGGCACGTCGGGCTTGACGCTGTTGCCATCCTTGCCATGGCAGTAGGCGCAAAACGCAATCCGCTCCGCACCGCCCCGCAACGCCACTTTCCGTGCGCTCGGGTCGGCCAGTGTCTGTTCCAACTGGCGTACCAGTTCGTCCGGATGGATCGGATTGCTGGCACCAAGGCCGGCAGCAAAGCACAAGGCCGCCAGGACGGGCAGCGACGCGTAACGACAGAGGGTTGGGGGGTGAGCCGGAAGTGACATGGCTGTCCTGTCAAAGATCGTGATGATTCGGCGGTGCCGCAACGAGCGCCCACAGCTTATCCGCCGGCCACGATCGGAACATTGACGATGATCAAGGCGCCCGACGCAAATGCGCTGCCCGTGCAGCACGCAGTCTCTGCCGATCGACGCAGCCGCTGCGGGGCGACGCCTGTGCCCGCGCGTGTGGGCGTATGCTCGAGCCGCTCACACGCACCCCTTATCCCCATTGCCCGAGAACTGCTAAAGTCAGCCGCTACCTCCCTTGTCGTGTCGCCATGAACCTCATTCTCGATGCGCCTGAAGTCTCCGCCGATGAACGCGTCGCCGCCGCGCTGGTCGCGCGCGGACGGTTGAAGGATTCGGATCTGGGCCGCGCCCGCAAGTTGCTGGCGGAGTCGAGCGATTCGCTGACGCACTTGCTTGGCCGCCTTGGCATGGTGTCCGAGCGCGATCTGGCCGATGCGGTCAGCGAAGTGATGGGCGTGCCGCTGGTTGCCGCACGCGATTGCCCGGACGCGCCGCCGCCTTCAATTCAGTTATCGACCCGCTTTCTCAAGGAACACGCGCTCTGCCCGATCGCCGAAGGTGACGGCTGGGTCGAGATCATCGCCGCTGAGCCGCACGACGGCTACGCCGCGCAAGCGGTGGCGCTCGCCAGCGGCCGCGAAGTTCGGGTCAAGGTCGGGCTGCGTTCGGAAATTTCCGATCTGATCGAGCGCTACTACGGTAGCGGCCGTTCGGCGATGGGTGCCATTGTCGAGAGTGTCGGCGATGACCGTGCCGGCGATGAGGAAGATGTCGAGCACCTGCGCGACCTGGCATCGGAAGCGCCAGTGATTCGTCTGGTAAACCTGATCATTCAGCGCGCCGTGGAGTCGCGCGCTTCGGACATCCACATTGAGCCGTTCGAGAACCGGCTGAAGGTGCGTTATCGCGTTGATGGTGTGCTTGAAGAAGGCGAGAGCCCGCCCGCCAACCTGACCGCAGCGATCATTTCGCGCATCAAGATCATGGCACGGCTGAATATCGCCGAACGGCGCCTGCCGCAGGATGGCCGGATCATGGTGCGGGTGCAGGGCAAGGAGCTCGACCTGCGCGTGAGTTCGGTACCTACCGCGCACGGCGAGAGCGTGGTGATGCGCCTGCTCGATCGCGAAAGTGTGGTGTTTGACTTCGAGACGCTGGGATTCACCGACGCCTTCATGGCGCAATTTCTGGCCGTGCTGGAGCAACCGCACGGGATTTTGTTGGTGACTGGCCCGACCGGCTCGGGCAAGACCACCACCCTGTACACCGCGATGTCGCGGCTCAACACCAGCGACGTGAAGATCATCACCGTCGAAGATCCGGTGGAATACCAGATCGAAGGGATCAATCAGATTCAAGTCAAGCCGCAGATCGGGCTCGATTTCTCCGGTGCACTGCGCAGTATCGTGCGTCAGGATCCGGACATCATCATGATCGGCGAAATGCGCGACCTGGAAACCGCGCGCATCGCAATCCAGTCGGCATTGACCGGCCACCTGGTGCTATCTACCCTGCATACCAACAATGCCGCCGGCGGCATCACCCGCCTACTCGACATGGGGGTCGAAGATTATCTGCTGACATCCACCGTGAACGGCATCCTCGCGCAACGTCTGGTGCGCCGCATTGAACCGACCCATGCCGAGCGTTACGAGGCACTGCCCGAGGTGATCGAACAGTTCGGGCTACGCCGCTTCCAGCCCGAAGGCACCATTTACCTTCATCGGCCGGTGCCTTCCGCGCTGACGCCGACCGGTTATCTCGGCCGCACCACGATCATGGAGTTCCTGGTGATGAATGACCGCCTGCGCCGTCTGGTGATGCAGCATGCCGGCATGGGCGATCTCGAAGCGGCTGCCCGCGAATGCGGCATGCGCACGATGTACGAAGATGGCCTGATCAAGGCCATGGCCGGCGTAACCACCATCGAAGAGGTGATGCGGGTTACCGAAGACGCGTGATCCGGGAACGCACGCGATCATGGCGTGATGGCACGGACACGAGGCGCGTGGCGCGGCGCCGGGTAACCCGCGCGGCTGTTCACGCACGCCGTTCATATTGCGCACAAAGCAAAACCCCCGCACGAGGTGCGGGGGTTTTGGGGATAAAGACCCTGGCGATGACCTACTCTCACATGGCTAATGCCACACTACCATCGGCGCGTATGCGTTTCACTTCCGAGTTCGGGATGGGATCGGGTGGTTCCACACAGCTATAGTCACCAGGGAGACGGTGGAGCGTCGCGAACTTGGTTAAGTTGCGCCGTCTCTCATGGGGTTGGGAAGTAGTGAGCGAGTTAGAGCTGTCGGCGACGTGCCGATGAGGGGTCCGGTCGAGCCGGACGGCGATCGTGCGGTGTGTTGCGACGATGCATGATGCGATGATGAGTTGGCTTGAGGTTATATGGCCAAGCCGCACGGATCATTAGTACTGGTTAGCTCAACGCATTGCTGCGCTTACACACCCAGCCTATCAACCACCTGGTCTTGATGGTTCCTTTAGGGGAGTCAAGCTCCCGGGAGATCTCATCTTGAGGCGCGCTTCCCGCTTAGATGCTTTCAGCGGTTATCGCTTCCGAACGTAGCTACCCGGCAATGCCACTGGCGTGACAACCGGAACACCAGGGGTTCGTCCACTCCGGTCCTCTCGTACTAGGAGCAGCCCCTCTCAAATCTCCAACGCCCACGACAGATAGGGACCGAACTGTCTCACGACGTTCTGAACCCAGCTCGCGTACCACTTTAAATGGCGAACAGCCATACCCTTGGGACCGACTACAGCCCCAGGATGTGATGAGCCGACATCGAGGTGCCAAACACCGCCGTCGATATGAACTCTTGGGCGGTATCAGCCTGTTATCCCCGGAGTACCTTTTATCCGTTGAGCGATGGCCCTTC
>Ga0100392_1002249_pt1 | contig 17902 bp, 7 predicted proteins | sample CryGeymeta201516_FD_81548 | JGI IMG/M metagenome (GOLD analysis project Ga0100392, IMG submission 81548) | Groundwater microbial communities from Crystal Geyser aquifers in Utah, USA - Crystal Geyser metaG 2015-16 | ecosystem: Environmental > Aquatic > Deep subsurface > Groundwater | place: USA... | reverse complement strand
CACATTAGCTAGACTACTACTACTACTAGTGCTATGTACGACCAGGTACCACCATGGTACCTGGTATACGTTTGTCCTCTGCCTGATGTTGAGCTTCTCTCGTCCCGAGGCATCACTATCGAATTTGTTGACGTTGCTCCGTACTTGGCCAATCATATAAATTCATTGAAAATACCATCCTGTAGCTACTTAACAGATTCTTCAATAAAATGGTTCTTCAATCAAGATACATTAAATCTCTACTCCGTCAAGCTGTAATATAGAAGATTTCTTGAATTGGCCACCTCATCTTTCAGACTGATGTGGCTCAACTTTTTCGCGGTCACAGCTCAACTAAACTGATGAGAGCAATCGACTATTCCTAGAATATTACTAGAGACTACTGTAGCAAGACTAGTTAGACTACATTTCTACTACCACTCTAGTCTACTAGCTAGAGTAGCTACTCGAGTAGCAGACTACTCGAGTTCAAGAAATAATATGCTTAGGGGGCCAATCCTTCAGAAGGAGACGCGAATCCAGCGAGAGCACCAACGGAGACAGCAACTAAAACCAAAGATCAAGTAGTGAAGTATTATCTGGAGACTTCGAAGTTTCTGTTCCAAGATTATTACTGTATTCGACCAAGATGTTGGCCTTATTACACTTCAAAAAGGAGACGGACTTGGAAGATCCTGCTCTGCTGCTCGAAAGCAAACAACACAAGCAAAGCAGCGATCCGTTTTCCCACTCTACTGACACTACTTCGACAGGCTCTACAGCATGCAGTAGTACTACTACTAGTTGTAGCAGCAGGTGCAAGAGCGGCGATAGCGGCAGTGCAGTTGCGACTGACAGAGTTGCACTGAGCGAAGATAGACTCATCCAAATATCAGCTGCCAAAGTTCACCTGAAAGATATGCTTGCCAAGCACAATCGATCCGCCAAGCATCCGGAGGTAGCAAAGGCTGTTGAAGTGCTTTCTGCGCTGAATCCAACAGAAGATGCCGCACTTTCTCCTCACTTCGAGGGCACGTTTGTTTCGCTCACGAGACCCGAATTTCCGGGGCGTATCAAGCAAGAAAAGGAGAATGAACACTTAGATCAGTTCACGCTGGGAAGAATGTCGTTTAACATTTTTCAGCCAAAAGATTTAGTTTGTACAATAACTGGCACTCGCAACATCTTGAAACGATCTTTGCAAGAAGAAGATAAGGCAGATGGTGACGATAGCTCCCATACAGGTCGGACGTTCTCATATCCTCTCGAGACCCACATGTTGATACACTCTCCCAAGGGAGACTTTCCTGCTGCCCTACAAATGGAAGCATTCTGCTCTTCTGCTAAGCAACCCAAGAATAGGTTAGGCGTCGCTTTTATTGGAGGGAAAATGGTTCCCGGCGTTGAAATAAGATCTGATCCCAACAAGTTGGCCTTGTGGAAGGAAGTCTTTGCCGACGCTTACAAAAAGGCCGATGCCGAAAGATCCTACCTGTCCCGTTTGATGCTCTTCTTTTTCCAATGGATGTTCCAACTGACAACTCCTACAGACAAAGAAGCAGAACAGAACGCAGACAGCAGTGTACACTTTGAGATGAAACGCTGTCCTCATGGTTACATTGACATTCTTTATCTGGACGAAGATTTACGTATTACACGAGGTAACCGCGGTACGATTGTTATTGTAGAGCGAGCCAACCAATAAAGAGGCGAGCTCCGACTAGCAGGTTTGATCCCGCTATGATGAGTGAACAGTGACTTTTACATGTATATAATTCCTGCACGCATCGCATCTCATGAACGAAAGAGACATCATGCTTGCAAAGCTCATCCACGAAAGCACCTGAACTATCAAGTGTTCTGAAAGCAGACTGAACAGACAGAGCAAACCAGGCATACAGGTACTCATACATCGCACACACGCGACGAAATAAACCAGTGAATGTATGAAGCAAATAAGCAAATTACTTTGTTTTTATGGCATTAAATAAGCTCCACTGAAACGATCTCGATTCAATTCAACACTACAACTACCGGATGGAACGAAACAGGATAATAATACCTTCTCCGGTTCTCATTTATTACAACTAAAATCTGTACAATAGCGTTATCATGGTAAATTATTTGTACTTGCTCGTACCAAAGAACCACGCAATTGCAGTTTCTGCGCGATAGTAAATGTACAAGTACTCGAGTACACTTATTAATGAAGAGGTTTTGGGACGCGACTACGCAGCAATTCAAAGATTATAGCATCTTCCCAGCTAATGGAGAAAGGGCGGAGTCGGGCTGTCAAAAAGAAAAGCCCACTCCTAGAAACTGAAAAATAATAATGTTCGAGATTGACGTAGCTTGGCCTACCAAATGGCGTCTGCTTATAGCGTTACTAACTGCATGTGCAGCCACAATTACATTCAATTTTCGAGCAATCGACAGTAATCATTTGAAGTGTTGATTGACCGAGCAAGCTACAAAGACCCAAGGGAATGGTACCGATCATTGAATTGTCAACCAGTTCAAGTCGTTCCAAACTCGCCATTTCTCCAAGCTCTGCGGGAACCTCTCCCGAAAGTTTGTTGCCAAAAATTATGAGCTCTTTTAAATTCAATAGTTGTCCGAGCTCTGTCGGTAATTCGCCTGTCAAGTCATTGCGGTCCACCCAGAATTTTTCAAGGCTGTCAATCGCGCCTAGTTCACTTGGAATCGATCCGTCGACTCGATTCATGTGTATCAATAGCTCTTTTAAAGTCGTCAACTGGCTCAACTCAGAGGGAATAGATCCACTCATGAATGTCTGAAAGATCTGCAGCCGTACTAAATTGCTAAGCAGGCCCACTTCGGATGGAATGGCCCCTGATAAATCTGTATCATAAATAGCAAGCTCCTCTATATAATTGAGGGCGCCAAGCTGTGTTGGAAGAGACCCAGTAAGCCCATTTTCACTTAAATCAATGGTTGTGAGAGTCTTCAAAAGTTCAATTTCAGGAGGAATAGAACCCCGCAAGTTGTTTTGTGATATATGTAAATGTGCAAAGATCTTGCCATCGGGACATGCTTCAGCTCCTGGAACAGTTGTAAACCATTCGCATTCTGACATTCCATACACCAGCCAGTCCGTGGATTCACTCCATTCGAGACCGCCAGTGGCATAATACAACACTGCAAGCGCAAATCGCTGAACTTGTTGCTGGTGAGAGTACGTTTCGAGGAGTGGATCGTGCGACACCCAATCGCGTGCTCTCGATTGAGGAGAAGAGGCATCCATGAACGCAAGCTGTGTATACATTGGTAGGAAATCGTTCAAGGCTACGGCTACAGATCTGCCAGAGGAATTTGGAGGCGGTAATGGTGATGGTGTTGGTGTAGGAGTATTGTCATCTCCATTCGACGGTGCCAAGACGAAAAACACAATCAGCAAGATTGCAGCCACAATCAAAATGACCATGGGAACAGCCAAGATGCGCATAAGATACCCACAGCCGCTGTTTTGGAAGAGACTTTCCTCTTCCAATGGATATACCTCGTTTCGTTGGGGAGATGGCAGCGGTCTTTTGCCTCGTCGTGGGCTTTTTGGTCTCGATATCTCATCTCGCCGCATATCCCTTTCATCCATTCCAATTACAGAGGGTGGTCCAGTTTTCATATCTTTCATTGGCGTTAACTCAATAACCGAAGGTGGGCCTTCTCGTTGACGAGATGGTGGACGTTCTAGCCGCTGCGATCTGCTCTTTCGTGACTCCCTTAGCCAGTCAGGTGTTTTTCGGCCAGTTGTGTAGTGATTGGGTTCCACAGGCATAGATTGCGGGGTTTCTCTCCCACTGTACGACACTCTACGTGTCCTGGTAAATGGAAAAGCCATATCGCCAAAGGATCTTCTTTGCGTTTGTTTGCCTTGTATCCTTCTGTTATTAGTCTTTTCCCGATAATCTTTGTAGTCCTTGTATCCCAGAGCTTTGTAATCGATTTTGGTAATGCGTTTGGTAGACCTTTTCTTCTTTTTGTAGGCAGACTTTCGCTGACGCTTATCTCTGTCGGTACTTCGTTCGCGTCGCTCGCGTTCTTTGCGCTTCCGTTTCTTTTTCTTCTTTCGGAGTTTCTCTTTCCGTCTTAGTCGGCGCTCGGCCTCGTCCATTGCATCGATTTCTTCCGCATCTTCATCTATCAGTGATGCCCTCCTACGCTTAGCATGTAACCGTTTTTCTGTCCTTTCAAGTTGTTTATTTAAATCCTTGACCAGATACTGTTCTTTCTCAACTTCATTCTCCATGGTGTAGAGCATCTTTTTCTGAGCTTCTAACTGCCGTTCCATTCGCTTGACTTGTCGGTTCAATTTTTCCATATCATCTTCCAAAAATTCCAGATTGTCATTCTCCCTTTCTATTTCTACCTCTCTTGATTTCAACTTTCGGTCTTTGCTACGTTCTCGTCTGGTGTTGGCGACTTCATCAGCCTGTCGCCGTGTTTCCCTTGCGCTTCCTCGCCTGTGTACACTGGGTAAATCAGAAACACCTGACCAATCCGAGGGAACAGAAAATTCCAAGGGCAATCCCTCCGGATATGCATCTTCTTCTTCCTCTTCTGCATCTTTTTCTGCACAGCAAAAGTGCGATTTTTATCAACCAACAAGAACACGAGTCACGAGTTAGCAGACCGCATGATCTTTGTGCACAGTAAAATAAAGATAATTCGACAGGCTGGATTTACAACCATGACACGTACCAGGCTTCTGCTTTGATCGGTCATCATCCTTATTTTGTTTATTCTTGTCTTTCTTACGGCTTTTGTCTTTCTTTTTTGACTTGGATTTCTTTTTACCCTTGGGCTTCTTTTCCTTATGGAGGCTCCTAGAGGGTTTTTCAACGTCAATCTTGCTATTTGAAGGGGATTCTTCAGCTACATTTGGATCTTTATCGCCAGGACAAGGTGAAGGTGGTAGGGATGGTAGAGGTGGCGGTAGTGGAGGCGGAGGCGGAGGCGTAGCCCGTTGGTCTTCACTGCTGTCCTCAGAGTCACTTGCCATACTGCCGAGCAATCAGAGGATTGTCAATTCCGAATGGAACAGTTAGTTACTTGCTGCAGCGTTGGCCTACTTCTGGTCTCGTTTTTTTAAATTAGCCAGCGAATGGTGCCTTGTCCAAATTTGTTTACGTTGTTTTTGTTCTGCTTTCGCGAAAGTCACTTGGCTATTACTTGATTCATAATTCATTCGACGAGGTATCAGTGATCATCTCTCGCACATTTCATAATATTATCTACGCCCGACAAATTAAAAAAGTAAGTTGGCCTAATTACCATGTGGTACGTTAAAAGATTTTAAATAAAATAACCACTGCTAGGCCAAGAAAAATTTGCAAACCTCCTTTTTTGTCCAGCCGACCACGTAGTAGCCTAAAAGCCAGCCAGCCAAGCCAGCCAGCAGACATAAAAAAGGAAAAGATGTTTGCTTGAAATCGAAGCAAGAAACAATCTATTGCCTTCAGTCCCCACGCCACAAACTGAAGCAGTAGCATCCAAATAGAATAATAAACACCTAGTTATCGGATTCCTATTGAACAATAAAACGCCTAACACTGCAAACTGAAAGTTCTCTATGCACACACTGCATCCACTGCTGATTGTGCACTCCATCCACTCGCATCAAGCTATTGGTGTACTTCATCAGACGCGTAGTAGTACGTCTGCTGGCCTATCGCATCACGCTGAAAAATTTGTATGCGGAAGAATCTCTTGGAACGGGTTGATCGTCGGCTAGTGGCTCTCCTTCACCATAGCTTCCGGCGGGGTACACTTTGAGTTCGTTGGGATCCTCGAGACCTTCGAAATACTGTTTCACGAACCTTGCTTCGTTGCGTAATTTCAAAACCTCTGCCTTCAATCCCTTGATATCCATGGCTGAATTATAAAAGGAAAGAATGTTTCAAGATAGATATGAGTATCATAGGGAATTCCACGTGCAATCTTAGCAGAATTTTTCATGCTGCATCTCTTACCTACGGGGCAAATCATTTCAAAAGGCACCTGATCTCCAACCATGAACCATATCTTAAAGCGAGTCAAGTCAAATTCTGTTGGTTCGAAGGGGATACTGTAGTCTTTTTTTTCGCGTTCCGGTACTACGTGCAATGACACAAAAAATAACTGGTGTTAGTGCTAGCGTACGTCAAACGTGGCAGATCTAAGCAGCAGACCACTTACTGTCCCAATCTTTTTCTTTCTTTTCTTTCTTTTTACGTTTCTTCTCCTTTTCTGCCTCCAGCCGGGCTGTTTCCTCGGCTTTTCGCCGCTCCTCTTCGATCCGGGCTGCTTCCTCGGCTTTCCGCCGCTCCTCTTCGATCCGGGCTGCTTCCTCGGCTTTCAGCCGCTCCTCTTCGATCCGAGCTGCCTCCTCAGCTTTCAGCCGCTCCTCTTCGATCCGGGCTGCCTCCTCAGCTTCTAATCGTTCTTGCTCAGCTTTAGCGGCCAACTCCCTCTGTCGATTTTCTTCTGCAAGGCGCTCTTGCTCTAAGCGTTCCTTCTCGGCTGCTTCTTTCTCCAGCCTTTCTGCTTCGAGCTTGGCAAGCCGTTCCGTTTCAAGACGCTCTCGTTCACGACGAGCAACTTCTTCCTGTTGCCGTCGCTCCTCGGCAAGTTTTTCCTGTTCAAGGCGTTCTCGTTCAAGACGAGCGGCTTCCTCGAGTTCCTTTTGCCTTTGTTCCTTGGCCAACCTATCTTCTTCCTCCTGTTTCAAACGTGCCGCCTCTGCCTCTTCTTCCGCTTTCCGTGCCGCCTCGACTGCACCAGCCTTGGCCTCCTCCTTTTCTCGGTTTGCGCGATTTTTGTATTCCTCCAACTTCTGCTCCTCTTCTAATTTAAGTTTTTCCAGCTGATTCTTCATATCAGGCAAAGACGTATCTTTCCATTCAGGTTTTCGGATAATATTCATGGCATCGTCCATCATGTCATCGCGAGCTAGATCAAAGAAGCCACCGCCTTGGGCGCCGTAAAATCGCAAATTCTTTGTTCCGTCAGGATGATCAGATGCGGTTGGTAAGATCCATAGTGCAAGCAGTGAGTTGCCAGCGGCGAATGCGAGTCCGGACGGACACTTTGGCACTTACTTTATCATCTTGGAAAGGCTTTTTGATACCATTATAGAAGATACGCTGTTGCACGAGTTCAGAGACGAGAATGAAATTAGGGAAATGATGCTGGAAAGAAAAACAGCTTTTTTGGCACAAAACTGGACCTACCTGGTCATCTACCTTGATCCCCGTCTTGGTTTCCAAGAACTCTTTCATGGCGCGGCACTAGTGGACAAGAAAAGGGGTAAAGGCCTTTAGAAGTGCACTCTCGTATCATCAGGAAGATAAGCTTGCATAACTTACTGGCTCGTCAGGATCCATCAAAACCACAATCTTTTCGTCGCCATACCTAACGTAGCACTTTCTCTTCATCCAATCGTAGCTCATGATGATTAGATGATGTGTTTAAAAAATGAACTATACGCTGAGATAAGATCGGCCTTTTCTTTCAAATGTAGGAATTAAATTGCAGTGAGCACCAGTTGCACGAAAGTTACTCTGGTGTATTTGGTGTAGTTGGAAGATCAAGTTCAATGAGTAGGGTCTAAACAAAAGAAAAATAATACTCGCAATAATTAGGTCTTGTGTACTTGTGTATGTGTGGCTGAATTCGACATATTCAACTCGCAAGAAGAGTTACTACTACTAGTAGACTATGTTGTATGTTTCATAATATTTCGAAGAAGACAAAATACGTTGATTAGGGTTAATGTTAGAAAGCTAGGCCGGCTTCACTGTGAATTTTGCTCTCTCTTTCAAATTTTGGCTGCTGCTTCGTCCTTGCATCAGTCGGTCAGTTATTAGTCTACTTCTTGCTTTTCCGCCATGACTGTGGGCACAGGTTGCGAATAACCTTGTCCTTCTTGAGTGCCTTTTTGAGACCAGAAATGCGTGTCATTGGTGGGACATTCTCAATAATTCCAAAAATCCTACCCGTTTGACGTCGCATGGCGCGCTGTTGATTCTTGCTTTCCGCTCCCGACAAAATAAGTACGGCTGCTAGCGGATTCTTCCAAAAGGCATCGTCAACCACATTGGCGGCCGACAAAGGAATGTAGGTCTTCAGAATGTCCACCCAGGCAGCTTCAATTTCGGGGTTACTGGACAACAAGTACACAATTTTTTCAATGAATTCCAAGGTCAACCAGAACGGGCTTTCCTGCAGTACCTGGCCCACAATCTCTAAACACTTTTGCTTGGAACCGGCCAGGTTAGATTTGAAAGCGAGAGGCATGGTAGCGAGAACAGAATCCAAGTCGCTGGACGTCATAGTAAGCCCGTGCGTAAATGGAGATCGCTTCAGTGGAAAGGATGGCATGCTGTCTACCAAGACTTGGTCGCACTGTTCTAAACCTTGATGAATTTCAAGGGCCTTGAACCACTTTAGAGCAATTTGAATGTTATCCTTGTTGATACACGTTCCAGAGAAGGGGTTTACGAGTTTTCGCACCAGGATCCACTCTTCAACGTCTGTTGCATTACCAAAGTTGAAACGGTACCTACCATGTTCGCGAACTCGACGCTGAATCAATGCGCTGCAAGCAAAGTCTCGGTTGCGTTCATGGAATTCTTGGCCTCCCACTACAATGACAATGTCGGTGTCGGGGTCGGTGTCAGGGTCGCTCACATGATTTCCGATGGAAGTTTTGGAAGGAGATATTTCACGAGCTTGTTTGCGCTCGGAGTCTTTCGTGTGAAGTTGCTTGTGACTCGACTTGTTCTTGCGAGGAATACGACAGGTCATGCACGGCAATGTTGGCGGAGGAACACCTTCTACCTTGATTTTTGTTTTTGAGATCATTGTTTTTAGTGGTTTGTCTATGGAAGCACAAAATGAAATATTGAATGGTTGGCAAAATCAATTTAATGTGCGTGTGTTGCATTGAAAGATAATATATCGCTGTAGACTGTCAATACAAGAACGGCGTGGGACATTGAAACCGTTGAAAGCATCACACGCTGATCGAGTCATCGTGTTCAAGTGCCGTTTCAGTGTCAGATCATCGTGAGATGCGAAAAACGTTGTCCTTCTTTTTTTTTCTTCTCGTCGGCTGTTGGACTATTATTTGTCGGGTGTTTGTCGTTCGTCGCATCCTTCATGGCGTGAGCAAGATAGTAGTCTACTAGTACCTGGTAATTACAGATTTTCAAAGGACGCCAAAAAAATACTACTGGCGTTGGTTAAAACTTCAACACCCGGGCGGGATTAGACTCAAATTTTGACAACCTCCTCCATTGACAAAACTACTACCGTACTACTACTCGTCCAGTACTACAACTGGTAGTGTAGTAGTAGTAGTAATAGGTCTACTCGTTAGTATTACTGCTACGTACTCTACTAGTAGTCTACTAGTACTACTAGACATACGGTAGCGGCTGCTAGTAGTAGTACTACTGCTAGCTAGGGCAGACTACTAGCTACTATAGTAGCTACTAACTAGACTACAACAACATCATCTCCTCCTCATCAAAATTGCGGAGTACTGTACTACTATTGATTGTGAGTACTGTATTGATTATAGTGAATCCGTAAATGACTGAAGAGCTTCGTCTCATGAAAAAAGAACTGCAGGTAGCAGGAAACCAATCTACGCACTACTAGGTAGTACTGTACTACTGTAGTAATAGTAATATATCGTAAACTTTTCCTATTAAATTGTATTTTGTTAATCCAATCCAACTCGCACTCAAACGCCAGAACTTGACGTCAGACAAGATAAGAGTGAGCAGCAAGAGAGCAGTGGGATCCTCTCGAATGAATCAAGTCAATTTGAAAGAAGGAAGAAGTGGATTGCCGAGATTGCCTTTGCTTTTGTTGGTTGTCTCTCTCTTTCAATTATCGGCTTTGTCAGAAGAATGAGTCACGATGATATACGTTCGGTGTCGTCGATGCTGCAGTTATCGCCGGAATTCACCCAACAAAAGGCACAATTGCTGCTGGATATTGCCAACGCGGTAGAAGAGTCGAATGCTCGCAAACGTCACTTTCAACACAAACTTGCCCACAACAACGGCGGCTTTGTGGATACTATCGTCATGGATGCATTGATTGATGACTTGGAATCGGCTGCGGGTGGAAAAGCGACAACTGTCCATGCAGGCGCTACCTGTGAAGATAGGGCAGCAACTGCAACATCCACCCTAAACCGTGTAACATCGTCCCTGGAATCGGCTGATAATATCTCGTTGGTGGAAACCACAACTAATACGGCTCCTACTAGTAATTGTGGTAAAGGTACTGGTGATAGAAGCAATCCTGAACAGCTTCAAAAAAACCTGCCGCAATTCCAATTCCAAGGCCAAGGAGAATCTCCCTCAAATAATATCAGTGGCAAGGATAGAGTTCCTGTGGATCACCATCAAATCCAGCTCTTGTATTCGGCTATGATTTCGTTTCGAGAAAATGCGGATTTACGGTATCAGTTATTAGAATTGAGACATTTGGATCTGCGAAAAGCTTTTGTGGAATTAGAAACACGGTACCGAAAGGTGCAGGCACAAGAAGAGGCATGGCGAAAATCATGTCAAATCATGCAACAAGCTGCTGTTGAAGAAGGAAAAGGAAAAGGAGGAGTTGCACACTCGAAAGGCGATGATGCCAACAAATGTCCTTTGCAAGCTCATACAGTGCCTGTGTTACAAAAAGAATTGCGATCCTTGTCAGCGCAGAGAAATCAACTCATGCAAGCCAATTTGGAATTGCGAAAGCAATTGAAACATGTTCAAATGCTCCAGACACAACAGCAAAAGAACCCAGACAAGAACAATGGAAATTGTTGTCAGAGATGCCATCCACAATTGTTTGAGGTCCATCAAAAGCAAGTAGACTTGGATTTCAATCAAATGGTCGAACATTATCCGACTACTGCCCCCGACCGCCAAACACTACATAGTGATGAAGACGAAGACGAAGAAGAAAAGGAGCCGAACAGGAGGGTCGGCGAGTCAAACTCCAATTTTCATCAGATTGATAAAGATCAAAGTCTTGAAGTCAGAATGAATATGATGGGAATGCGTTTAGGTTCAAGCAGAAAGATGAAAACTCAAACGAATAGAGAGAGAGATGAATTCGGGGAATCGATAAGAAAACAAAAGAGCACCCGTTGGTCGCCACCATCATTGTTTTCTGCAGTAGACGGCCAACACCATTCTATTATCCATAACAACCAGTCTGATGAGCCGCTGACATCGAATGCACAAGTGGTGGCTCGAATGACGCCTACACTAACATCTTTCCTGCCGATTCGGCATAAAAATAAACAATCCTCACCGGAAAACAAGACAGCCCCAACAATTGTCCAAGATATCCAGTTTTCACCCAGGCGAGCTACCGCAAAACATCTATCCTCCGCCACTATTACTGGTAGGCAGCCACAAGACATAGAATTAAGTCCAAGCGAAACTACTTGCCTCGAAATCCCTACTTCTTCGAGGACTGAAATCCAGCACAATTTGTTACCAGGTGTCAAAGATACCGCCGGAGCCACAGAAAATATTGAAGTCGTGACACCTGAGAAGGAAGATTGCTCTAAAATAGTGAATAATCCAAAACAAGCTATTTCAAATGGGAAGGTGAAAGTGTTAACTTCCACTTCCACTTTAAAAACCAATTTGACCTCGCATGGGTCGGCAGAAAGTGCTACTCCTTTACACAAAGCAAACTTTCCGTTTCGTAAGCGAAAGTCTTCGCAACAACGACCTCATGGGCATCATCAACAACAGCGACTACAGCAGTTACCAAATACTCAACAATTACATCATCCTGAAGGTCGGCATGTAGTGCAACCGCAACAGCATGTAAGATCTGTTCAACGACATCATTCTGCAGGTGTTCCCTCTGTTCCGTCCAAGCCTGGCCCGAATGACACACAGTTGAAGCATTCACCGCAAAGCAATGGTTCTCACCCTATTCAATCGTTGACGATGAGGAATGCTCGACATTGGGAATTCGCTGCTCCATCTGAGGAGCAGATTGCTTCCCCAATGAGATCGAAAGCCCTTAGGCAACACCATGCGGGTCGAATCACAGGGAGAGGAACGGATGTTGTGCTTTTACCGCCGGGCTTGGGGGCGAGTCCTGGGAGCTCCAACGACAATGCAACAGGAAGGCATCTTGCGCCGCACTCTCCAAGAATAGCTCCTACCACGCATCGAGGAGGGTTGCCACCAGTAGTGCAGCAACCGTCTGCGACCCTCCTTTCAAATAAAAACAACGAAGAAAAGGCAGCACCAGCACCCAAACCTCAATCACGGTTTCAGCGTATCAAGAATGCTCTGAGGCAGGAAATATAAAAGTGAATAAAAAAGACGATGAAAAACATAAAATTTTTATGACGAAATTATATGAGTTTCGGCGCCTTGCTTGACTAGCTGGCCGCCTGGTCTATTTTCTAGTAAATTACATTCGTATTCCGTTCTGACAATCGCTTGGGATTCTTCTGTTTCTTCGTTTTGGACGACTTAAAGATGCTTCGTTTCGAATCTTCCTGCTGTGCCATTTGAGCCAACTCTCGCCATTTGCTCGCTTGCATAGGAGTACGCATATTAGGCGAAAGGTAGAGTGAGTGAGAAGAAGGAGCAGCGTGTAGCGTTTGCGCCTGTGGTTGAACCGTCTTGTCTGATTGTCGCAATTTGGCGGAAGTCTGCTCTGCCAGAACAGCGGACATAGATGTTGATTCGTCGCTGAAGGTAGGAGCCGACAAAATATTCGTAAATGTGCTTCCATCGTCTTCGTCTTCCGAAATTACGGATTGAAGTCGAAAGTTGCTGGATTCGCTGTGCTGGCTTGCCAATGTGACTGGTCTCTCACTGTAGCCACTGCCGGTGGAAGAAGCAGATCCCAACACTTCATTCAACAGGAGTTCCGCGAAATCATCAGCTGCTTCATCGCAGGGAAGGTCTTCTCGCCCTTGGCTCTCTCCAGCCATATCGGCCTGGCTCTCTGCCGACGATGATTCAAGAACAGCATCCAAAATCTTGTCCAATTCTGCGTGATTATCCTGGGGATCGTTTTCAACAACAGCAACATTGCTGTGTCTGTTGTCGTTTCCTTCTTTGAGCACTGTAGCGACAGATTGAATAAAAGTCGAATCATCATTCGAATCGTAGCTCTGTTGGGAGAAATCATCCCCACCCATATCGGTTTCCTCGTCAGATGGAGACTGCTGTAAAAGTGACCCAGCCTTTTTGTTGTTAATGAGCGGTGTTTTTACCAAATCTAAACCCGGTTCCGCGGAAGCCGAAACAAAGTATTTTGGATTCGTGTCATGAAATACTTTGGTTCCTTGAGTGGCAACGGAATGAGCATCAAAGGACAACGATGCCTTCTGATGAATGTTGAGACAGGTTTTCGCCTTATAACCGAGGATTTGTGGTGTTCGTAGCATGGGTCTGTCGCCTGGCAACGAAGTACTTCCTGCGGTGGAAACCGAGGTACCATCCAGGGAGGCACCGGAAGAGACAACATCACGAGGCTCAAGTGGTGGACCTCCGTTGTCGAACTTGCTCGCCAATGCGTGAACTCGCCCTGTAACAATCTTCTTCTTGCTAATGCTGGGCGACTTCTTCTTGACGGGTACCGCCTTTTCTTGCTTTCCATTTACCACAAACTTGTTTTTCGCGGCTTTGAAGCGCAAGACAGGAGAGTCTGTGGCTTGAGCAGCAGATTTATTCTTTTGTAAGAAAGGAGTCACACCCTTAGTGAACTCGCAGTATTTCCAGGTCCGTACCATCTCCTCTGGAGTGGCAGCAATACTTTCAGTGTTAGTCTCAGGAGACTCTTGCGTTGGTCGACTGGCGAAATGATCGAGTTGTGATTCTGACTCAACAGACTCTACACTCTCGCGCTTTGAGACAGAGCTCTCGTTACTTTCTCGCTCAAAGACAGGATCAGCAAGATCAGAAACCTTGGACTCAATGGCAGGGATGGATACATCCTTGGGTGCTGCTGTGTTTTCATCGGCATCGGTCTTGAAGGAAAAGTTCCAAGTGACGCTGTGACGACTTTTCTGAGAACTGGCAGCTTCGCTCGGGGCAATGCTGTGGGCATCTGAGAAACGCACAGACTTTGACGAAGTACGATCACTGCGGTTCGACTGTCGAGAGGCAGTTTCAGAGGACACTGTATGGGGATATGTGGAAATGCCTTGGTGAATGCTGACAGGAATGCGAATGGAATGCTGAGACCGACGAGAAGTTCTTGAGCGAGAGCCAAAAGTAGAAATAGAAAATGAGGTACTCTCTCGCTTTGCTTCTTCAATTTGCGTGGGCACCTTTGCCAAAGCTGAAATGTCATTGCGTGTTTTTGATAGGGTCAAAAGGGAACTTTCGCTGGCATAGCTGGGCGAAAACAGGAATGCTGCATTGCTTCTGGCTTGGTCCGACAGGAGAGGTTGTCCGGGGGACTCCGCCGTCGACATAGGCGATTCGAGAGACATGAAATTTGGATTTGAGACAGCCAAGGCCCGCTCCTTCTTGGTAGCAACAGTAGTAGGGGTGTCTTCCAAGAAGCAACCGTAGGCAATATCCCGGTAGTCGTGTGACTCTATCATGCTAGGTGCAGACTCTGTCGCTTGGATCTGCATATCGCGACTAGATCGAGACATGCTATCAAAGGACTGTGTGTACATGGCAGGTTGATCGATCTTGGCTTGTGCCACGGCCTTATTAGGCGCATTGATACGAGGACGGAAGGGGCTTCCCTTTGGGTAGGTCGTCGAGGACGTGACGGGCGTGAATGCGTCCTTGTCTTTGTACGAATAGGCACTGCCAAATGAAGACGTTCCTGCCGGAATTATCGAAGCTCGGGGGGTCTCCTGTAGTACGTCGTGAACATAGGGTCGGAGACTTTGCGGTTTCGATTGTGTGGTGGACGCAAGTTTGCTCTGAACCAACACTTGTTTAGCCGACGTACGCTGGTCTAGAAAGGAAGTCTTAGGAGCTGTTTTGTCCAAGAGGGCAAACTTGCTGTCGTTCTTTGAGTAGGCGGCTTCCGGATTGTTCTTCAGTGATTGATGTTTGCTGCTTTCCAAATTTTCATCGGAAGGCTGTCGTTTGATTTGATCAAAGCTTTTGCATGTTCTCATTGCATTTTCACAATCGATGGAAGAAGCAAAGGAGGACTTGGGTAAACAATTTGAATCGATGGGATAACTCTTCCGCTGGAGATTGAGCGAATCAGTCATCGCCTGCGGGGGTCTAGGCGAGCTAATAGCGACAAGTGGCTCCTTGTTCATCTTAGGGATAATGTGGGTTTCATTTTTTCTAGGTAGTACTGCCGTACCTTTCACTGATGCAGACTCGTTGCTTGCTTCTTCATCAGCAGGTGCGGGATTGTTCTCTTTGTCGTCATTGTAGCTTGTCGAAGTTTCATGTTTCAACGCAGGAGTATTCAAATTAATGAGGAGGCCCTTGGGCTGCAAGCTTGAAGTTGCCGTCGATTTGCTGCTGCTCGCAAAGCTTTGCCGAGGATTGTAAGCGATTTTATCAATGTATGCATCATCGTGGTGCAATACTTGGACATCCTTGTAGTAGGCGTTCCAGTAACTTGACTCGTGCGAAGTGGCCTCGCTGGTACTCGTCACAGTACTTGCAGGCCGGTCTTTATTGGTCTTGGTAGCGGCTAGTCCGTTGGCACGACTACATTCGTCAACCGACAATCGTTGTTGTTCCTGACTCATTTCGTCAGTTGATTTGCGCTGATCGTACATGCCAATCAAATTGGAAACAATGGCTTTGACATTCTTAAAACTGTCATCACGAGACAAGTTGAAAGCTTCATCCCCCGGAGCATCTTGTGATCGCTTCCTAACAATGGGATCACCCTGTGGTCGTGTATGTTCTCGTTCGTATTGACTGAAGAGTTCCGATGGTCGAGAATTTCGACCGCTTTTGCGATGTACGTGACTTCGGAGATCACTGATTCCGGAAGATCGTCGTGGCATATTGCAGCTGGCAGCCGTAGACGTCGGCTCGGATTCTCGTTCCACACAACTGGTGGTAGTTGTGGTGTAGTACGTACCGTCTTGTGACTCTCTCCAAACAGGGTTAAACGTAAGTTCATGTTCGGCTCCATCAATAAACTGCAAGACAGTGGGTTGATGTTGACTTGTTGCCTTGTCGACTGGTAGATTTTCGACCGCCTCGTACGGATCAAAACCTTGCTCATCTCCGTGTTCTTGAGGTTGATACAGTTTTCGTGTGCCATCTTTCAAAGCTGCATGTCCTCTCATTTCCACAGACAATCGCTGCGCTTGGACGTGTTGACGATGAGCCTGAACATTGTCCTTCATGAGCTGAATCTTGTGGTTCGATTCTTCAAAGCATCCCGTCAAACAGTCGGTGGCTTTGTTGACTTGACGTTTGGCCTTGACTAAAAAAGGTGCAGTTTTATTGTTGTTGTGTTCATCATTGGTAACTTGTTTTTTGTCGCTTTCCTTGGAAACACGTCGAGCTCCAGTCGACGATGATTTGCGAGCCATTAAGCGAATCAAAGACTCTTCCTTCTCCTTGGAGGGGAGACCTTCACTGGGAAAGTAAAAGCAAGCCGGAGGGGGCAATTCGCGTTCTCGGTGTTCGTGCTTGTAAGCACTGTCCTGTGTAGCAATGACCTTGGATTTTCGACGACGATCGGCGGCTGGAGTTTGCCGGACAGCACCAGCAGCTGCACCACCACGACGATTCTGATGACAAAGTACTTTTTCCGAAGGCAATCGAGTGCCTGGGGGTTCTTGGGGCGGTTTTGTTCGCTGTAATTGTTGTTGCTGTTGCTGGCGGTGAAGGAACATGGAAGGATCTGAGAGGTCCGACATAGGAGAGACGAGCTCAAATTTTTTTGCGTTGCTGCTCGGATCCCATTCTGGTGGAGGTTCGATAGGCTCTTCTTTGGAGACTTTGTTACCCATGGTTGTCACTGGCGGTTGTGGATGATTGTTTTGCGTGACTAAACTGTGTGTTTTATCTACAATCGAATGCTGCAGATATAAGCCTTTGCGTTTGTGTTTTCGTTGGTAAAAAAGCTTTTGTGCGAGGGTGAGTGCTTCTGTTGTTGTTGAAATTGTGAGCTCCTGAGGGTCGATGACAGTTTGAATGGGCGTTGTCTAAGTCGAAAAAGTAAACTGCTATTAGTATGATGCGTATTTGTTCTATCACATTAGATGCACACTTACGCAGAAGGTGAGGGTCTCAAAATCTGTTCTTTTCCTCGTTTTCTTCGTGGAATTTGGACTGTGCTCACAGAAGAGTGGAATCAATCCATCTGAATATAACATAAGTTGTGCAAGGCCTACTCCTAGCTAGAACTAGAATTCCAGTATATCCTGGAGCAACCCATTGACAATGTGTTCAAATTGAAAACAGACTTGATAAAGTGTTGGATAAACACGTCGTACTCGGTGGAGTACTCGCGTATAAAATAAGTATACATGAAATGAAAATACAGCAGGGTCATGACCTGCAGCTAAATATGTGTGATACTTTTTCACCTTTGTGGTGTTTCTTGGACTACTCTGGAGACACATCTGGGATACGGAATGAAAATAAAGAAATAATTCGCTGCATGTTTGCACCCCTCCCGGTCATGACATTATAATTACTTCGTGCGACTTCTTTAGTGCGCTGGTCGCCAGGTTACCACCAACGAGAAAGGTCTCTCTATTGGGTTGGAAGACGAGGGCACATCTCTAACCTGCATGGAGGTTGTTTCGTTAGGGACGACGAGTATGGAGAGGATATCTGAGAAACAGATGAACTCGTGCCATGATGAATATGACAGGCTGAACCCTGCTTTTTTTCAACTTGTACAGTGTCCTACCCTATTATTATTCCGGCATACTCAGAATTGCAGCTTGACAAGCTACTTGAGT
>Ga0100392_1002231_pt1 | contig 17998 bp, 13 predicted proteins | sample CryGeymeta201516_FD_81548 | JGI IMG/M metagenome (GOLD analysis project Ga0100392, IMG submission 81548) | Groundwater microbial communities from Crystal Geyser aquifers in Utah, USA - Crystal Geyser metaG 2015-16 | ecosystem: Environmental > Aquatic > Deep subsurface > Groundwater | place: USA... | reverse complement strand
GACACCACGGCAAAACTCTTTGCCGCACGCAGAAATTGAAATTGGGTTATTCGTACGCAAGTGGAAAACAGTAGTTTGGATAAGATGCAGGTTATATCGTTTTAGCTGGTGCCACTCTCGGCCGCCGCGACGTCGTCTTGACGCTCGGCTTTCTGCCTTACATCGCCCACGTTTTGGAACCAACGAACTTCCTCGAAGATTTTTTGTTTGAGAGTCTCTAAATCAATTTCAAGCGAATCTAGAAAGGCTGGTCCAACTAGTGGCGCATCTGCCACGGTTTCCAATTCTTTTCGTCGGACTCCCTTAAAGAACTCGTGATCCAATGCTTCTTCAGCCGTGCAGCGTGACTTCGGATTGAATCGAAGCATACGGTTGAGCAGGTCGATGGCAGCAGGATCAGCCTCTGGATAAATGCTTTCAAGCGGCGTTCCCTTCGTCTGCTTTATGGAACCTATGTATTCATCTGCATTCCCAATGGAAGCAAGGTCTTCTGCAGAAGGCGTGCCTATTATTCCGAAAATCATACTTAGCTGGTCCAATCTTTCCTCTGTCTTGATCGTGTCCAGATCTCCTGAAAGGGGGTAACAAGTCCCTCCAGGAAATAAAGGTTTTCGATCTTGATATCCTGCAACGCTACCTTCTTGCATACTCAAGAGTTCGGCAAGAATGCATCCTAAGCTCCAAATGTCAACGGCCGATGTATAGGGCTGAATCAAAATCAGCTCGGGGGCTCGGTACCATCGAGTGACGACATGCTTGGTGAGCTGTCGCGTGATGCCCAGTTGCTAAGCATAATAGAAATGGATAGTTCATCATCAGATATTCAACGTTAGTGGATGATAAAGAGTGGTCTAACTTGAGACCGAGGTGTATTCCTGTGACGTACCGGCGGAGAAGCAAAGTTTTTGGAATGTTTTGGGCCCAAAGGGTCGGTGGTGGTGCCTGTTTTTGATTTGTCTTCCTGCTCGGAAGTAACTATTCTAGCCAACCCAAAATCGCAGATCTAGCGTTGAAGACACAGTGTAAAAACGTGTTGAGCAGTAGAATACTTGCGGGAGTAGATCGATGTACCTAATCACAGTATCTTACCTTTAACGAGCAATCTTCGTTCAACAAAATGTCTGAAAAGAACGAATCGACGATAAGCAATGTGTCAGCGTGAACCCTATTTTCACCGTTCCAGAAGTCGGCCCAAAGATACGACAGCAAAACACGTACTCGCTGGCTTCAAATCTCTGTGGATCACGGAAAAGGAGTGAATATACTTTAGACCTGTTAGCATTTGGTACAAGAACGTCTGAATGTGTTCTGTAGTAAGGTACTGTGGAGACATGATAAGCTTGTATAAATCCGTGTCAACGTCTGAAACGCGCAAGGTTGGAGGGAAACGCAAATGACGGATAAGGTGTGCTTGCCAATAAAAGCAGTGCATGATATGCTCTTCTGTGGGAAAACGTACATTCGAATACGAGGTATAAGTCGTGGAAGTCGTCCAAATCATCCGTAGGAGGCTGCACCACATCCAGCAGATTAATGATGCAGCCATGCCCACGAAGTCGCCTCAAAATATGTATCTCTCTATAGAGTCGTATTGAATCTATCTCCTGATCAAATGGAGAAAGAATTCTCTTGATAGCAACATAGGCATCCGGGCGGCCAGCGTACTTATCGACCGCCTGTGCCACTTCTCCATAAGACCCTCTTCCCAAAATACGGATCATCTTGTATCGATCACTGACAGCCCATTCCGAAAAGTCTTCCGTCATACTCAAGACTCTTCCCCCCGATGATGAATCTCTTTTGGGTGCTGGTGTTTCTGCCCCCTCCAACAGCAGTTGCTGCTGTTCCAATTGGTAGGCATTCAAAACGCCCTCTCGGAAGGGAAGGGGAGTGGCCAAGCCCGCATCCAAGAGTGCCTTGGGATGGCTAGCCGGTGTAGATGGAGGAGCAGGGGGTACCTCTTGATGGGCATATGCACTGGTAGGTATTGGGGATGCTACCGCGTGATAGCGCTGAGAATGGGAGGAATTAGAACTAATATCAGAGGAAGGTGACACAGAACCAGAGCTGGCTCTTCGTTGACGGTGGTCATCTGCCGGCATCTTCCTATCTTCATCGTGATTATGATCGTGATCACCTTTAACGTTGGAAGTACAGGGAGTCTTGGTATTTTCTGTCACAATGGCCGGCGTCCTGGATCCCTTGGCTGCGGGTTGCTGGGAGGAGGATGCAATTGGCTTGAATCTCTTTGTCGCTGGGGTATCTGCCTGTTCCTCTCCCGAGTCCGTTGTCTGAGGACGTTGTCGTGCTGTCGTTTTGATTTCTTCCGCAGTCGATGGATTCAGAATCATCCCTGTCTCCTGTTGCTGCTCCATGATCCGATCATCCAGCGTCTGAACTGCGGCAGTCCGCGGTGTTTCATCACCATCAGCCCCTCCTTGGCTAGTACCGCCCTTCTCCTCCATAATACCTAGCTAGGTGACAATGGAGGATAGGATAGTGGCTAAAGTAGAAACTTCTCTGACTACCTATGAACTCAATGATGAAACGATTCTATTCTTGTTGGCGTACTCGAGTCCAAAGAAGGAAAGAAAGCATCAAATAAATGCTACTGAGTAGTACCTACTAACCGGCACAGTGAAAAATCTACTTTTCAGATTTTCTAATGGCTTGTTGGGTGCTTATGTGTCAACAGGTTGGATATCCTTTGCTAGCTGATATCAGGTTAGTAAAAAGTAGTGAGATTGTAAAAGCAATGATCGGCGGGAGCGATGTCTTATGAATATATTCTTTTTGGAGTATCTTTTTATTTGATGGACGATGAAAGGAATCTTTCGTTTTCGTATTGCAAGATCTCTTAAGGTTTTTTCACTTTCAGAAAAATTGCCCGGCTGGTCATAATAACCCGCCACCCTGACTTAACTACTCTTACGTACGAGTAGACTACTTCTTGGCCTCATCTTCTCTGTTCCACTATTTTTTTACACCTCGAAGGAGTTGCTAGCTAAATAACTCAATATTATTATTTGATGGCTAGAATGCGCATGGCACCTTTCAATAATGTCCTCTACTACTGGCATCCCTAATGCAGCCAGCTGGGACCAAATAATGAATGTAGTTTTAAAGTGAGCGCGCCACAATTTCGTTTGCACCCATCACTAGTAGAGCCCATTTTCCAATCGGCACTGCGCATTGTCTGCACTTCTTGTGAAGAAATGTGGTGTGTTTCTTTCAGCGCATCCTATTGCTAAAAACAGTTTGACGCCTGCGTGTTTTCTTCATTGCGCAAACGAAGAATCGCCGGCAAGCTCCATCCTCCGGCAAATACCACTCTCACTTTCTCCTCCATTTCTTGACAACCAATCTCGGAGCAAAATTTCTCAATTTGGTTTGATTGTCAGTGAATGAAGCAATGGTGCAACAACAGAGACAAAACTATGTTTGCCATTCGACACGACTCCAACAACTATTCCATTCCAGTATCTTTTAGTGCTGTATACTACTACTACTGCTACTAGCGTCTACTCGTAGGGGAAAAATGCAAAATCAACTTGAAGGGAAAACGCAACTTTGGTTTCGTCGCACACTTGCTTCTTGATATATTTGGAGTACTCGGGATCCAAAAGGCAAAAGGCCGACGACGTGTCGTATTTTACAATTTTTTTTTCAATTCGGCCTGGCCTCGCCACGCAATTGGAACTTCGATGGCCCAAGAGTGTTTTTGACTAATTATTACGAGTCGAAGCAGCTTTGTTGAAATAATAATGATATTCTCATATACTCCTGCCTTTTGAATTCTTGCTACTACGCTGCCTATTCTACAATAATATCTTTGTCATCGGAGAACAACCAGTTACGCCTAGCTTCATTCGATTTTTTAGCTCATACTGGCCATCACGCTGGTACAAAGACTCGATTACAAAACGCACCTTCCGATCCAATCCTTTTTCCTTTTTCACTCTGGACTTTGGATTACCTCAACCCTCAACTGCCGATAAAAATGACACAAGGATCCAGTTTGTCCCGGATAGTACTCAGCCGACTTCGCAGTGGCTGTCCAAGGTTGGGGACCAGCAATAGCAGAAGAAGCAATGCAGCAATTCAAATGCAGCTACGACAGAAAACGTCCGCTTCGGCTTTTGTTGATTTTGTCTTTACGGATTCTGTAAAGGATTCGGTCAAATCTTCTCTTCTCGACCGAGCTTCTTCTGCTGACAGTCGACTCTGGCAGCGCGACGAACAAACAAAGCCTCATATTAACGGTACCATCAGCCAAACAACAACTACAGCGAATGGCGGCGATAACGATGGCGTGAATGATCCCATTACAAAATTAATGGACCCCTTGGACGATTGGAGCCTCGATCGGTCCACAAAGTTTTGGCCGGATGTACCTCCCAATGTCATATCTACAGCAGAAGCCGATCCCTTTGCCTTGGCCAAAGTGGAATTGGATGATTTGTCACGATCCATTCGCCAAGATTTGTTGGGCACAGATCATCCCGTGCTGAACCAAGCAGCCGCTTACTTTTTCGATGATGATGCTGGTGGGAAAAAAGTCCGACCCATGATGGTGTTGCTCCTATCGCGGGCTTTGGCGGATTCCTTCCACCTTGCACACGACAACAACAATACTGTTAATACGGAATTGTTCTCGAGCCCTCTCGACTTTCAGCGCCACGATTTACCCTCTGCTCAGCGACGTTTGGCCGAAATATCCGAAATGATTCATACAGCTTCGCTATTTCACGACGATGTTATTGACGAAGCAGATACAAGACGAGGAATGTCTGCCGTGCACAAGGTATTTGGTGACAAGGTGGCCATTTTGGCCGGTGATTATTTGCTAGCTCGCGCTTCGATTTGTCTCGCCCGGCTGCGACACTCGGAAGTGATCGAGACCATGTCGACCATCATTGAACACTTGGTGCGAGGAGAAATTATGCAACTGCGTGGTACGTCGAAAACCGAGCGTAATCGCGAACGATTGCAGTATTATTTGCGCAAGAATTACTACAAGACTGGCAGTCTCATGGCCAATTCCTGTAAGAGTACAGCATTGTTAGGGAATTACCCTCCGGAATTGGTGTGGGCCTCGTACCGGTACGGGAAGCACTTGGGAATGGCATTTCAGCTAGTGGACGATATTTTGGATTTTGAAGGAAATGCTAGCGACCTTGGAAAACCCAAATTATCGGATTTGAAATCTGGATTGTCAACGGCGCCCGTTCTGTTTGCGTCGGAAGAATTTCCTGAGCTGGAACCCATGATGGATCGAAAGTTCCGCAACGAGGGAGATGTTGATACTGCAGTGGAGCTTGTCGTCAAGAGCAATGGTATTGAAAGGACAAAGGATCTTGCGCGTGTTCACTCGGAACTCGCGATGGAAGCTATGCTTGAGCTCAACGGAGGTGTGTACCGTGATTCACTGATCACTCTGTCTCACAAAGTCGTGTCAAGAACCAAGTGATTTACTGAGTGTGAGTGTGCGCTTCAAATAAAAATTTGACTGGAATCAGCAACGTGAGTTTGCACTAATAATAATATGAGAATATTCGGATAACCCCCGATGCGTGCGCAATTCGGTTGAGGCGAATCCTCGTCGTATGCGCATGCAGGAGAAAGCTACGAGTAGTCAACAATTTAGAGTTCGAACCATTTCTAGTGGCTGTTCGTTAGGAGATGAGGGATTTTATAAAACGAGGCGAGAACTATTCATCTGAAAATTCTACGAAGCGAAAACCACAGGCTGGCTAGAATACTACTTGAGCAGCTCAAGAGGTATTGTTTAAAAGGCCAGCACGACTTGAACGCTTTAGTAATACTACTGAGTTAACCCATCACATTACGCTCAATTATTACTGTAGCAGACTTTTACCGCCTGCTGAAAGCAAGATCCCAATCCCGTTTGCTTAGTCGTGTCTTGCAGTCGTTGCTCAACGCATTCTTCCATCATCATCCTATCATTCCAAACAAAATCCGGTAATAAACAAGGAGAAAAGAAAGCTCCGAGCTGCAACCCCGACGAGCGCAACTCACAGCATAACAAATAAACCATTATTTCTTCACACAGCACAAATGGAGAACGGGCTCATTCCTCAAGGTATGTTAATGTTGAAATCTTACTAGCGGGGATAATTATTTGTATACAAAAAGGGGGAAGTGTAACCGTTTTGAATCTTGTTGACATTCTTCACCGTGCCGGACCCTTGAAACCGTCCTCTGATCACCTCTGACATTGACATCCTCTCCCTCGGCTTTCTCATAGCGATTGAAATCGTAAGGTTCGTCATCCAGCTGTGTTCAAAAGTTCTCTCCTCAATTGTTACAGTTTTTTGTTGTTGGTTTCTTCTGGCCATTCCTTGTATATGCACACACGCATGAGTCTTGCTTTGCTCAACACATCACCTACATTCTTTCTGGGGGCACTTTTCTTAGCAAGGCGATCAAGGCAGATAACGAAAAGGAATATGAACAGGCGTTGTCGCTATATCGCGATGCCTTGGCTCGCTTCACGGTAAGTTTGGAAATATTTGAGAAAATTGAGTCTCGAGTATTTGCCAGTGTCCACTCAACTACCAATGAATTCCCTTTGTTTTCCTGGCAATGAAAGATGGGATTGAAATACGAAAAGAATGAGGCGCGGAAGAAGTTGATCATTGAGCGCGTCGAAGGATACATGGTCCGTGCGGAAGAACTCAGCGATTATTTGAAAAAACAATCAGAATTGGACAAGAATGGAGGCGGCGGAGCGGCTACCAGAGCCAAAGGCGACGGAGGAAACGACGACGATCATGATGCGGAGAAGAAAAAGTTGCGTGGTGCGCTTAGTGGTGCCATTGTGTCGGAGAAGCCAAACGTGAAATGGGAGGATGTCGCGGGGTTGGAAAACGCCAAGGAAAGTCTCAAGGAGACGGTTATTCTTCCCACGCGCTTCCCACAGCTATTCACTGGCAAACGTGTCCCGTTTAAGGGAATTTTGCTTTATGGACCTCCCGGTACTGGAAAATCTTATTTGGCAAAAGCTGTGGCTACCGAAGCCGACTCAACATTTTTCTCCGTCAGCAGTGCCGATCTCATTTCAAAATGGCAGGGAGAATCTGAACGTCTCGTGAGAAACCTTTTTGAAATGGCCCGAGAATCCCCAGGTGGCAAGGCCATTATTTTCATTGACGAAGTCGACTCTTTGTGTGGAAGCAGAAGTGAAGGTGAGAGTGATTCTGCTCGCCGAGTGAAAACCGAATTTCTTGTACAAATGGACGGTGTAGGAAAAACAGAAGGACAGGTTCTTGTTCTTGGTGCTACAAACGTTCCGTGGGAACTAGATGCCGCCATTCGGCGTCGATTTGAGAAGCGAGTTTACATTCCTTTACCAGAGGCAGAAGCTAGAGCATTCATGTGCAGATTGCACTTAGGCGACACGCCCAATGAATTGACTGAGAGCGACTTTGACCACTTGGGCGAAATCAGTGAGCATGCGAGTGGTTCTGATATTAAAGTGCTAGTAAAGGAGGCTTTGATGGAACCCTTGAGAAGATGTCAACAAGCAAAACAATTCAAAATTGACGAAGACGGCATGTACATGCCATGCGAGACATACCCTAATTGCTCTGCTTGCCCTCCCCAGCTCAGCTCAGATCCCAAAGACAAGGATTATACATGTGCCCGTTGTGGAGCCAAACGCATGCAACTCTGGGATGTTCCACCTGACAAGCTCCGTGTCCCTGTTGTCAAGTTTAAGGATTTTGAAAAGGTGATGCGACATTCATGCAGTACTGTCTCAGAGGATGAGCTTAAGCGCTTCACTGAATGGACAAAGCTGTTTGGCCAGGACGGAGCTTAACGAGAGTACTACTGATAGCTTCTTCGGATCAATTTTGTACTACAAAACAAAGTGTCTGCGTGTCATTTTTATAGACAAAAAAAACTATGCGAATACTAACGTTTTCAATGACAGTTTTTGTATGCACCTACTAGTAGAATGGGAGACTTCTTCAATACAGCAAGGTAGCATTAATCGCATCTTCTTTATCCATACTACTCTGGTACGAGTACACTAACAGTACCTGGTTCTAGACTGCTAGTAGCTAGTAGGAGTAGCAGTACTACTAGTACTAGTAGCTAGTGTAGTTACCTACTAGTAGAGGTCTAGCTAGCTAGTAGTAGTAGAATGGGAGAACAGAACAAACTCAAATTTCTGCAAAAGGCACAAAATTGACCAAACTAGAATCAACTCTTATTAAAAATAATATTCTGCTCGAGTACCTGGTACAGTACATACGGAAGGACTTATTTGGCTTTTCGTTGAGACACAGCGTTGAATTTCAGGCGAGCAATGCTGGCTCTAAACGGATACACATGATAACAACGAACCTTCATTAACGTAAATTCCAAATTTTTGCTATGTAAACCTTCTGTTTCCTATGTAGTGTTAAAATATATCATCTTCATTACTTAGGGCTTTAGGTCACGCTATTAGGCAATGCTGTACTCCAGCCATAGTACTAGTCTAGCTAGTAGTAGCAGTGATTCCACTCCAGTATCTAATTGGTACTACTTGGTAGAGTACTATAGTATTGTGCAGTACTCGGCTACGAAAGGACTACTGTACTACTACTAGCTACTGGAGTAGTAGTCTAACTGGTAGTAGGAGTATACAAATAGGAGATGTCAAATTATAGTGATAGTTAGTAGGTATGCCAATGACAGGAACGACTTCCAGCAAGTTGGTACAAAATAGCACGACGTTCACTACTTCTTGCTGTCAAGATAGTGCATAGGGGTGCAGCACATACGGAGTAGGTACTCATTATGACGTTTAGACGACGATGCTTCCTTTCAACGCGCGACCACCGCCCGCTCCAGAACCACCACGAGTATTTGAAAGCTTTGCCGTATCTTTGCCATCCGAGTTGTTAGCGTTCTTCCTTTTGAAACCACTTAAAGTGGAAGATGAAGTTGTTGGTGTAGAATACGTGGGGCGTGAAGGAGCTTGCTGGACAGTCGTAGTCGTAGACTTTCCGCATCCACAAGGTCCAAAGGCAAAAAACTGAATAGTTGCGCACATATCCTGAGGAAGCTTTCCTTGTCTTCCAAAGGCGTAGTACTGATCGCACGTAAACTGGCCGAGATAAAGCACGTTGATCACCATACTTTTGTCCGTGGGACGACCCTGTCCTCTGCAGATATCGCAGTCATAAGCTCTGGCAACGGGAGCAAGAGAAAAGATCGCAAGCAAAAAGAGCGTACGTAAAATCGTCAGTGTGTGATTATTCGACATTGTGTTTGTTGTTGCTGCTGCTGTTGTTGTCAATTGTCAGGAATAGCATGTACTTTAGTGTATTTTGGTAGTAAGATTATGAATATCACTCAGTTTGCATTTAATGAAAAAATAGTTGTTTGTTTTATGGAGTCTCTTGCTTTTATTACGTAGCTTTTTTAAGCAACTGCTGTTCGCTTGCAGATTTCCAAATTAAAGTACTAGTACTAGCTAGTACTAGTAGTAGTAGCAGTAGCTAAGTAGCTAGTAGACTACTCCGGAGTGTGGTACGTAGTAAATTAGGAGTTGTCCCTGTATTTCTTATCGATGGGATTGGCTGTCTCTCTCCGAGATTTCTCTTTCAGAATCCGATGCCAAATTTACTAAGAGATACATGTGATAATAAATTTGAAAAATTGAAAATTCGTTGGTCACTCATGTTGGCAAATCAGTATCACTGAAATACGAGCCCGGGCTGAAAATTGGCAACTGAATACTCGGAGTACACCAGTTTTGACCCCTACGTGGTGGTACCAGCTACTCTATGTAGTACTCGAACGAAGCACATAGTACTTAGGTATACGGAGAGAACCGAAAACACACATAACGTTCATACCGGCTACGCCAATGCTACTCTAGCTAGCTAGTAGAGTCTACTCGTACTTAAGTAGATCCAGCCCATCTGATACTCCACCCAGTCAACAATATTGGAGGGACGTACGAGTAGACTCTAAAATAATTACCAGGGGTAATACTCGAGAACTACCTACTAGCTAGTAGTGGTAAACAACTAATATTCTATTCTAGTAGTAGGTCTATTATTAGTGACTTGCTCTCTACTAGTAGCGGAAGACAACACACTTCTGTAATGCAACCCGATGCCTTTGCAATCCGCCAGGATGTAGCTGACTCCGAATAAAAAATTAAATGAGCTCCCTTCATACGACTACTAGTAGATCACGAGAGCCTGTGTAGGAGATCCGCCATGGTACCTCTTGGGGCACGTTGGTACTCCACACCTGGAGGCAGATTACCAATCGAACGCACGCCTGACAGATAGCTATGATCTTGGTAAAGACTATCTCCTCTGAAGGAAATGGCAGCAAGGAGCCCGGGTTCGAGCTCCTCCTCCTCTGCCTTCCTTTCTGCAGCTTCTTGCTTCTGTATTCTTGAAACACGTTTCTTCGCTTGGTCTCTGAATCGTTTAGTTTTATGCAAGTGCTCCTTGGAGGTAGCTAGCTGTCTCTCAAGTGTATCTACCGCCTCTTGGTTTGATTCGATTTCTGTCCGTCGCTGTCTGTTAGATTGGTGCATATTCTCTGCGACTGGATCTTCTGCTTTTAGGTATGAACTAGGCATCTTAAGATAGATGAGCAGAGTGAAGAATCGTACAGGAAGAAGTGAACAATCAAAAAATCTCACGATTTGAAAAACATACCGCTTCCTCTCGTAGCCTCTTCCTGACTCTATTGATGATTTCTTCCGTCTGTATGCCGATGCTCAGTAGCAACGTCGCTGTAATCGATAGTTGCTGCTCTTTTGCGTGCTTTTCCATGACACGGAGAGAGTATCGAAGACAGTATGATTGCACTCGTTTTCCAGAGGTTTCCTGCACAATCTTGACGGTCGAAGGCTGCTTCTGGTCACCATTCGGTTTTCCTTTTCGTTTCTGCTGCTTGGGTCCTGGCGACATGCTCTGTTTCGACGTGATCATGTATATTGTGATGATGCAAGGAGGAACCGTACATTTCGTACCTGGTAATACAGTTCAATGCTCATTGTATTTACTGGGCCGTAGTGCTAACAATGCATTTGAGCTCATAATTTAGGGTTAGCGAATACTCGAGTATTTGCTCAACCATTACCGGTACCGAGTAAAACCTGATGGCGACAACAAACAAAATTGCTGAACCCTCCCGTCTGATGTGGGGTTCACTTGCTCATCTAGCTATGGTAGTGGACATATCTTGCCTACTACTGGTAGTCTACTCCGTATTATTTTACTACTACTACTCTAGTACTCGATCCAGTAGTCTCTAGCTAGCTACTGGTAGCTACTATAGATATTACGTACTAGTACGCCTTCGGTGGTACTCCGCAGTAGTCTAGTGCTACTAATTATTGTAATCTAAAGAGCCTTTACTCCTCTACAAATCTCGGAGTTGCCAAAGAAATTGTATGTGTGTTCCAAATGCGGAGAATTGCCCTGTTTCCACGCATGTCGTTTTTCCTGCTTGTACAGTATTACTCGTGTAGCTACCTGGTCACCTACGGAATTATTATCCGTCGTGTTCAGTAATTGTAATTTCAACGAGCCCCGGAGTGACAAAAAAATGTAATGTTCCGAAAGCGGTGAAGCGGTGCAATTTAAGGATTTGAGTCTGTACCGCAAATGCTGGAGGCGGAGCGATCCAAAGTCGTCCTAATCCGGAATACGGAAAGTAGTCGGTATTGGAAAGAAGTAGAGGTAGTCTAGTATTTATTTTGATACACCTTTTCCCTTTCGATTCGCAACTATCGAAAGGTATACATTCCAAATCAATGAACACACATTTATGAACAAAGGAATCCATCGTTTTGGTATCAGCGAAAAGCTAATCAGATCCACGACTGGCCAGAACCCTACACCGGCGAGCCAGGCTCCAAACAAATCGCTTTTGATTTTTCTCGCCCAATTACCGAGGGTAAAATTGCCAGCTTGCATCAGACTGGTAGCAAAAAATATGCAGGTAAAGGAAGGACCAAAGAATATCTGCCCCATGGCAGCTTTCTGCAGAGTCGAAAACAGCGATGTTCCTACAAAAGGTGGCGTTAGTCGAAGTGACCCGAGGGTAATGATGTGCAAATGGAATGGAGCACACATCACGGAGCCTAAGACGTACCTGGAAAGAGGCGGAAAATATTCTCGTACCAAAAGTGAGCAGCTGGTCCGAAATACAATAGTCCTACCAAAGATGCACCCACAGTTCGCTTTTTATCCAACTTTTTGTTGTTGTCCGTCCCCTTTTCAATGTATTGAGCTAGCAGGTCCGACGCAACAAAAACAAACGAAGCTGTCATGCTTTTGGTCACAATCGGATTTCTTTCCAGGGCTTTGGAATAATGATGGGCTCCTGCCATGACAAAGGCAGCAATTGCTGACATTTGACTGTTTTTTGCGGACGTTGTAGAGCAGTCGTTGTCGTTAGAAATATCTTGATCTCCGCCCCGAATGGATATCAGGTTGTGATGGCTGGGGTCGCTGTAAATTCCGCTACAAGATAATGATCTGACACTTTGGGCTGTGAATGATAGGGATGTTCTTGCAGTGGCCAAGAGAAGGCAAATATATAAATGTATTCGTGGCGCCATTGGCTTTGCAATACGATAGTGCAATGCGTGATAGAGACGTGAGACGAGGAAATGTGAGGGATCACACAAATATTGATATGGACGACAGACCAACACTTCTTCGGATCTTCCGACAGGATAAGTCACATAACATAGCCTCAGTGAATTGTGGTCTTCACGGTTGCTCATATAGTTATATAATCGCAAGTGAAAGGGGTATCGTCATCGGCAGTTGAACCTTGTCGGAATCGGATGAATATTTGTAGTGGAGATCCTTGCCCAGGTCCTGATTGAGTTTTTCTTACCTCTTATTGTTGTCTTTCTGAATCTTCAGCAGCGGAGACTCTACGAGGAAGCAATTGCAAGTTATCGGATGGCTACAGTTGAAAAAGTGTAAAGTTGCACGAGTCTCGAGTGCTTGCCAAAATCGTTATTATTTGTTTGATCTATCGGTGGTTGTGTGATACTGGATGTTACAACGATCTTGCATTCCCGCGGGACTGGTTGGTCGTTATCTTTCTTTGGAGACGCACAGTATCTAATCCGCCACAGCAGATTCTGCAAGCATTTCGATGACGGTCTCTCTAGCTAGTGGAGTACGGTAGTAGTAGCCAAGCTTTATTTACTCCAGTAGACCCTACTGAGTACCTGTTAGCTAGTAGCTTGTTAGTGTGGATTGCAGATAAACAACCATTTTGCTGTAAACAATGCGCTAGATATCAGAAAGCGACTTGACCCGATCAGAAAGATTTGTGTAATCAGTTGGTCGAGAAGAAACGCATCCCTGTTGTATGGGCAGGTCAGCAAACTTAGTGTACTGCGTGTACTGCGCGTCTCACGCTTGACAAGAACAGGGCGATATTCTCAGCTGGTGCAGTGCGGGACATCTACGATCACAAGCAGGACAGGGTCGGGTGTTGTTGTAGCTGTGCCAGGTAGAGTCAAGCTCGGTTTTGAATTCCGCCGCGGTAGGGTTTGCCTGGTAAAGGTTCCGCATTGGCATATTCCGAGTTGCTAACGAGTTGAAATATTTAGCTCATTCTCTACTAGAGTACCCGTAATCTGTCAAGTGCCAATGTGCGTGTCTTTTGTCCAATCCGGCTTTGCTTCTCTGTTTTTTTTTAACATCCATGTTGTTTTGCTCATACAAATCTGTCAGTCTTAAAGGAAGAGAACACCTTTGCAGGCCGACTGAAAGGATCTGTTCCTTCTATTGACAATTGACGATTTATGTAACTAGCTAGACACTTTAAGAACAAGAAAAGCAGATAGATTGTGTGAGAGAGAATGACATCAACTACTTCCTCAAACAAACACGTTGGAATTCTGGCGTTGGAAGTCTATACGCCGTCAACGTACATTTCTCAATCCAAATTGGAGGAGCACTGCGGCGTACCTCCTGGAAAATTTACAGTGGGTTTGGGACAGGATGGTCTCGCGGTGTGTGGTGATGCAGAAGATGTCAACTCGCTATCGTTGACTGTGGTGCATGCCCTACTGGAAAAGTAAGTTGTTGGTTTTACCCTGGTTGGTTGTTGGGGTCGTGGGGTGTATCTGATTACTACTCACTCGTCTACTCACTTGTCCACCTACAACCTCACTTCAACAGATATGACATTGATCCCATGTCGGTTGGTCGACTGGAAGTAGGTACAGAATCCCTGGTGGACAAGTCCAAAAGTACCAAGACGGTTTTGATGGACTTGTTCAAAGGGAATACTGATGTCGAAGGTGCCACCATTGTAAACGCCTGCTATGGCGGTACCGCTGCTCTTTTGAATGCCTTTACATGGGTTGAGTCCGACGGCTGGGATGGTCGCTACGCCATCGTGGTGGCGGCGGATATTGCAGCCTATGCTCGCGGACCTGCCCGTCCAACTTGTGGAGCTGGTGCCGTGGCTGTTTTAGTGGGACGAGATGCGCCACTGTCGTTTAATCCCAAGGAACGTGCTACACATGCCTCGAACGTATGGGATTTCTACAAGCCAGACCATACGGTCGAATATCCTGTTGTGGACGGAGCTCTCTCGCAGACATGCTACTATCGTGCTCTGGAAGATGTCTACGAAAAACTGATCTGCAATTTCGCAAAGGCACGAGGAAATACTGGAGTCGCCACTCATTTCAATGCCGAGACACCTGACTACTGGGTCTTTCATGCACCATACAATAAGCTCGTTCAGAAATCGTTTGGTCGTCTCATATTTATGGATGCTCGTCGTCGTCACAGTGAAGGCGGGGAGAAGAAGGATGACACGGTTACACCTAGTCCTCTGGAGGAATGGTTGACATTACCAGCGGAGGACACCTACAGTGATAAAAATCTAGAAAAGGCGCTAAAGGCTCTGTCGGCAAAAACATTTGATCAACGATTTACAGACTCCAATGCTGCAAGCAAATTGATTGGTAATACATACACAGCAAGTGTCTTTGTTGGATTAGCTTCTTTGGTGGATCTTGCTGGGCGCAGAGGGGAATTGTCGGTTGGAAAAAATATTGGCCTCTTCTCCTACGGCTCAGGAGCTCTCGCTACCATGTACTGCCTTTCCGTGTGAGTCAACTCGTTTTAATTGTTCCGTAAATGCTTGACCAAAGTCACAATTACTCAATCATTTTCCTTTTAATGCCCTGTTCTGTCAACCGCAGACGAACGCCGGGTCAATCGAAATTTACTGTAGAGAGCATGGCACAAACCATGAAATTGACGGAACGACTGAATGCCCGTGAAGAAGTGCATCCAGGAGAGCTGGATTTGGCCCTGGAAACACGTGCTCGGATGCACCGTGCTGGTGCTCCTTACTCGCCAGTTTATCCTACCACCGGTCGGCTCTTTCCGGGTACATACTACCTGAACTCAATTGACAAACGTTTCCGACGCACATACTCGAGAATTCCTCTCGACTCTACCATGGATAAGCCAGGCTCTTCGTTGGCTCCTCCCATTGTCCTCCGCCTGGCCAAGCTAGACACTGTTTCTGAGCCGGTGACTGGAAAACTTGCTGTCATGAATGCCGTCGAAACGGGGGCCGATAGAGTTACTGAAGCTCGTAGACGAATTGCGTGTGTCATTACAGGAACTTCAGCTGGTCTTCCTGGCGGAGATGAAGTATTTCAGGATGACAATCTGGATCGATTGGTCCAAGGGAACCAATGTATTAAGCCTGTGAGCCAGAAAATGCGAAAGGAAATGCTTGATAAAAACGTTGTGCAGCTTATCAAACATCCCAACAACACCATCGAGCGCAGGCCTGTAAATTCAGACAAGGAAGTGGTTAAGCTTGCTGCTCAGCTGGGTTCGCTCTCGCTTTCGAAATCCTATGGTGTTGCGAAAGGATTGGCTGATACCATGGATGTGGCTGCACAGGTGGCAGTTGCTGCTGGTCTCGAAGCTCTCAAGTCTGCTGGTTTGGTGAGCGGAAAGTCCAACGATCCACAGGAATGGATGCTTCCGGAACAATACCGCGACACGACGGGTGTCGTCTATGCATCGAGCTTCCCTGCCATGGATGCAGCCGTTGGAGAAGTCATGCGGTTCCTCCAGTCTCAGACTATCGGAGCCGCTGATACTATGAGGTTGATCTCGTCTCTTCGCGATCGTCTTGTCAAGGCTTCCCCAGACTCAAAGCTCTCTGATGAAGACGAAAAGGCGTTTGCTGGGCTCCTGACGCGAGCAGGTGCAATGGACGATGCACATGGTAGAGCACCTGAATACGAATTTGATCGTAAATTTTTGTTCCGTTGCTTAGTGCTCGGTAATGCCCAATTGGCTCAACTGGTGTGTTTGCGATTTATAGTTGAGTGAAAATATGTTATGATTTCTCTATGCTAATTTTTTTGGTTTTTTCGATTAAAATCGACAGGCTGGATGCCGTGGACCCAACACCCAAACAAACGCAGCCTGTGCAGGTTCGACTCAGGCCATTGGAATGGCTCAAGATATGCTCATTTCTGGACGCGCAGATCGTGTTGTTGTTGTGGCCGGCGACAATGCTTCAGGTGATACTTTGTTGCCTTGGCTAGGATCTGGTTTCCGGGCGTTAGGTGCAGCAACTACAGCTGGTGCCGTCGAAGATGCCGCACTTCCATTCGACAAGAGGCGATCTGGCATGCTACTTGGTGCGGGCGGAATTGGTATGGTTTTGGAGACCGAGGCCAGTTCAATTGAACGCCTGAAGTATTCCTTGAATCCTTTTGAGGTACGAGCGCGACTATTGGCGACGCAGTACTCGAACTCAGCTTTTCATGGTGCTGCCTTAGACAGATACCATATCGGGTCTGAACTGATTCGATTCTTGGACGATGTTGAACTGATCCACGGCATTGGCAAGGCTGAGATTGCCGCTCATGGAGTCTACTTTTCGCATGAAACATGCACGCATGCATCATCAGCCTCGAGTTGTGCCGGAAATGAAGTTGCGGCCTTGAGACACGCCTTTGGACCTTTGTTGGACAAGCTTTTGATTCTGAATACCAAGGGATTTACTGGTCACCCAATGGGTGTTAGTTTTGAGGATGTGGCAGCTGTGGAAGTCCTTTTGAAGCAGACAGTTCCCGCGGTGCCCAATTATCAAGAGAAGGATGATTACCTCGGGGATTTGAATATTTCGAAAGGTGGAAAATATGCATGCCGCTATGCTTTAAGATTTGCTGCAGGATTTGGAAGTCAAGTTGCTTTCGCGTTGTACGCAACTGCTCAGGAGTAATAGTGTCAGACTCGAAGTGGTGTGTTCTTTGTTCCTGTGAAATGGATGCGCAGTCATTGTCTACTTAGTCGCTAATTATCTGTGAAAGGAAAAATCATACATTGGCTATCCTTCTTTTTATTGTCATTTATTTGTCTAGCAGTCATATACTTCTAGTAAATTCGTTCACAAATCGCCAATAATCTCCATCAATCAAGTCCTTTATTGCTACCTCTGTATTGTAGCCTGTAGAGGTATTATCAAGCTCGACGTGGCCTCATCCGTCTGTTTCTGATTCGGTATGGCATCAAAAGCGATAAAAGATATCATGTATATTGGATCTTTCGGAAAACTGACTAGCTCTTCAAGTCAAGGGCGTCCATAATGGTTTCCAGTGCTTTTTTAGCCAGTAGCACTTGCTTCTGGCTCTCGTTCAAGTACTTCAACACTTCATCTTTACCCCCGCCGGGATTGTACTCCCCAAATTGAGAAATGAATGCCATACTGTTCGACATATTCATGGCAGAATTCCAATCTTCAATGGCCTCAAACAAGGCTTCCTGCTTGTCGGGATCAAGGTCCATAAATTTAACCTTGTTGAAAATCTTTTCAACTTGAAACAAGGGATCGGTAGTGAATCTTAAACCTTCACACCAGAAAAAAATCAGATATATCAAAAAGAAAAGAGTCAGGTGTTTGCAATAACAATCTTGCTGGTCTTCTTTTC
>Ga0100392_1002215_pt1 | contig 18060 bp, 21 predicted proteins | sample CryGeymeta201516_FD_81548 | JGI IMG/M metagenome (GOLD analysis project Ga0100392, IMG submission 81548) | Groundwater microbial communities from Crystal Geyser aquifers in Utah, USA - Crystal Geyser metaG 2015-16 | ecosystem: Environmental > Aquatic > Deep subsurface > Groundwater | place: USA... | reverse complement strand
TTCAAGTCCACTATGGTACACCTTTTTACAAAAATTTGTAAAAAGGTGTACTTTTGGTGTACCAAGTACACCAAAGTACACCAAAATGGTACACCCAGTGGTACACCTTTTTACATATACCCGTGGTTTTCGAATGGACAAAAGAAAGATTCAAATCATAACAAGTGTGCGTCTACAAATGAACTGGCGAATTATTTTGAACAATAATTTGAGTATCCTTCCATAACTCCTTGTACAAATTACAGCAACAGTAGTCAATCCCTTCACAACTACAATCGCTGTCTATTCTTGAGGTGACTGTAGCACACATTTAATGGTGAAGGTCAGCAAACCCAAAGATAAATGGCCCTCCAAAGATCGAAATCACAACGTACTGGTCGGGACAGTGGCTGTCGTCGGTATCTTAGTGATTTACACATTTCTGGGAAAGGGTCAATCAATTCCCTCGGGTGATGACACCTTGCTGAAAAATTTAAGTGAAACCTCCTCTGGCACTGCAAAAGTTAGCAGCAGCAGCAGCAGCAGCAAAGGCACTTTTCAACAACAAGGAACATTGGCTACATCTACGAGTAGCAACGAACCGATTAAGATTGCCCATGTCGTATCGCTGATCAAATGCAAGAAAGAGGCTGCTGTCACTGGATTTTTGGATGCAGCGGCAGTTTTGCGACATTCGGTTCACAAGACCAGTGTCCACACCTTGAATAAGGAGACTGGAAAGCCAATGTCAAAATATTCCTACCAAATGTACGCCATTGTGCATGCGGAAGGTTGTGCTTCTCATGCGCCATTATTGGAAGGGCTCGGCTATACGACTTTGATCCGCAACGACCCCGTCAACCGTACGGACATTAAGAATGAAGACTATAAAAACGCGGTCATTTGGGAGAATTGTTGTGGGGAAAAGGAGTTCATTAAATTGTATGCTTATACTCTTTTCGATCATCCAATTTCTGTCCATTGGGACATGGACGTGGCTCTCTTGCAACCACTGGATGAGCTGTACGATGCCATGATCTATGATAAAGACTCAGCTGAAGGAAAAGCTGCTCGATCCCGAATCAAGCTACCCAGTCATCTCGATACTCTACCTGCCACTATTGATGCCTTTTATACCAAGGATGTGACATCCAGCCAGCCGTGGGAAATACGGCAGGGTGTTCAGGGAGGATTTCTAATGGCCAGACCATCTCAGAGAGTCTTTGATATGTATACGGAATTCATTACGGAAGGCAATTATGTTAAAGGCCGAGGAAATGACAAGGGATGGGCAGGACTAGGTTTTGGTGGCTTCCAAGGAGCGATGGCGTACCAAGGGGCTGTTGCGTATTTTTACGATATTTTGTATCCTGGACGAGGTGTTGCAGTGAACCCATGTGTGTACAACCAAGTTGTAGCCGATGTTATCTGGAGAGGACCAGATAGAATGGAGTTTGAGAATCAATGTCGACAATATCCCCGAGAGGGCTATGTGTTTGCCAACAATACCATCGAACACGGTGGTTGTCAAGATTGTAGAATCTTTCCCGTGGAACAAACCAAGACGGTTCACTACACAGCATGTAAAAAGCCGTGGGAATGTTTGAGCCCAGAACCTCGGGTCCCTCGAGATAAGAGACAAGTCTATCGACTGAGTCATCTGACCAACAAAACAACCTGTCATGCTATTTTTGCCAAGTGGTTTGAACTTAGACAAGACTTTGAAATTCAGCTGGCCAAAGCGAGCAAAGGGAAGATTCAGCCACCTGCTCACGATGGTTCATATATCCCAGAAGCCTTTTTAGGTTACTGTCAAGGCAGAGGTCAATACATACCGATGTTACCTCCAACGGCTGAATTTGAAATCAAAGAACTTTACGGCGTGTAACTGAAGGAAAGGGAAGAACCTCTGTGGCATCCTGTACCGGGGTAGGCTAGTCAGCCACCGTGGCGACTACACAGGTGTACAAAGTTACGACTGTTAGCCATTGTAGATAACCCGTAGAAAATATAGCCGAAAATTAGGATGATGTCATGGCAGCAAACATGCTGATGACAGCATGCCAATATGATTGACCAAAACTGTATGCTTATTACTATTCCAAATAATACTCACTATTAGACTACTCGATCGTATGGATTGCTTCTGAGATACCACTCGCAGTAGTAGACTAGTCAAGCTACTAGCGCCAGGTAGCTTGCAGCAGATGAGTTTGCGGGCAAATATGCGTCTTAAATTCTGCAGGCGTGGAGCGAAGGCGCCGCTACAGCCAGCAGACGACAACGAACGCAATAACGAAAACAACAAGCAGGTCTACTCCACGCAAGTACTCGAGTACAGTACTAGAGTAGATAATAGACGCTCTCAGCACAACACAACACAAAACAGAAGATAATCGATCAGCCATCAACTCTAGGCATTGTATCCGCATACCTCGTTTAGTAGAAGCTCACGACTACAACAGCACTGCTTCCAGGCACTACTATGTTTGGACAACCACAACAATCATCGCCATTTGGCAGTCCAGCTCCGGCTTTCGGACAAGCTCCTGCTCCCAGTGCTTTTGGCGGCGGCGGAGGCTTCGGAAGCCCTGCTCCTGCCCCAGGAGGCTTTGGTGGCGGCTTTGGACAACCATCTGCTCCTTCCACCTTTGGAGGAGGTGGTGGTGGTTTTGGAAATCCTTCGCCAGCCCCTGCCTTTGGAACTAGTGGTGGCTTTGGCAGTTCCTCCAACACGACTAGTTTCGGAGCTGCTCCATCGACAAGTGCCTTTGGACAATCCTCGGCACCGTCTGCCTTTGGTACTTCAACTGGTTTTGGAAGCCCCAGTCCAGCTCCCGCTTTCGGCAGTAGTACAGGGTTCGGACAGTCTTCTGGGGGCTTTGGATCAAGTGCTCCGTCGTCGAGTACTTTTGGAGCACCAGCACCGGGAGGTCTCTTCGGCGGGCCCGCACCTGCACCGTCAGGTACGTAGTTCTGCCTCACGGTGGGGAACTATTCTACTCTGTGATTATTTTCTTTTTGACTAACAACAAGCGTATTGTATTTGGCTGCTCCGACCTCTGACCTTACTTCAAAAAGGTGGTTTGTTTGGATCAACGGCTCCTGCGCCTGCATTCGGGGCACCTGCGCCAGCCTTCGGTACTTCTGCACCATCCACAGGACTGTTCGGCTCTCCTAGTCCGGCACGTACGTATTCGCATTTGCTCTGTTTTTGTTTGTTGCTCTTTTCGTATTCTATTACTTCTTATACCTCACACTGCTGCTTCAATGGAATGTCTCGTCGACAGCAGCGTTCGGAGCAGCACCGGCTCCTTCCGCCTTTGGCCAAGCCTCTGTTACGGGTTTTGGTGGTATGCTTTCTTTGTGTGTGTGTGTGTGCTTCATCCTTGTTTCCCGCACGCAACACTCAAATCGACTAAACCAATGTCATTTATTTTATATTCTTTCCGTGCCAGCAGCCCCAGCACCGACGGGCGGAATTTTTGGCGCCCCAGCACCTGCAGGCGGCATGTTTGGCGGTGGAGCTGCCCCCGGAGCACCCGGGGGAGGAGGAACCAAAGCTATACAATTCACACCTGCACAAATACAAGATGGTGACAAAACCATTACAATGCAATCCATTTCAGTGATGCCACAATATGAACGAAAGTCTTTTGAAGAGTTGCGATACGAAGATTACATGCAGGGCAATAAAGGTATGTTCTTGCGTTCTTTTTTTAGGAGCAATCGCTTTGTAATCATTTTTTAACAAACCAATGCTATACAAATGAATCATCATTCTGTCACAAAGGAATGGGAAATGCTTCTGGTGGAGGCTTCGGCGGTGGATTCAATGCCCCTGCTCCAGCTGGTGGCGGATTGTTTGGTTCTCCTCCCGCTCGTAAGTCTCTGTGGTTTGATATGCACAATACTTTCGCATTGTGTTCCTTCTATTTCGCAACTCGTACTCACTGCACTCTACGTTATCCCTCGCAAACTATCGTTACCTGCACAGCTGCCTTTGGTGCCGCACCGTCCCCTGGTGCCTTTGGCGCTCCAGCACTTGCTCCCTTTGGCGCCCCAGGTATGCCCTTGTTTCCTTTTCTGTGCTTTTTAATGGTTGTACGAAAACAAATATAGAGTATCTAACATGCTGTGTGGGCAGCTCCCTCTTCTTTCGGTGGCGGCGGCTTTGGCTCTTCTAGTCCCGCCCCAGTACCAGGTGGATTTGGCGCCCCTGCTCCATGTGCGTACCTTTGTCTGCAGTCTTTTTTTGTGTCGTTTCATCTCCGATTTCTCACACCGCCAACTCTGTCGATACAGCTGTATTCGGCAATCCTGCGCCAGCCCCAGGTGCTTTCGGCGCGCCCGCTCCAGGTGGATTTGGTAGTAGTTTTGGTACGCCGGCATCTGGAAGTTTGTTTGGAGGGAACCCTGCTCCTGCTCCTGGAGGAAGTCTCTTTGGGGGAAGCCCTACTTCAGCACCAAGTTTTGGAGGTAAGCTCATGCCTAATTTCAATTTGCCTTTGTTTCAATTTGGATAACCAGTCAACAATCGACTGACTGTAAGTTTTCTTCTTATATAATGTGTCCTTCGCAACACAACAGCCCCCTCGCAAGCACCTGGACTATTTGGGTCGCCTTCTCCCGCACCAGCTCCTGGTCTTTTTGGTGCACCCTCACCTGCGCCCAGTGGTGGCATTTTCGGCGCGCCATCGCCTGCTCCCTTTGGGGCCCCAGGTATGTCATTCCGTGTACTTTCATCGCTGTTATTAGTTTTCCATGACTGCAAAATTTGTACTTTATTAAAACTTTGACCGTCGTTGTACAGCTCCCTCTGCCTTTGGAAGCGGTGGATTCGGTTCACCAGCGACCGGCGGACTCTTTGGAAATCCTGCACCGGCCCCTGCATTTGGATCCACCTCCGGAAGTTTGTTTGGAAGTCCTGCTCCCGCGCCGGCGTTTGGAGGTAAGTAGTTTTTCATTTGTTTGCTTTTATGACTGACTTCTTTTTTTTGTTTCCGTCTACAATTTGAATCAACGATTGACTAACCTGGATGTATATCGTGTTTCTTGCGACACAGCTCCTGCGCCAGGCGCTTTCTTTGGCTCCCCGCCTCCGGCCCCAACCCCCGGAATGTGGGGTGGTCAGCAGCCGGCTAGTGCTGCGATGCCTCTTCCTCTTGCTGGTTCAATCATTCCACAAGCTGCAAACGAAGTCTTACAGAATCAGATTCAGGCTCTTGAAAATAAACGAAAGGAAATGCAAAAGCTTGACGCCTGGAAAGGATCATCCCCGGATACGTCTAACGTCATCCCAGCATCTCAGCCACAATACGACGGCGGCAACATGGCATCTGCGGCGCTCAACAATTCACAATATTTGTCGTACCGGCCTTCACCACGATCCACAGCCAAAATTCGACCTCGAGGCTTCGGGTCTCCATCTCCTGCTGTGACGTCTTCCATGGCTTCTGCCGCTTTGAGTAAGATTGGGACTGGTGGTCGTCCCATGATGTCACCGGAAGGATATGCCGCCTCCTCAGTCAAACGTCTTGTCATCAAACCAGAGACAATGACCCCAAATACCAAGATGCGTCTTCGTCTTACGAATGGTCCTGTGACTGGCGACTCCGTAACGCAGGCTCTCCCAGTTCCTTTGGACAAAACTAGTCCTACTGGCAACGACACAAAGGTCGACGCACCTTCTCCCGTCCAGACGCCGCGTGCATCGATTCCTGTCTACGGACGAGAAACGCCCAAGGATAGTATGATCCCAAATAGTCCTGGTAAGACAATGGCTTCGTTGGAGAAGCTTGCTCCACCAACCGACCCTGCAATGGATTACTATAAAAAGGTTGTTGAATCTCATGATGGCACGGCACCTGCTCCTGTAGCCTTGCATGAAGCGTCATCTGGTCGCAAACAACCTTCTTACATTCCCAAATTGACTAAACCGGGATATGTTGTTTCTCCTTCGATCGAACGAATGGCTACCATGTCGGAAGCGGAGTTGGCGACGCTCTCTGGGTTCTCTATCGAGCATAAACCTTACGGTAAGGTGGAATGGGACGGTGAAGTTGACGTCCGCAATGCTGATTTAGATGCGTCCATTGAAATTGGACAGGCAGACGTTGGGGTGTACCACACGGACGAAGAAGCTGGCTGCAAACCACCACCAGGCTCCAAGTTGAATCGTCCTTGTCGCATTACATTCTACAACATCTTTCCCAAGACTGGCCCCAAGGCCGATGCAGAAGCGAAGGAGAAATACTGCAAACGCATTGCAAAGTCCACATCAAAGATGGACGCCAAACTTATTTCCTATGATCCTGACACAGGGGTGTGGCAGATTCGTGTCGAAAGTTTCTAGATGGAAACGAGCATCGAAATCTTTTTTCTGGCTACTACCTACTTCACACGAAGTTGCGCTTTGCTAATCCATCATAATATTGAAGCAAATACATAACGAAATATTGATTTGAGCAACTTCTAGAGCAACTACAAAAGCAACTTGGACCAACGTAGACTACTACTAATATTATTGCAACGTTTAGTTCTTTCAATAATTGTTTACCTGCACAGTTCAGTTGTAAACTTCATTTTTCTGTGACGTCATGATCATGAAAAACTTGAAAGCCAATCTTGCTCCACGCAGCAGCAGCAAACGACTCGCCCCCCATCCAAACTTTCTACTACTACTAGCTAGTACTAACAACATAAATAAATAATCTATTTTGTGGAGTACTCGAGTATTAACTAGAGTACGTAAATAATACCAAGAAAAGCCAATCATGACACGCTTTGTCCTTGCCGATGACGACACAGATGACGAAGATGATGTCGTTGAAGTACTACCACAAACTCCAGAAACCATTGACCGATGGCAAGATGATGACGATGATGAAGATGCCGATGGTGTGGACGAGGCCGATGGAATGGACGATGCGGCCGTCATTAGCGACGTTGAAATGATGGAAGATAATGCACGTGCCGATGCGGAAGCTGCCTACAACAAAATCTTTGACTCTGTCAATGCGGCTTATTCGGGAGAAGATGAAAAAATGGCGGAGGAGGAATTATTTCCACCGGAGAAATTCAACGACGGAGACGTTGGTGGCGATGATGATGATCAGCCCAAGCGACGCCAAATTACCAAGGATGAGTATGAGGCTGCAGCCAGTATGCCATCCAGTGCAGGAATTTGCGCTCGATTGGCCGCCAGGGCCTTTGCTGGAGAACGCCGAGCTCCCTCCAGTACTGACTTTGGTCGTCGGTTTGGCAAGTCCTTTCGCGTTGGTTGGTCACCGGATGGTTCCTTTCTCCAGCTCGGACCTAACGGAACCTCACTCAAACGATGTCGTCCAGTACTGGATGGAAATCTACTAGAAGTTTACAAAGAATTGGGCTATCTCGAAACTCACAAGGCGAACAGCAAGAAGATCCCTACCCAAACCCATGACTCCAGTCCTCGTTTTGCGTTGCCCATGAGCATGGGCGGCGGCTCTTCGCACGAAGCCTTGTACCACACGATTAGCGAGTACGCAAGCAAGGGGAACGGTATCGACTCTCTCGCCTTTTCATTACTTTCATGTCATATCAATACTGCGGACGACATTATGTCCAAGATGCGGCATAAGGAAGCTGTGGCGCGCTTTTTCGTTGATGCCTGCAAGGCGAGCACAGATGCCGACATCCAGACGGCAGTGTCTCGTGGAAACACTTACGAAGCCGTTTTTGCGGCACTCCTGGGAGGTGACATTGTCAAAGCCTGCCATGTAGCGAGTGAAATGGGCGAAGTGCAATTGGCGGCAGGCATTTCGACCTATGACGCCGATGGCAGCCGGATTTTTTCTGAGGCAGCTCGCATGGCCGCCCTGGGCATCATCCAAGTTCCACAAGATCTGATGAAATGCTACAAGCTGATTAGCGGTGATGTGAGTGTCGCCGGATCTGGTTTGAACTGGATGCGACAGTTTCTTATTCGTTTGCGATTTGTTGATGTCCGTAAGGTTTCTGCTGATGTGTCAGCAGCATTGCAAGCTTTTGACAGCAGTGTCCAAGCCAAAATGGCTCCATTTCCATCTCCAGCCTATCAAGGAGCTCCTGCCGGTGTGCATTGTGTCCTTTATAGGTTGCTCCGTCTGAATGATCCCGCAGGTATTCCGTGCTCAGACATTGTCTCGCCCATTGGATTTGCACAGAATAGTCAGGATTACTCTCTGTCGTTTCACCTAGCTGCAAGTTTGGCTGCTTTGGGAAGATGCGAGCGCTTGTCGCCTTGGCAAGAAGAAAAGGTCATTGACGCTTATGCCGCGCAATTGATTGCCAAGGGACTCTGGCACTGGGCGGTTTACGCGTGCCTCGTGCATCTTGGTGATATTGATTCATCCAACACGGACTGGAAGCAAGCCAAGGCCAAGGCGATTGTACTGCAAAAATATAATCTCGAAGACTCCGACGCTGATGAACGCAAGCATTTTTTGGAGGTGGAAGTAGGTGTACCCAAGGAGTGGCTCTCGGAAGCGTTGGCTCTGCGGTCCGCTAGCAAAGGAGACCCATTTGAATATATTGGGCATCTGGCCGCCTTCGACGTTGTTCAAGCTGGAAAGGTCATTGACGATGTTATCCTTCCATCGATATTCCGACAGTCACAGGACAGCATTCAACGCTCTCTAGCCTTGTTGGAGGCATTTGCTGAGGACTTGTCGCCTCTTTCGCGTTCCATTTTGAATTTGTTTTCCATTTCGCGTGATATCTATGCGATTTGCAATACTTCAGACAATCGTGAAGAATCCTTGCAACAGATTCCCGAACTCCGGGAAATTCTTGACGACATCGAAAGTGCGCTTGTGGCTAGTCGCTCAGTATTTGAAAAGAACAAGGGGACATCTTCCTTGAATTTCATTCCTCGCTTTGATATTATCCCCGTTTCTGCAATGCTCTCGGAAGCCCTAGAACATGTCTTGTTGTTGCGTGTACAGCTGAAGGCATTCGAATCGGGAGTTGTCGTTACTGGTGGCATGTCCAAAAGTCGCTTGTCTGCCTTGGCGTTTTTAGCTGTGGACGGAAACTTGAACGACAAGCTTGGATCTACAGCCAGCATGATCCGTGGGCTACGCTAAATTATTCGTCGCATCATTTCTTTAAAGAAAAGTCTATCCTTTGTTGCGCCATTACTACTGTCTCTGCTACTACTGCAGATTATTCTAGCTAGCTAATCTTCGTATCAGCTTTTGGCCCAGGAAGGAAGGTCGGGGTTTCGCTTCAATGAATAATTGAGAAATAACTCCTCACCTGGTTCTACGATGGTAGTTTCCACCATGCAAGCTGCTGCTCCCACTAAGAGATGATTCATTTCACGAGCCTTTTCCTCTGTAATTTGGTATATCTCCCCGTTATCATAATACCATGGTGAGTTGTCACTTCGCATTGCATTGGGAATCGTGAAACATTGTTCTTGTTGTTTATGAGGCAAGGTATGGGAATGGTCGCCTCCTCGAACTCCTCTAATGACATCCTTCCAATAAAATGGAACAAACACAGTATTGGCTTCTCTCGAACTATGATTGATTTTGCGAGCACAGGCCGATGGATTTTCGTCGAATCGTCTCTGCTGTTGTGGACAGTAGAGTGCCATACCATCTATGTAACCACCCACTTGCGATACATTCAAAATGTAAGCATTCTCATTGCTGGGAATACCACTTGGTGGTGTCAGTTCATTGGCCAAATACACAATCGATTCGTCTCCAGTAGTAAAGGATGGAAGTCCCGGAGTGTAAACGCCGGGATATAGACACAATGGGATGTACTGTGAGGAATCATCATCGTTGGCGTCACAGTTACAACTGAAACTATCATCTAGTACTTGTTGTTGTTCCCGACGAGCGAGGAAGACTCCTTGTCCTGCACCCGATATTGGACTGGTCCTAATAACACTGTGATACTCTAATTCCTTATCTTAATTAAAAGAGCAAGGTTAAAGCAGGTAAAGTGCCTTTCAAGCTAACAAATTTGAAAATTACTGGAGTAGACTACTAGTAGTAGTCTACCTTTGGCAAACGAGCTCAAACCCTTCATTTGTAGATTGACTTGCCGGCGCTTTTATAAATTGACTTGCCGGCGCTCTTTACTAGTAATTAAGACTAGCAAAAAGAAGAAGCAACATCGTTTTGGGAGATAAAAAAATTATCGTGCTTATTTACAGGCAAAATTTGAGAAAATGAAGCAACTCTGCAATTTTAAACGAGAAGCAACTTGGGATGGCAGGCGATAGGTGTTTTTGAAGCAAGTTATATTATGAATCACAAACACAACAACAACAAATCCCGAAACCACACCATCATCGACTTTTTATCGTATCTCTCATCATCTCGGTCAACGAACTTTCACGCATTATCGCCGCAGCATTAAAGAACAACAAGATGACAGCATCTAGTACTGCATTATCAAAGTTGTGTCGAGCAAACTTGGGAGTTCTTTCGCAAAAATTGGGACTCTTGGATGCAATATCTGTCAAGCACGGCAGCGACAAGGCAAAAGAGTTGTTTCAAACCACGTGTCCTGTGGTTCAGGCCTCGATCGGTCAGCACTTTCGGCACAGTCTCGATCATATGGAGCTGGCTGCATTGATTGCCGAACGACCCAATGATCCCACAAGATCTCAGCTTCATTATGACTTGCGACAACGAGGATGTCCCAGCGAGAACGACATAGATGCTGCTACCGAACGTATCTTAAAGTTGATTCATACGCTCGAGGTAGTCTCTTTGATTCACGGAAAGGAAGAAACGACAGTCGCTAATGCAATCGCGGGAGGTGTGCAACAAATTCCTGTCCAGGCCCATTTCATGCTCAGTGGAGACAGTAAGATGGAATACGCCTTGGCAAGCAGCATTGGACGAGAATTAGGATTTGCAGCACATCATGCGATCCATCACATGGCCATGGTAAAGTTAATTCCAATACAAACAATCGGTTTGTGGGAAGAAGACCTACCAACTGGATTTGGTCGAGCTCCCAGTACCTTGGTTTTTGATGCAGAGAGTAGTAGTAGTAGCAGTGGCGGCAGCAGCAGCAGCAGTAGCAGCACTGACGCGGAGGATAATGCGGCTCCTTCCCAACCTACCGTTCAAGTAAGTCAACACAAATCCTCATAGCTGGCGAGTAAAAGTGATGCTTTTCTGAATACTCTTGGAAAATCAGGCTATGCATTGAATCAATGGTATTTGGAGGATACGCCTTGATGTTTGAGTACCAAACATTACGATCACACGCTACTACACTATTAGATCTCTTCACAATAGTATCAATTATTTTTCTTTTTATTCTAAACACCACAAAATTTTTCCTACTAACTAGGTCTATTGCTATAGACTTTTTGTTTTGGTGGATGCACGTACGAAATAATTGGTACGCACCCAACATATCAAATAGAATACAATGTAGGATATGGCCATGTAAACATCATACACCAAATGTCCATGCTGTTTCATCAAGGGACTACTGGAACAGGACAACGATTCGATCCAGGCAATGGCACCATTCGGTAGCGTTGTGATCAATGGCCACAGAGCATATTCAAATCCTTTTTCGCTCTTGGGCAACAGGAGTTGATCAATAGAGAGTCCCGCAAAGAGAACACTTTGCGCGTACGAAAATCCAAATCTTGTTTGTACAAACAAGCTTCCGATCCAGCAACAAAAGGCGACTCCCGCCACTCTTCCTTTGGCAGTATTCATCATGTAGGTTGACACCAAGGGCATCCAAAACAAGAAATATCCTGGAACAGCCTTACCAATGGCTTCGAGAACACTGCTCTGCAGCAAGTCATCCATAAAGGTTTCTGTTGGTGGTGGATAAAAATCGTATCGAATGCCATTGGCAATGAGAAAATGCCCAAAGGCGTGTCCAAGTAACCCAACGAGTGCCCAAAAGGTGAGAGCATCCGCTTTGCTCGTATGAATACTGCAGCTGCTGCTGCTGCTGCTGCTGCCGCCACTGCTGCTGCTGTTACCCTTGGAGCGACGACTCAAAAATTGTTGCAGGGCTAGTCCCAGTACACTAATGAGGATAATGACATAGCCACATACATCGTGCGTGGTTCGGTAATAGTCACCATTCTTATTAATTGTTTTGTTGTTGTCGCGTTGTAAGCAAAATCCTGCTTCCAGCCATTGCCGATCAAACAATTCCGACTTTCGTCCGTATTTGTAGAGAAGGGACCCGTACAGAGATATATTCCACAAACTCAGTACATGCATACTGTTGCCTACTTGGCAGTACGAGATCATGGTGAAACGATGAAAATGGTGTTGATGATTTAGTCCTACCGTAAGTAGACTAGTCAGTACAGGAATAAAAACAGATTGAAACTTATGTTTCCGACTTCTTCTGAAAACTACTCGAGTGCGGAACAGCTGGGATATCTTTGTACTTTGTAAGATAGCGACACACTATAACTTGAACCGGCCAAAGAGAGAGAAGATAATAAGAATGGATTACATTATTATTACTTCTTTGAGAGGAGAATGTGCCTGTGCAGCATGCAGCATGGCACTTTAAATCATTGGAACTACTGTACTAGACTAGTCTAGTACTCTAGTAGTAGTAAGTCTGAAAGGTGTACAGTATCTATCTAAGATATAACTCTAACGCTAACGCTAACTCTAAATGACGATACGCACTTTTTTTCACGCGCAAATAATTAATACTCCATATAGTCGTTTTAGTAGACTACTACCTTGGCTGTAGCGTAGTTCATCTTTGGTTCATGAAGGGAGGATCTAAAAGCAGCTGCACTACTATCTGTCCATCTATGTAGTACAAAACCATATCTACTCGGAATACCAAACTATCAACTTGACCACAGCACTTTTTTCTCAATAACAGTCTACGCACTCGACACTATGGTCACAATCTCTCAGGTCGTTCTCTTTCTTGCCCTGTTGGTGGAAAGTCCCGTCGTAAGCTTCATCGTGGGAACTACAGGAGCATCTTCCTATACCACCACCACCACCACCACCACCACCATTTCCACTGCAATAGGATTACGTGCATCGAGCACGGCCACCGAAACAGATGTTACCAAACCTTCGTACGAAATAGAACCTATTCCTATCCGCATCGGTCACGGATTTGATATCCATCGCATGGCTCCCATTGAAGAAGCTGGACAACCCGTAGTGATTGGTGGTGTAGAAATCACTCACAAGGATCAAATGGTAAAATATAATAATTACTTGCACTCTTGTTTTTGCTTTTCCCCCCTTGCTTTATTCTTCGCTGCTTGGATGGCAAATACTAAATACACTGTTTCATTCTGACGAATGCCAACCAAAATTAATGTACCAAACGTACAACATACAACAACAATATATATATACGGATGCAGTGGACAGACGCCGAGGGCAAGTATGTAGAAAAGGGAGGCATCTACGAAACTCAGTTGGGCGTTGTTGCGCATTCTGATGGCGATGTCATTTATCATTCCATTGTCGATGCCATTTTTGGAGCTCTGACGTTGCCCGATATTGGACAGGTCTTCCAGGACACCGATCCGCGATGGAAGGGATGCGACTCTTCAAAGTTCATGGAGCACGCACGTGATGTCATGTCAGGATTTGGCTACAAGATTGGAAATTGCGATGTTACGTTGATACTAGAGCGACCAAAGGTGGCGAGTTTCAAGCCGGCCATGAAGGACAACATTGTGAAATTGCTTGATACTACACCTGGACGTGTCAACATCAAGGCCAGGACGCACGAACGAGTCGATAGTATGGGAGAATTGAGGAGTCTCAGTTGCCACGTTGTCTTGACTCTGGAGAGGGCCTAAGGTTGAGTGAGACTTCTCTAGCAATATTGCAACACAATATTGCTAGGAGCTACACAGTTTCTAACCATTTTATGCAGTGTTTAAATAATTGTGTTGATATTTTTCATATAAAACAAAACAGAAGTAGTTCATTTTGATTTCGTGATCATTCACACCAAGAAAATATCAGCTACGATAAGACTAGGGAGAACCTGCATCTGTCGAAGGAGATTCTTCCAGGGTAAAGCCATCACTGAAACTATGGGGATAGACACGACTCCACAGCTCATTGAGCATATGCATACAAGCTCCATTGTTAGCTACCCATACCAAAAATTTGGCCGATTGCGTGGGAGTTAAAATAGTCCGAACATTGTTGAATTCCGCCTCCAAATCGTCGCCGCACTGAGTCAATCGTTCTTTCAATTCATCCAACATTTTAAAGGCTTTTTCTAATTGACTGTCCAATTCTTTGGCCACAAACCGACTGTCTTTCAAGGCCGCTCCTTGTTCCGGGGTGACTTCCAAGTGCTTGACCAAGTATTGAAAAAGTGCTTTGGGATCTTCGGTGGGAGGAGGACCGTCCACCGGAATAGCAGAGGCAGACGCCTTGGTGGCAGCTGCAGTAGTAGCAGATCCAGCAGCAACTGTTTGGTCTGAGGATGGTGCCTGTTGATTACGTTCTGTATCTGCATTATCATTAGAGGCGGCAGCTGCAGGAGGCTGAGCTTGAACTCCCCCCTCCAGTGCACGACAGACTACCGTGGTAGTTTGGGTGGGCATAAGCAATCGTTCAATATTCCGCAAATGGAATTCAATGGCACTCCTACGATCTCGTCCGTAATCCGCAAATTTCTCCTTAAATGTTTCAATGTTGTCATAAATTTCGGCATCCGAGGCTCCACTCTCGAGTAATTCTACGATTCCCTCTGTTACTTTTTCTTGCTCTTTTTGCATCTTATCTTCGGCTTCTTCTCCAATCTGTAACCAGTCAAACAAAAACATGATGAGTAGGCTGAGCACAATTTTTACAATAGCCAAAACGCGTTTTTTATTTCAAGAGCAAAAAGAAACCAAACATCTTACCTGAAGCTGCAACCGCAGTCGTAGATTTTCACCCTCCAGTGCCACAATTTGTCGTTCCAGATTTTCAGTTGCCTCTCGTTTTCGGCGGCGGCATTCGCGAGCGGATAATCGATTCTTTTCCAGTCGACGCAATTTCTTTTCGCTCAGTAGTTTGCCGTCTTTCGAATGCGTCATCAGAGGACGCTTGGCACTCGCCAGGAGAGGACGAGCTCCTTGACAAGTTGACAGTGGCGGAGAAGCAGACCTTCCTCCATCTGAACCACTGCCTCCTTCTCCTTCTCCTCCTCCTTGACCTGCCATGTCTGGTTGCGACGACTCGTTCTCTGAAGAATTTTGACTCATAACGCAATTGTTAATGCTGTTAGATCCGCTGATTCGTTAGATGAAGATACAAGGAAGTCCCTCCGTTATTGTTTTTGTTCGTATTGTGGTAGTCTACTACTCCTACTACTGTAGCTACTAGCTAGAGTCTAGCAAATACTGCCTAGAGAGTAGAGTAGTAGTACAGAATAAAGACAAAAATACGGAGTTTATTTAATTCATGTCACGCAAACTCGTGCGCCAAGCGTAACACTAACTCTCCTACGATCAGAAAGAAGCGCACACATGAACGCATACGTATTCGTATCCATTGGATCTTGTTGAACCAGCCGATGGATCCTTCTTCCTTCTTCCTGCCCCCCAACCCCCAACACAACAATAATGTATGGCTGACATCTGACATACCACCTACTAGTAGTAGTAGGTATAGTACCAGGAAGAATACTAGGAATACTATTCCATAGAACAATCGAGCAGGAACAAAATAATAACGAAAATACACTCGAAATAAGAAATGACGATTCGACAACTCGCAATCGCTGCACTGATGCTTTCGTCTGTCGCGGAGTCATTTTCCACTCCTAGACACAGTACTGGTTTTATTCGACAACAACAGCGAATGGCCCCCGTCTTGCGAGATGCCGAGACGCTAGTAGATGCAGCCAGTCCTGCTCCGCCCGAAATTGTAGACTCCGTGGTAGATTCTGTACAGTCGGCAGCTGTGGTGACACCACCGCCGCCACCAACAACACCAACACCCATTGATTTTAGTGATGGCGTGCCTCCCCTATCGAGCGTGGCACCCGATTTGGATACCATTGCTCTGGTGGCAGGACAAGAGAATTATGGTTTGGCCGTGGTTGTCGTCGGCGAAGCACTTTGGTCCTTTTTCCAGGCTCCTAGTTTGGATCACGCCAAAATTCTGGTTCCTGCCATAATCGCTGCTCTCGTCTTGGGCTTCGTTTCTGGACCGATGATCACGAGCGGAGATCCGGCTAGCGTATCAACGGGACTGTTTATTGCCACTGGTGTCTCTTTAGGTTTAGGAGCGAGTTATGTGGCACGCCTACTGGCACCATTTTCGCCATCCTCTAAGGAAATTGCAGCTTTGGGTTTATTGGTTGCAGTGGCTGGATTTTTTTCTTTCAGCCAGAATTTGATAGTCGATGGATTTGTCACTCTGCCTTCTATTCCCTTGCCCAGTCTTCCTGAGATCACTCTACCATCAATAGATTTGTAAATCAAGAAGGGAGTAAATGGTGAGGGCCTTTGCAAGATTACAGTGAGATTGTGCGATATGACCTTACGAACTTCACAACAAACTAGATTTAACTGAAACGCGCAAAAGCCTTTCAGACTCAACTCTATTCCATATTCTTTTTGTACCGCATAAGTTAGCGCTTGTATCATTCTTTAATATTCTCCTCTACTTTATTTTTCATTGGTGCGCCGCTTGTATTCGGCGGCACTTTCTCGTTTTGTGTGTGACCAGATACCTTTCTTCAGATGTTGGGCTTTTTCTTGCAACTTCAAGTACTTGTCTTTTCCTAGAGGCCCATAGACAGCACCTCCTCCGGTATAAACCTCCGCAAGACCCTCTTTCAGCAATTGTGCATCAACATACGTTCGAAAGAGAGAAAAAGGTAGCTTTGACGTATAGACTTCCGCAACGGCACGACCATATTGGTCCTTTTGCAACAATCGAATGCGAACAATCCGATTCTCCAACAAACTGATTAGGTAATTCTTAGCTTCTTCACCAAAGGGCTGTCCCGATTTTCCAAACTATCAAAAATAAGGAGAGAATCAAAGAAGCGTAAGTTGGCAAGCAGACTGGCTTCTTTCTCTTCGATTTAAAAGCTAAGCATTCGAATACATAGTATTGTGTATTGTGGGCACATCGTGCTTACCTTTTTTGTCTCGGGTGTATCAACTGTACACAATCGTATGGGAAGGGCGGTAGTCGATGTCTTTTCTTGCTTCTCTTTGCGAATAGTAGATGGATGAAAGCAAGTTGGCTGGTGCAAAAAACGAATTGTATCTCCATCGCTCACGGATACTGCTCGACCTCGAAGGACAGGAGCTCCCTGCCCAAAAAGACTATTAGGAATATCATTCACGTCAGTGAATCGTTTCCAAAAAGGTCGCCATCGACCCATCAAGAATCCAAAGGCAAATGTGGCCACGAAGAAAACTTTTTGATGAAACGTAAGCGTCCCGATCTCTCGTAGAATGATATTCAAAAACGCAATGGCACTGCCAATGACAGCTTTAACAACAGGAAATCCTACAATACCAGCTGCTAAGGACTGCGAGGATTCCGTCGAAATCCCTTCCTTATTTCCTGTATTTTCAATGCTGCTGTCACCTCCCCGGATCGCGTATACATTGTGGTAAGAACAGTTGTTTCCGCTTGGATACGAATGCAGCCGACGAATTGATGTGGATGTTGGCAGGAAAAAGGCACTGCAGGAGGACGCGAAAAAGGACAGTAGGATAAGAAGGATACTGGGGTAATTCATTGCTCTCGTTGTTCTAATAGTTTGAATGTCGTGAAATGCATGATATGTAGACCCGCTTGAAGTAGAAATGAAGGTCAGAGGTCAGTGATTTTGTTATACAGTAGTTGTTTGTTTCTCATTATGATTGTTTGGTTTGGCAACGATAATAGTATTATTATTACTTCTTGAGATCGCGTTACAGTAGTATTTTATTAAGGTTAGTTTAGGGTTGTCAGAGCGATGGCACCGGACGAGCGAACGCTACCGCGTTCTCTCGACTATGCCAGCTCTCTAGGGCTACGTTCGGCTAGGTAGGGTGGTTTGGAGAAACTCGGCAATTTACTAGGGCCGACCTTTTCTCCGTTCCGAGGC
>Ga0100392_1002200_pt1 | contig 18132 bp, 9 predicted proteins | sample CryGeymeta201516_FD_81548 | JGI IMG/M metagenome (GOLD analysis project Ga0100392, IMG submission 81548) | Groundwater microbial communities from Crystal Geyser aquifers in Utah, USA - Crystal Geyser metaG 2015-16 | ecosystem: Environmental > Aquatic > Deep subsurface > Groundwater | place: USA... | reverse complement strand
TCATGAACAGCAGTATCCCTAGCAAAACGTAGGGTCCCCAAGTCTCGTCTTGTTGTTGTTTTTGCTGTGTCGTGGAAAGTAGTAGTACCGTAGAATCTTCTGCTGTTGCTGTTGCTGATGTGGTGGTGTTGAAGGTACTCTGCGCTGCTAACAATAGAATTATAGGTGTCCATATATCCTTAACGAGGACCATGTAGGCAATGAGAACAAATACCAAAAAGACAAACAGCAAGGCACTGATTGTAACTTCTAAAACTGGACCAAAAGCTTCCCTTCCTACCTGTCCGTACGAGGAGAGAATTTGTGGTGTTGTGTCGTGGTACTGGCTGTTGTTATTGTTGTTATTGTTGTCGTTTGTGGCAGTGATAGTATTTATTGTTCTTGTAGAAGTCGTCGTAGTAGTAGTAGTAGTAGTAGATACTGCTGATGATGATGGTCGAGCACACCAACACAACATCCAACACGTTTGATCGGTAGCAAGGGCTGCCACGATCATTCCTAATATTCCCCATAATGCACCACCACATTTCATAAAGGCATACGGTACACTTAGTACACCTCCACCGACAATGGTTGCTACTAAATTAAAAGTTGCTACTATTGTTGTACTCGTTCCGTGCACAGGATCAGATTGATGACTATAATCAAACGCTACGAATGATATCGAAGATGGTGAAGAAGAAGGATTGTGCGCATCATTAGTTGTAGTAGTGGTAGTAGTGGTGGTAGTAGCAGGTTCAGGTACCACATCATGTTTGTCATGATTCTTATTATCGATCATCATTGTAGTAAATGGAACAGAATTGTAAACACAAAAAGTGCGTATATAGCGACCATTTAAAAAAAGTCCACAAAAACAAACAAAACAGACAGGAGATGGGAATTGTGGTGGTGGAGTTGATGAAAATAGTACGAACAATAATATAATGATATTTTTGTTGAGATGGATGATGTATCCGAATTTGCTTTTTTGTGATTTTTTTCCTTCGTGTGGAAAGATTTTCGAATACCTTCAGTGGTACTCTAATAAAAAATAATGAGATAGGAATACTAGCTAGTGTGTCACATTTACATATTAGCGTTGGAGATAGCTAGCCTCCTGGCTACTACTACTAGTAGTACCACAGTACTACTAGCTAGTAGACTACCGGACTAGTCTACTTGTAGTAGAGAGTTTACTACCCATACGTAAAAAAAAGAACAATGATACTAATGACGAGGTGCGCTCTACCAATGCCGACACGCCAGTCGACATTGACTTTTCTTCCAGTTGTATTTTGCTACCTGGTCCATTTTTTAACTAAAAAATGATGCAACTATCATCCATCGTCATCATCAACGGACTCCTCGTTCTTTTTTTGGAAAGCAAGCAATTTTTGAGACTGCGCAGCCGTTTAGGACAAGAAGAAGAAGAATCATCAGCCTTTTGTCAGACACTAGCCTACTGTATTATCGTACTGGTACAACAAAAAGAAACAACATACATTACCCACGCTACTAATAACAGAACCAGTAGCTACGAGTACTACTGCTAGAGCTACTATTGCTGTTACTAGTAGAGTAGTATACTACCAGAAGCTAGTGTGTGACAAGTCTTTCCTGTGAAATTCAAAAATTGGTTGTTTTATTATTGAGCTTCCAACGCCCGCAAAGTAGTGTCACAAGAAAAAAAGAATAGAACCAACTGCACCATCGCATCACAATAATTCATCCTCTTGTTTTCCTCGACTATAACTCATCAATCTCAATCAATCAACGATTATTGGTACCATCAACACCTATTAACTCTATATAAAAAAGTATATATACCATGGTTGGAGAAGCAACCAACAACAATAACTCGACTAGTCCTTCGTCTCATTTGGAGACCATTGATTACAAACCGGCTGATAAGCCAACTATGCAATCGGATGCTGATTACGAAGAAAAAAAGACGGCGGATGGGAACAACCATCATCATCATGATGATGATGACATTGACGATGATGACGACGATGATGCCAAGTTTGATTTGTATTCCGAAGAAGCCGAATGGGACGAAGGTGGAAAGTCGCACTGTGGGTATGCCGAGGCCGTTCATAATGCGCTCATGTCGGTCGGCGAAACGGTTCACGGTGTTGTGGGAGAGCCCGATCCACGCATTGAAAAGGAACTCAAGGCTGTGGGCAACTGGTTCCAAGAAGCCAGTTACGCGGCACGTGATTTGTTCGGTAAGAACGGTCATGGCAAGAATGATGATGATGACGACGACGACGGAGAAGGACGAAGAGGAGGAAACGGCGGCGACAATGGAATGAGCGAAGATGCCATGAATGCCGTCAAGACGTTGCTTGGTGGAAGTGGAAGCAAGGACGAAGAATATAAACGAAAGGAAAATGGTGATTATCAGGCTCCTGCACCCAATACCACTACTACCACCACTACACCATCATCATCTTTGGTAGAACCAACCACAAATCCTTCTTCTTCAAGGCCATAGGTCAATAGAACCAGGAACATCGTAAAATCTACTGTCAACGTCTCTTGTTCCGCGATGGTTTTTTACAGAATCCGCCAATACAGGCAACGTGAAAGCATCACCACCAACAACAAGAAAACTACACTACTCGTGTCATTGGATGATACTAAAAAAGAAACGTTCGTAAAATAAACAAAGCCAGTCACGTACTGTATAGTCTTTTTTTACCGTAGTTTGCAAACTATGTTGCTTTTTACTCTAGTACCTATCCTCTGGGTATAGAGTTTTCCAGCAAAGGGCCAAGGTCTACCTACCGACTTTTACTCATGCTAGACTACAAAAGTACCGGAAATAATCGGAGTAATGAAACCACAAGTGTGGACTCCTTGCCCAGGACTCGTAGTTTTGCAAGCGACTTGACGATGACAGTAGCGGAAGTAGTTCTAGTATGAGACGAGGGGGACACTTTCACAAGGCATTGTGAGCATTGGGTATGAATTGTGGCATGGAGGTATTCCAGCAAAAAGCGCTGTTTGTTTGTTCTCGTGCAAAGCAATACACACGCGCCCAACATTGTCCATATTGTATCTTTTGCTGAAGAAAAAACAGTGGTATTTTATTTGATGTGGAACGGAGTTTTGCAAAAACGAAAAAATAGGAGTACCGACATAGGCGCGTTCTTGTAAAACTACTACCAGTAGTATTCCCTCTAGTAGTAGTACTCGAGCATAGGAGTAGGACAACATAGATATGGCTTTATACTTCTACAAAAAGATAAAGACGGAAAGGTCCATCGTTGGTGTTTGCTTTTTTTGTGGTTCTGAAAGTTTATCAATACAATAAATTCATCTAGACGATGAATAATACTTGTTGCAGGAAAGAAAAAATAAAACAAACTTTTGTTTTGCTTTTTACGCAACTTCGGCCTTGGTGATGGTGACTTCGGGAGCACTGTGATAGTCGTGATCAGCGAGTGGTTCCTTGCTGTTAGCGGCTGCTGCTGCGCTGTGACGGTGTCTCAGGTAGTATGTGTAAGACAGAGCAAAGAAGGCAAACAGGAGCCCACCTAATACTACCACAGCAATGAGGGATTCCACAATTCTCCAATTCCTTGGATGTTTACCGTAAAAGTGTTCCTTGTGAGACTTGGCCAACGTTTTGCAAATGGGCAAACCGTCGTCTTCTTCTCCATTGAGACTCTTTCCATTGCTGCAGTGTGTACTATCGGCATACAATGATTGACAGACATCATCTTCTCCGTTGCCGTAGGGGTCGCAATCCAAACACATGGTCTCGATGCCAGTGAAGGTTCCCGATGAAAATCCTAAATCCACGTCTTGAGAACTCGATTTGACGGTGCACTCATCGTCGTAGTAAAAACCAATGGTAATGTCACCATCGCCTGTGCACTGGGGACCGGCATAAATAATATTGCCACTCTCATCTTGAAAGGCTTCTTGACACTCCAGGTATTGGGTTTCGTCTGCCTGACCATCTCCATCGGCATCTCCATCGGCATTGTCAAAATTCATGTTCTTGCAAGTATCACGACAAACATTGCAGTTCACATTCATGTAGTTAGCTTCCTCTTCTCCTTCTGCTTCTTGTTCTTCTTCCAATTGGCGTCCTCTGCGGTTGTAGCATAAGGCATTGCAGCTCTGGCACATGGATTGAGCGTAGGCCAAGGTAGTGTCGAGATAGGTTCCTAGATCTGTGACATATTCCTTGCTGGTGTCACACTTACCACACTGTCCTGCTTCTGTACTGCCATTTTCTTCGCAGAGGTAAACCGAAGCAAACTGGACACCCTGTGAATAGAACCGTCCATTGTAAAAGTACGAATTGCCTTCATTTTCATCATCGTCGTCATTGGGAACCTTGACTCGAACGCATTTTCCAAATTGCATTTGATATCCGCTCAGTGATTCCATGTATTGGTATCCATTCTCTTCCAAGGCACGAAGGGTCGACGACGAAGGACGAGCAGCATTGGTGGAAGAAGCAGAGGCGGTGATTAGCAATAGTGCCGTCACGGATACAGCAGCAAGAGATGGTGATGATATCATTCTTTTATTTTTCGATTTAGACCACTGGTGCTAGCTAGTAGTGGTAGTAGCAGGAGTGGAGGTGCTTGAGGGTTTTGTGCAGCGTTTGGTGGAAGAAATTGATTGTGGTTGGAGTTGGGCTTGCTACTGTGGTGGTCAGTGATATTACTATTAACCCACTCTATTACTACTTAATTGATGTGCGTGTTAAGTTTTTGATTTGTGAGTTAGAGAGCGTTCCAACTGCTCCGCTTAATTGAGGTGCGCCCAGCGCGGTCGTCCCATCCGTTCAACCCTATGCAGCGCAAGGCGGGCACCAGATTGTTTTACTGTTTGTGATAAGGTGCAAGTTACTCGAGTTATTCTTGGAGAATGTGCTCATTGCTCATCAGTTCTCAGTTCTCGGTAACTAGTCTACTCGAGTAGTAATTAAGTGTAGCAGAGGAGGTGTCTCTTCTACTAGTGGTAGTAGCCGACGCTGCAAGTTGCCAGTGTTTTTTGTTGCCATCTTATCTGGTGCTTTGATTCTAGCTGACTGTTTCTTCGAGCATTATGTGATGGTGCCAGTGTGAACTAGGTCTTTCTCTCTAGCCCGGGGTTTGGCTCCTAGCCAACGTCCAACGTGTCGTAGCGGAGAGTGATTTTGTTGCTAATTGCACTATCAATGCGTGTTTCGGCCTCAGCACAACAGGTGCTGCGGCTCAGGTCTTTGAAGTGAGTCAGTAAACTAGAGGCAGTTTACACCCCAAGGTGGCGCTGAAAATACAGCGGCGTCAAGCTCCAAATGGCGCTACGAAGACGGCTTGAGCGGAGGAAAGTGCCAAAGTTTAGTAGCTGTTTTGCTAGGCGATGTTGGTTAGCTGTATTTGCTGTACGTTTTCAACGGGTTTAGCCGCTGGGTTGACCGACAGATATCTGTGAGGCTCTCTGACGCTTCGAACAAATTTCAGAGCGCCCAACTACGTTTTGATGGCTAGCTGAAGCAGGATAACAAAGCGCTCGGACTTTTCGATACAGCGATTGCGCAGATGGTTCAGATTTCTTGCGAAACCCGAAAGCACGCGTACGTGGTTGGAGCAGCCTAGCCAAATCAAATGACGCGCTTTTAAAATAATAATAATACAATTTCATGAAGCTAGCGAAAGCCAAAACGTAGTTATTTTTCTGAGCACTTGTCTTTGCAGCCAACGTGTAAGAAAGGCTCATGCAAGAAAACATAATATCATTCTTGAAAACTAGAAACATCTATCGCAGCAATTGCATTTCATTGATTTCTTGCAATCTGCAGCGAGCATGGACAGCTTCTTTTCCGCTGTAATTGGAGCAAATGATGTAGTTCCGGTCGCATCGTCGTCCTTGTGCAACCTACATATCTCATTTGGCACAACTCCTGTGAATTGAGCATTGTAGATCCACAAGCTCTCTGTATTTCCAATTTGAGGAACGAATTGAAATCCACTTTAGATGGTGTTCACCGTGTACACGCTATCTCGAACTTTTGTTTCTTACCTAGTTTTTGACACTTTCCAAGCTCGGTTGGAAGGCTACCAGACATATAGGTATCCTGAATTTGAAAGTCTCGCAGCGATGAAAATTCGCCAATGCGCTCCGATATGGAGCCAACTAAGTCATTGTCGTACTAAATGTTGTGTGGAAACGAGCAAAACTATGGTGAGATATGAAATGATCCACCGAGAGCAATAAATCCCGTATTTGAGATAGGTTTTACCAAATGAAGGACTTCAAGGTTTGTCATGTTCCACCATTCGTCGGGGATTTCAACATCAATATCATTCGAGTTCATCTTCAGTGTTTCTACAATACAAGAATGCGTGTAGACGAGTTAGTATCTGTCGATGTTGATGTCTTTTGCGACAAATCAAAGAGGAAGTTTTGTTGTTATACGTACTCAAATTTGTCAAAGCCCCTAATATCGTTGGTAATTTTGATGGTGTATTCTCTTGACCAAATTGATTTCCAATGCGGTTCTCTTGTAATTCAAGCAGCTCTAATTTGGTCAGTTGGCCAATGGTATCAGGAATTGGTCCTTCAAAATCACACGAACCCAGGCAAAGCCGCTCCAAACGGCTCAATGAACCTATCTCTGGCGGTATCGTCCCCTTCAAACGGTTTCTCTCCAGGTCCAGCTCAATCAAATTTCTATTTCGTGTCAAAAAAATTGGAAAGTCCCCCTGCAATTGGTTTCCCCCAAGTCGAAGGATACCTGCAAGCAAGCCAAAAGCAAGAGTGTAAGCCAAGGCAAGTATACATACAACTATCATTCAAAGAATATAGAATACATACGAAGGCTGGGAATTGCCGAAGTGTCCCGAATGGGACCCGTAAAGTTATTGTCACGAAGATCTAACACCTTCAAGTTTGTCAGCTTAGCCAAGGAACCTGGTAGCTCTCCGGTCAGAAGATTTCCAGCGAGTGTAATGTTCTCGATCTTCCCCATACCACCAATTGCATCGGGTAGTTTTCCCCCGAGGTTGTTGTGAGATACATCCAGCGTTACTAGATTCGTCCATCCCATGGGCTGCCAGAAAGTGGATGGTATCATTTCTCCCAATTCGTTGTAGGACAGATCCAAATGATTCAATTCTAAAAGGGCCCAAAGCTCGCGAGGGATCTCCCCAAACAATTGATTCCGACTGAGCATGAGAGCACTGACACGTAGATTATGATGACAATGCACGCCAAACCATTCGCAGATGTGAGTCAGACTCAGCCAACCTGTGCGATGGCACCATTCGCCCTTGGTAGACAACTCTTTGAAGTTGTAATCGGGACTATTACTTGAGCGGCGCAAATAGTTGGCAAGGTTATACTGAAAAGCAGCCTTGAGACTTTCATCATTCTCAATATCAAAATCTTCTCCTCCTTCACTGTTATCAGTGCGGTGTTTCCCTTCCAACTCAAATTCTGGCTGCTGATGTGTCGAGAAAAAGAATACGGCCAAAGCATATCGTTCCAAAATGCCCTTATTCCATTCGTCTACTGCACCTTCGTTTCCTTGCAAACTCGTCGTATCTATGTCGCTGAGCCACGCGAGTGCCTTGTATTGTGCGGTATCCGGATTGACCAGATCTTCCGCTCGACTCAAGTGAGCTCCAACCACCATGGCCAAGATTTCGTCCCATCGATCTTGGTTCTGCGGTTGGACTGGCGTGGGAGGTGCTGATATCAACGGTACCAACTCCTGCAAATTCATATTCTCTCCGCCCTTTTCAGCTGTTACACCTGGAATGGTCGGCCATTCGAACTTGATCGTATCCTGCTTCCACTGTTCGGGCAAGGGAATTACACCCACCAAGAACAACACGACAGTAACCAAGACAGCCATAAAGGAGAGACAGCCACAGCAGGCCATGAAACTGATCTGCACTTCGCGTTCACTGTCATCGCTGTAGTCACTATCATCGTCGTTTTTGTTGTTGTTGATATTTTTGCTGCTAAATCTTCTACCCAATGCAATATCTGTCATTTCGTCACTAATAGTTCGGAATATGCTACGTCGGCGCGAATGTGCTGTACCCGTTCCGAAACGTCTAGTCCGGGTACGTCTCTCAGGGTTGCTTTGTGTTGTGTTGTGTGCTATTCCTCCTCCTGGTTTACCAGCCAAAGAAGAACCTCCTCGCTCGCTGTCATTTTTCATGCTCATGAGGTTGACACTCTGATCTACGTGTTCGAACCGTTCCTTTTGTCCAAAAACTCCACCTTTGGGATGTTTGTTGGTGGAACTGCGAAACGTACCGGTACGACCATAACTGTCTTCAACGTCGAGATCAAATTGTTCTGAAGCGGTGGACACCGTGGACATGCGTGACTCTTGTAGAGATGATGATCTCCTGATGGCATCGTTTCCAGCATTGCTACTACCCGCCGAACTATCGAGGTTTACGCCGCTTGCTCCTCCTATCTCCCAAAACATGCTGGCTTGATCGCTTAACGTGGTCATTTTAGGAATCTCTTCAGTCCGTTTCTTGTTACGAAGAGAGTGATCAATTTCTGCCGAATATCGATTGGAAAGAGTATTGGGAGAGAATCCACTGCTGTGCTCGGTATTGTTGCTGCTGTTATTGTTGTTGTTGTTGTTGTCGTCGTCGTCGTCGTCGTCCAAGGAGTCGAATCTTGCGTGAGCTGCATCTTTTCTTTTATTGGTGGGATCGGCAAGATTTCGTCCCACGTCCGCCTGGCGACGTTGACTCCTACCTTTTGTGTCCACTACGGGGACACTCGAAGTGTGCTTGGGTACTGTCTTGGATAGAGTCTTGGAAGGAATCTCCGATGTCGAAGTGGAGGAAGCAGCTCTGCTGGAATCACCCGCTCTGGCAATGGCATGGGGAGGAGGAGGACTGCGTTTCGGCACCGGGCTCTTGGAGCGACCGGTGGTACGAGTCGGTGTAGGAGGAGCCATTCTAGTCTTTGATTGTGTGATGGAAGAGTTGAAATAGCGACTAAATAAGTGGATGAAAAATGAGTGGGCTTGTTGGTTTGTTCGTTGGTTCCACTCACTGGCTGGAAGAAGACGGACGACAACGCCAGAAATACAATGAAAGATTGTTGACCCAGGCCTGGCGCGAAGGCGACAATGCTTGCTTCTTAGTTTGCCCTAGCCAGAGTTGTAGGCTCACTCTGCAGTTGCCAACTTGAATAATGCATTTGGTTCTGTCTCTACTTCTTAATCTTGCCAGGTGAGAGAGAATGAAAATAAATAAATAAATGAGAAAGATCTCTCGAGCATCTGGCAAGAAAAATGAGAATGGTGTTCTGCAAATTTACTGTACTGTAGTAGGTTGCGTACAGCACCTCCATTTTACCAGTAAAACCCAGTGAAGAATGATTGTTCATCGCCTACTAGCTACTACGTACTAGCTAGCTACTAACTACTAGTAGGGGGATCTTTACGGATCTTTTCTGGATATAATGTGCGATCAGAAGCAATTCTGAAACATGATGCAATAGTACCTTGTGACTAATACGACCTGGTACTGTAGTACTACTAGAGCTCTAGTAGTAGTAGACTAGTAATAATAACCATGATTACGAGTACCTAGCTACTAATCTACTAGACCCTAGTAGTAAGAAATATTAAATAATACTCTAGTAGTAGACCTAGCTAAGAGTACCAGTTCCGGGGCTTCTTGCAAAGTTGCAGCTGCGCCGGCGCCCATCTTGTTGTTGGTGCTTTGACGCAAATTCAATGACGGCGACTGCACTTCTACCAGTAGCTTGAAAGGCAGCAAGGACGGTACAATTACCGGCTAGCACCGGCGGTATTCCAACGTAAGCTTATAATCTACAAAATAGTCACCAGAAGGAAGAGAATGCCGAAGTTGAAACAAAACTCTATTTAGAGAGGCAACACAAGGAATCCAACATGAATGTAAATTGTAAATGTACCAGTGATGCAAATACAGTGCGACGATCACAGCGTTCACAATTGGCTGATGTGGCTAGGCCGACGTAAATATCACACTGGCGAGACTTAACAACTACCGTACTCTACTCAGTATGAAAATGATACATAGTTCGTTGAAAAAAGCGGTTGTGGGTACTGTATCCTTTAGGAGCAGTTTCCTAAGAGATCTTGGAGGGAGTGCATGATGGCGTGCCGCTCTCAGCAGCACGTACGAGTGTTAAACGTCATAATATCAAGAATCTACACTTCTTCAAACCTTCCACTAGTTGGAGCATCTCCTCCTTCGGTCGGACAACTGCATCCACAGTCACAAGCTACTTTGGTACAATCAATAGCCAACGTTTTCAGCGTCCCGTTCAGCAATCGGTCGCATAGCTCACTGGGCACGGTGCCAGTCAGACCCAGAATGTGAAGCCACATGCTCGTCAGTCTCGTAAGCAGACCCAATTCACTAGGAATGGTTCCGTCCAGAAAATTCTCATGAAGGAAAATACCTTCCGCCTGGGTCAATAATCCTAGTTCTGTTGGAATAGTTCCCGACAGACGCTGACCATAGATGGAAAGTTCACGGAGCTGGGGCACGCTGCCCAGTTCAGTTGGGACCGTTCCGTCCATATTCTGATGAAGCCATGAAGCAATGTTGGAATCAATGTGAAATAATAGTGTGAGAGAGATTCAACAACAAAAATCAACAGCAAACAGAAAAAGTAACCAATCAAAACGTACGTTTCGTTCTAGATAAAGCCATTCTAGTTTCTTCAGAAAGGCTAGGTCGGTAGGAATAGTGCCAGTCAGAGCGTTCCACGAACAATCCAACCAGGTAAGAGAATTGGAGAGGAAACCCAATGCAACAGGTAGCTGGCCTCGAAAGTCATTATGATCAAGGTTGAGTCTCGTAAGACGTGGCATGAAACCGATTTCTGGAGGAATGGTGTCCGTAAGGCGGTTGGTAGAAAGGGACAACGACCGCAGCTGTCGGGCCAAAGCAATATCCGGCGGAAGACTACCGCGCAGTTGAGCAAAGTCTGCTCGGAACTCTATCAGTTCTGTCAGGAGTCCCATATCTGAGGGAATTTCTCCCGTGAAGAGATTTCCGGAAAGACGAAGTATCTGAAGAGTATTTGAAAGTTTAGCAATCTCGCTTGGAATGGTCCCTTCAATCTGATTTTTCTCGAGAGCCAGAACTGAGAGGCCAGGTATTTCACCAATAATGGTGGAAAGAGTACCGACAAACAAGTTGTCGGACAAGACCAAATGACTTAAATTGCGGATTTCCTGATAAGGAAAGTCATTCAAATTTCCAATAAGCTCGTTGCTGTCCAAATACAGCTCTTCCAAGTTAGTCAGCTGCCGAAAAGTCTCGACCGGAAAAGCACCGGCGAGTCCATTACCGGTTAGATAAAGACGATCGAGACTGTTACTGAGCAGCCCCAATTCAGTTATCAGTGTGCCCGTAAACTCATTCAAACTCAGTTGCAGCGTTTCCAGTGTCGTCATTAACGCAATCTCTGTTGGTAATGTGCCATTCAGCGCGTTTTGTGCCAAATACAACTGCCTTAACAGCGGCAATTGGGCAAGTTCTGTAGGAAACGTGCCTGTCATTCCTGTGTTTTCCAAATCTAATATCTCCAGAGCTGTCATGCGATTGATGTAAACAGGAATTGAGCCTTGTAAATTGTTGTCGTGTAGTTCCAGTACACGTAAGTGGATCAACTCTGCAATCTCGGGAGGTATGGTCCCATTCAACGAATTGCTGGGTAATCTAAGCGATTGAAAGGCATCAAAGATAGACACAGCTCCAGCCAAGGTTGGAGTCGTGGTTTCAAAACAAGGCGCCAAATTATCCGTTGCACTGTCGTTCTTTCGCGCCAGAGTACCAGCCGTCTGCTGCCAATCACATTCATTTCCCTCGTCGTAAGTGATCCACTTATCAAACGTGTCCCAACCCGTAAAATTAGGTGGCTGAGTAGTCTCAAAGTAAAGCGTTGCGAGAGCAAAGCGTTGCTGCTGCTTCTCAATCGAGTAAGTATTCACTGCAGGATCCGCTTGAAGCCATGAATAGGCTTGCGCTTGCGCTGTTCGATTTCTTGAGCCTTCCGGTGGGCTGTTGACAATTGCTTCGACAGTATAGTTCGGGAGAATTGTGATGAGATTGTCGATGCGTGGGGTACCTCCTGTTGGACATTCGCACTGCGGGCATGGGCAGATAATATTAAGACAATCAACACTGAGTACTCTCAACTTTTTATTCGTCATCAAATCGCACAATTCAGTTGGAACGACCGATTGCGCCTGTAAATTGGGATTGTCATGCAATCGTAGGACTTCCAGGTTGGTCAGTCCGCCTAGTTCAGAAGGGATTGTGCCCGTAAAAGAGTTGGTGTTAAGAATAATTTCCCTAACTTGAGAAGCAAGAGAACGTGGATGAAAGAATGTAGGAAGCGGTCCTGTGATTCTGTTGTTTGCCATGTTTGCTATATGAACATACGGATATGACGCCACTTCGGGTGGCAAAGTCCCCGATAACAAGTTGTTTTGAAGCTGAAGTGATGTCAATTGCGATAAAAGCGACAATGACGATGGTATTCTTCCTGTCAATTTATTGTCATTGAGGTGCAGTGTACGAACATGTCTCAGCTGACCGATCCCTGTAGGCATACTTCCTGTCAAAGCATTTTCTGGCAGCTCTAGAGAAAACAAAAAATCCTCCCAGTTTCGAATGGATTTAGGAATAGAACCAATCAGGCCGGGATTTTTCGCGGCATGTACATGTTGTAGTCCTGTCAGGAGTCCAATTTCAGGAGGCAATGTTCCCTGCAGCAATCCTTGATTGGTCAGATTGAGAGTCGCCCCATTCCCAAAAGCACCGGTGAAAAGTAGCCGCTGAGTTTGATTGCTTTCAACATTGTTGTTGTTATTGGTAGTGTCTGTGTCAGAAGCATCGGGCAATGACGGGAAAGTCACTGGCGTTGCGTTGGTTTCTGTTGGTGGGTCTGTAGAATTCGTTACTATCCTGGTTGGTGAGCTTGTTGGTGTCGTGTCTATGTCTAATTCGACTGGAGGTCTCGTACTAGTTGGCGGTCTGGTGATATTGTCGGGTGCAACCGTTCCATAGATACCATTATTTACATCAGGCCCGGGGCAAATATAATACGGAAATTCACACTCGCTCGACATTTCGTACGCCGAATTTGGCAATACGAATCCATCTGTGCGTCCCCAGGCCGATCCACCCGTGCTAGCATAGATGGTCTGGAGAGCAAATCTCTTTAATTTTTCATCCACGGAATAGTTCTCAAAATTTGGGTCATCCAATAACCAATTCAGTGCTGTGGCTTGATCACTAATAGGATTCGACAACGCTTCTTGTGTATAATCAGGCAAATCATCGACGGTAAAGGGCTCGACAGTAGGAGCAGCCGTCGAACTGCCACCACTTCCGGGGACCCACTCTGTTGGTTCCTCTTCCAAGGACTTGACCAAAAAATACCCCCCGACTCCCAATCCCGTGGCAATGACAATGCATAGAAAACAACATGCCAGTAGGCCCATGGGTTTGTACTCATATTTTTGATAGTCGTCTTGAAACAATTCCAAGTAATCATGACGACGTTTTTCCACCAAGGCTTTAGTTTCTGACAACTTTGGAAGACAAGCTAACTTCTTCTCTCGTTCGCGCAATCGCTCTTCTTCCGTCTTGTCCCGGGGCATGCGAAGTGGTTTTCTATCAGTACCTCCTCGAGTCGTTCTTGGATAGCGATCATCATCATCATCGTGTTCATCTTCAAATTCCTCTTGGCGCTGCTGTTGTTGTTGTGAATAAAAGTATTGAGAGTTTAAATTCATTGGAATTGATTTCTGAAAATCTCTCTTTTGTTTGTTATCGTCCTCATCATCGTGAAAACTTTCATCTTCACGAATGGTTTGACTGGCATCCAATCGCACGTTACTTTTCGAGCCGCCCGCCATTAAGGCTGCCAATGTCAAACTAGTGCCCGATCCACCCAGTGCAAAGGATGCACCACCATTTGCTTCGTTCCCCGCAACAGCACCTTGCTGCAATAATCCACTCTGATGGAGACTGGTATTGAATTGTGTCCCCGCCAATGGGTTTTCCCAGGTTGTTGCGACACCCGCATTATCATCAATCCCGTAATAGTAGTAAGCACTGCGGTCAGCATCAAACGCTTTGGCCCATCCGGCATCGTACAAATCATCATCAGAGGGAATAGCATTCGCACTAGTGGCGGCAAAAGACCGATTGTTACGAAAACTAATATTGGTAGCAGTAGTTGTTTCAGCATCGTGTTCCACAGTTTTTGTCCCTTTGGACTGTGAACTGCTGTCATTCATCGTCATTTGGTCGGTCGTGTGTTTCGAACCACCCACCAGAGCTGCCAACGTTAAACTGGTTGTAGATCCTCCCATTTTCCCCAAGGATTGTTCGCCCTGCAAGTTACTTGCAGAATTGTTACTATTGCTGTTGCTTAACCCACTCGTGGTTAATCGGGAATCTCCAATTGGATGCTGATGGGAGGAAGGAGGAGTGGAATCATTCTCCCCCTCATCATCATCAGACGACAAAGGCTCTCCTCGCGCTTGCAGCATTATCTTATCATTCATTGACATTTGATTTTCCTTGAACATCTGACTGAGCGTTAAAGACTGCATTCCACTTCCCTGCATCACATTCGTCAGAGGATTTTCCCAGGTTGTTTCCGCCGTATTTTCATCTATTGGATAATAGTAGTACGCCTTGCGCTCAGCGTCATAATGTTTAGCCCAACCCGCGTCGTACAAATCATCATCACAGGGTATGACATCATTGGTATTCAAACTACTAGCGATGCTCGCATTGTTGTTGACGTTGTTATTATTATCGTTCTTGGTGGTATTACTGGTACCTTGGGCACGACTGCTCGGCTTGGGACGAATGGTTTTGGGAGAATTCTTTTGTTGGCTGGTCTTCTTCATGATCGCTCTTATTGATGTGTGATGTGCTTGACGAGTAGTGGGCTGGTGTTATTGGATCTTGAACATAGTCAATGGCTTGCTTGATGAGTCGAAAGAATACAAAATAGTGCTTGACCCCGATAGGTGTTGGTCTTGTGTCTTGTGCAAAAAGGCTTAAATAATAATAAACATAATATTTTATGTGTTATTCGGTTCGCGGCACGCTGTTGGTGCTCTATTTCTGCTGGTTAATAATTACTGTACTTTGACACAATTAGATAGAGCAGAGGTGCGTCTTCAAAATCGGTATTTTTGTCTTGCAAAAAAACAACGCGTAAATTACATTCATATTATTAGAGCTACCTGGTAAAGAGACGACTTGCTGGAGCCGCAATACTAACTAGTAGTACCAGGTAGTAGACCTACTACTAGCTGCGTAGCAGGTAATCCTCTACTACAGTACCTAATAGCTAGCTAGAAGAGCTTGAACTATCACGAGTAGAGAGTTCAAGACAGACGACTGTCCTTTATGACATGCATTTGATTCTTCGTGACTACTACGGTGCATCATCATTTCCTGAAGCTACAAGCTGCACCATCTTGCTGCACCATGGTTTTTAAGCTATGCCGATCACAGACGAAGGCGACACATTTGTTTCTCTCTCTGCGATCATGACGACAAGGAAAATGATGGGAAACCGAAAATTAAAAAAACACGAGGAAGAGGTATCTTACCTTTATCAACATGAAAAACCCAAAAGACGAAGGGGATGACACTTTTTCCGTCCCTGCTGCAGTTCTGCGCCTGCTTAAATACTAGAGTAGTAGTAATTCAAAGTTGACGTGGATGGTAGCACATTTAATCCATAGAGTGATATCGACGTCCACGAAGGACGTTTGTTAAACTCTTTTTATTTCGAATCTATTCTGTCCTCTCGTGTGAATTCCCTTTTGTTAATTTATGAAACCTTCGCTCTGCCTTGATTACGGATTCGTATTCGTATTCCGAGTAGACTACTACTACTAGTCTACCGTAGACGAGCTGCTACCAGTAGCTACGAGTAATAGACACTACTCTTCGTCCATAAAATTAAATGTTGTTATTTTAAACTTGGTAAAAGATCCAGTAGAGAGAACAGGCGTGCTTCAATCCTGAACAATAAAACAGTAAATTGCCATCATAGTAGTCTAGTATTAACTGCCATCTCATTCCATTATTTCCTCTGTGATCTAGAGACCTACTTTACTTCACAGAGCTCTGAACGATACCAGGTACGGAACCGGAAAAAATCATCATCATGACGGCCCAGTTTCCCCAAAACACGAGCCGGCGATCGTCCCACCAACACAACAACAACAACAACAACAACAACAACAACAACAACAACAACAACAACAACAACAACAACAACCATTCACAACACTCACTCGATGACGATGAAACCGTAACTGCCTTGCTGGCCGTGCATTCCTACCATTTGCCCCACAACAATTGGTTCCAAGATTTATGGCAGTACCTGACGAACAATCATCCCTTGGTGGGCATATGCTGCCACCATCCATTGCATCCCGTGCAGACCCAAATTCGTATCATGGCCCTGGTAGGAAGTCTCTTTTTTGGACTGGCCGTAACGTGCATCGTGTACATTGCCTTTGTGTACAGTCGTGCCAATTACGATAAGCAGTACTTTGTTTTTACTACCAACGCCACCGTAACGGGTGTGGACGATATTGACAGCAATTTTTCGACGCTGTCCGTAGACAATGGGAACATTGCACTCTGGACGGTCGGTGCCTTTGTACACGGACTGTACGATACGGTCATGTGGAGTTTGGCTGCGGGAACCTACATTTGTGGTCATCGACGTGGTACGGGCACATCATCGTCGTCTTCTTTTTCGTCATCGCGTTGCCAACGCCTATGTTGTCGGTTCGAGAGCCAGGCTACGGGTAATTTGTTGGTGGCCATGTTGGTGATTTTAGGCATCGGTTTAGCTCTCTTGGCGGCAGCCCTGCGCATGGCGTTAAGCACGGACGACGATACCGAATTTGTGCGAGTGATCAATGGAACGGCATCGGCGGCTTATAATAATAATAATAATAATAATAATGCGACTGCTGCACCAACGAATCCGGGATTGTTGCATATGAAGGTCAAAGTCGATGGTGCAAACGATTTTGAATTTCTTTTGGCCTATATGGTGGAGATGGCTCTATCCTACTTTTTGTATTACCCCGTGATTGGAACTATTCTCTTTTCCGGTATCTTATCCTGTGGACACGGTTCCTTGTTGGGAGGACGTCCTTACGAAATTAGAAAGCACCATCACGATCAGGATCAACAGCATCGTCCCACAAAAATCGGCTCCAGTGAGCACAAAAAGTATAACCAGCACGAAGCTTCGTCAAAAATGACCGTCGATGTAGAGCAAGGCAGGAGCAAGCCAATGACCCGATCTAGCATCAAACCTGTCGCTAGAACCGAAGCAAATATTTCTCCAAACGAACAAAACGTCACTAGCCAAAGAGAGCGAAATGTGGTAAATAGCAAGCATGTAGAGCAAGGTGTTAGTAAATCAATGGCTAAACCACCAACCAAGGTTCCAGGCAAAGCCGACAATCGTCGTCAGAGCGAGAAGCAAAGCACAAATCAAAGTGAGGAAATCAGCATGGCAAATAGCAAGGCTCCCCTACGAACAATATCGAACAAGAATAAATCACAGTTGCCGCCAGATCAGATGAAGCGATCAAAAGTCCAGAATGAAGTCGTCCAATTCGACAGTCATTACAATCTCAACAGTTCAACAACAAACAAAAAGCCAATCAAGAGTACTACACATGTACCTCACAAAGTGATATTACCTACCGAATTACCATATCAGCCCCACGAGAATACGAAAAAAGAAAATGTCAAACGCGACAACAAGAGAAAAAGTGCCAAGAAAAGGGATTATAGTAGTGCAAGATTAGAAGACGATCCTGTCGTTATTCTTCCCACGGACATTGATCCAGAACCCATCAAAGAAAATCGCGCGGACAACGAAATCAACAACAGCAGCAGTCAACATATTAATAGTACTGAAGAGTATCCAGGACTATCCACTATTCTTCCGACAGATATTGATGAGGAACACTAGATTTGTTGATTTGTTATGGCTGCAAAAAGCGGAAAGAAAGGTATCACAAGTTTAGAGTCTCTGTAGTTACGATCCTCAAGAGGATGACATTTGATTGCCCCCATTACAGAGCAG
>Ga0100392_1002189_pt1 | contig 18159 bp, 10 predicted proteins | sample CryGeymeta201516_FD_81548 | JGI IMG/M metagenome (GOLD analysis project Ga0100392, IMG submission 81548) | Groundwater microbial communities from Crystal Geyser aquifers in Utah, USA - Crystal Geyser metaG 2015-16 | ecosystem: Environmental > Aquatic > Deep subsurface > Groundwater | place: USA... | reverse complement strand
TACTACTACTACTACTACTACTACTACTACTTGTTTTTTCTCGTCTTTTTTCTCCAAGTTTCTGCCGCTCTTGCAGCCACCACATCAGAATAAAGCATTCACTTACAGGATGTTTACCTTCAATCAAACGCACAAGAAGCAGCATGGGCATGAGCAGCCCGGCTCAGCCATATGATCATACCACCTTCTCGCCCATGCATGTATTGTGAGGCAAAAATATATAGTCTCTAATACCTGGTAGATCGCAGATGAGCGAGGCTCGAGCTAGAAAAAACTTCTGCTGCCACATGATTATGGTTTATTCATGTCGACAATGTCTCAGCCATTAAGATCAGAAAAGTACGTTTGGGCCGCTTGCAAACCATTCACACCAGCCACCTTTCCTCACATTTTCGAACCAAGAAATGCTTCAGCCAGAACGTTTTATGACCGACGTTAAATAAATGGCAGCTACTACCTGGTACCACGTAGTACTTTCGCTACTGTAAATCGGAAGAGTTGTATGGTACCAGGTACCAGGTACCAGGTACCAGGTTTGTCTGCGGGATCTAATTCGAACATTATTACCACCAGTATTAAAAAATAGTATCATGGAACCAGGCTAGCTTGAATGCTAAAAACAGCGCTTGATTACCAGTACTTTAGCTTGTCTCGCTCATTTTCACTGGTACTACTCTAGCTAGAGTAGTAATCGGAGTACAGTAGTTCGCAATTTTTTTTAACCAAGAGATGTTTCATCAGACAGCTTTATGACCAGCATTAGATGACACTTATTTTTAATCGGAGAGTATTGTGTCTGCTGGGTATTTAATACTGAAATGGAAATGCGCAATAAATCTACAAGGTGGTGGTGTACATTAATATGTACTAGTAGTACTACAGTACTACCGTAGCTAGCAGTACCTGGTAAATAGTGAGAGCGGTGTGTCTCTTGCCAGTTTGCGAAAAAGACCAAAACAATGTACTGTACTACTACCTGGTACTACGGTAGAGCGAAAAAGTCTCACAAGAAATGGCAGTCTGTCCACAGCATACCGTAAGAAACAAGCCTTTACAAAGTAAATTGCATCACGCGTTGATGAATTTGAAACTACAGTACTTGGCTTTAAGATGGAGATGTCAAATCAACAACGACAAGAACAGAATCAGCAGCCATTATCGATGGACAAGATACCATTCTTCCACCCAGAAGCATGCGATGATAATGAATCCGTTGAGGTAGTCGTGGAAGCCACCCAATGTTCCACCGATGTTTGCCTTAACGAAAGCGCCAGTCAACCAGCATCACCTCTCGTCACACATTCCGATCACTTCAAGGAGCAGCTCGACGAGCTAGAAGAATTCTGCATTGGATGTGGATGTGGATTAGTTGGTGCTATAGTGTCATTTGCATTCGTCACCTTTGGTACATCAGTTTGGTCTGTTATAATTTGGGGATTGGTGCTACCATTCTTGTTATTGGAAGTTGTTGAGGCATGGTTTCATTTTTCAGCTGCCACGCAAAAGCATGAGAGTCCATTGATTTGGAAACATGTACTCTTGCAAACAGCTCTCCGGAAACGTCTGGCACGACAATCTTATGGACAAGGGGTCCTCTCTGGCAGGGCTGTCTTAGGTTATTGTGCTTTACAACAAAGTTTAGCTGATATCACGGACTACATAATTACAGGATGCATCTATGTTCTTATCTGGATGGTTTGGATGATGCTATGCCGACACTACAATAATCTGCCACCGCAAGATTTTATTCAAAACGCAATCAGAACATCACCTGCTCCAAAGCAAAGAAGGATGAGCAGGAATACGTCACCTTCCAGTCGAAGCAGTACCAGACAGAAAGCTGCACCAAAATACAGAAAACTTCGCCGCGGTAGGAGTGCCATTTCTTATGGCAGTGACGACGACATGTCGCAGGTCGATTCCTCGGCACCACGAAGATTCCGACGAAAATTTATGAACAAGATCTAAAGCTATTGCATAATAATGGCTTTAGCTAGCCAAAGAGTGCGATTCCTTCCAACATTTTCCTCCTCCTTCCCAGGTCTCTACTAAGAGTTAGCAAGCAACTGATAAAAACGTTCTTTTTTATAGCAAATCCGTCGACAGCTACTTACCACTAGCTGCTCAGCGATTACATACTCGTACGTGTAAAAAATTGTTGTGTACTACTCGTGGTACTAGAGTACAAGTTTAATACCAGTACCTCGAAGCAGTCATAGTGATTTCCAAACGAATGCAGTATTCAAATCGGTCATTTTTAATCCGATATTTTGGAATCATCACCTTTCAAAAAATCGTTTCATATACTGTAGGGTCTTCCTAAAAAGCGAATTGTTAAATCTTTTCTGCAACCAGTCTCAAGATTGTAGAATCTTTACTTTGGGTGGTGTAAACTGTCGTATGCCAATTTTAAACCAACCCCTAAACTCATGATATAGCAGACTACTTATACTGACGACTAGTAGTAGACTAATACTGTAGTAGCTAGAGGGGCCCCCCCCCCCCGCCCCTACGACCATTACTACATAAAAGTGGTCCTGCCGGCGATTGTGGTGAAGTTTATTACTACTTTAGCTGACGACTGAGTCCCATTAAATCTGAATCCCGGGCTCAAAGCTCCCACGCCAACACTGTCGTTCTCTAGTACCATGTACAAGGTACCCAGTAGTCTCTAGCAGGCGTAAAAACGGTCAACATGATATGCACCATCTTTCTTCTGCGACGTCCCTTCAATTCTGACCTACTTTATTCATAGCCAAAACGAACAATAACTTTTTTTTACGCCACAAAGACAACAACCGCCAACAACTTCACCATGTCGGCCGCTATACTCATCGACCTGTGTTCTCCCCCCAACAAGAAAGAAAAGCTATTCGCTTCTACCAATGGTAAGGCAAAGCTCGAACACGAACAATCGAAGAAAGGATATATGCGCAATAGTCTGAAAACAACGGTGTCAAATGCTGCCACAGTTTTCAAGACAGCCAGTCTTCCAGCCACCAACTTGTACATCACCAACAATAACGACGACAACGATATTGCCATTATCGGAGGGGGGAGAAATGTCTTGACCGAGTTTCCTCATTCTCGTGAAGATTGTGTCTTGGTACCTTTTGCTACGACCCAAGATCCGTCGTTGGTTTGTCCCAATTGTTACTGTTACGTTTGTGATATTCCATCACAAGAGTGTCCCGTTTGGTACTCACATTGTCGCGCAAAACATGACGATAGTCGATGGAAAACCGAGCGTCAGGCAGTGGCCCAAGCCGGGGGACCGGTACCGTTCTATTTGGTTCATCCTAAACCGCCCCAACCTGGTCCTTGGAGAATTCTGAAAAGGTTGCGGCCGGTAAATATTTCAACATCTCCATCAGAACCGTCACGACACGGTCGTTGCCGCAATCGTCCTGACCCCGAGACTTATAGTATTGACGCCATCCTCAAGCAGATGGTAACTGTTTACCCATATGAGGTCACGCCGCCTCCAGTATTCACAACGCAGCTCAAACATTATCAGAAGCAAAGTCTAGCCTTTATGTGCGATGTCGAATCGTCGAATGATCCTACCACTTTGGGTATGGTCAGTGTACAAACCAGTATGAACCACCGAAATGTACCTGCGTCAACCTATCACACTCGCGGTGGTTGGCTAGCTACCGAAGTTGGAATGGGGAAGACGGCGATTGTTCTTGCGTTAGTGGCGTCTGACCAAGAACGACCTCTTCCTCGGTTGGTCGAAAACGAACGCTTGGAATCCTTGCAAGACATGACGCGACTTAAAGCTACAGTCGTTGTGACGTCCATATCTCTTCTGGGTCAATGGGAGGATGAGTGTCGCAAACACGCCCCTGGACTAAAGTGTCTACGCTACCACTCGACTTCCCGATCACCCTATGGAATGAACTTGCCACAACTAGACGTGGACGGGCCACTCACTGGTCTTCAAGACGCAAATATCATCATCACCACGGCGACGACCAATGCAGCAAAACATTTCTACAACCATTGCTTCAATCGCATCGTTATTGATGAATCCCAGTGCGTCATATATCAATCTTGAGTGTCATGCTTTTTTTACTTCCCCCAACCTAATTGTCTTGTTTTCATCTTACGGCACTGCAGTCTCCTTGGGGCATCGACATCTATGACACAAACACATTTGGCAGGGTTAAATGCAGAACGACGTTGGTGTGTGACGGCAACTCCCTTTGTATCCTGCCCCGACGATATCTATAAGCAGGGCCTCTTTCTCGGCTTCAATCGGAGCTTTCTAATTCATACGTTGGTGTCGGCGGTGGGAAGCAAGCAGTCGTCCAACCGTAACAAGGACGCGTTCTACGCCGGTGTTGACCTTTTGAAGAAGATAATGATTCGCCACACCAAGGATCAAGAGATCGGGGGAGCTCCCGCATTGGCCTTACCCGAATCCACTACTTTGCGACGATTGCTTGACATGACATGCGCCGAAAAGCAACTGTACGATGCTGGTAAATTGAAGATCACATGGGTGCGCAACAAAGGTGCAAGGCCCTTTACCCTTGATGCCCGAATCGCATCTCATCTTGTCCTAAAGGGTGAGAATGCCCCAACTAAAATTAATGCCTTGCTGCAGGATATCAATCGCGTTCGCATCAAGGATCCCAATCTAAAAGCGGTTGTATTTACCCAGTACAAGGATACGCACCAAGCTTGCGTAAAAGCTCTTCAACTAGCCGGCATTCTAACACATGAATTTTCTGGATCCACGAATGCATCGGCTCGTGACAAGGTCATTCGCCTCTTTCAAGAAAATACAGCTTTCCAAGTTTTTGTGGTTACTCTTAAATCCGGTGCCGTCGGTGTCACGCTGACAGCGGCAAGTCGCGTTTATCTCATGGAACCCTGCATCAATCCTGCTCTGATGCTTCAGGCAGCAGGTCGAGTTCATCGTCTCGGACAGACCAAAAAGGTCAAGGTCATCAAGTTTGCCTTCAAGAATTCCTTTGAAGCCAACATTTTACGATTTCACCGCAAGATGGCTGATGGGAGTGCTACAATGTCCGCGGATTTCGTGCCGCCCGGGAGCATTGAGATTCTTATGAAGGGCCTTTAAACACAGTAAAGTCTGCAAAAGCATTTTTTTCTCACGGTGCAATAACAGCGTTTGATACATAAAATATAATGTACTATACTAGTACTCAATTAATGAATCATCGCGCAATCTTCTTTCTATTTCTACTCAACAAAAAATCTAGGAGTACGAGGCTTTACACCTTGGTGAAAATAAGGATGACGGAGAGCATCATCTGCCGATATTCGATGCTGAGGATCCAGAGTCAATAGTTTTTTCAGTAAATCAAAGCCATTACTGTCCAAAAATGCCTGAGAAGATGAAACGGGAGCATTGATTGGAAATTTCTTGTATATGTCAGGTTGATCATCCTTGTTTTTTCTCCAACGAAACATGTTTGCATTGGGAAGTTGTTCAAATAGCGGCCAATTTTCCTTAGTGGGTACGCCTACCATTTGAAATATTTGATCCACTTGATCCAGTTCGCCTTGCCCTTGCATGATGGCATCCCGACAGATCAGTTCTCCAAACATGCAACCAATGCTCCACATGTCAATGGCGGGCCCGTACCGCGTTTCACCGAACAGTAGTTCGGGAGCACGATACCACAACGTAACGACCAGCAGTGTCAATTCTTGGGGCGGATCTTGATACCGTCGAGCCAAACCAAAATCACACAGGCACACTCGTCCCGATCGATGTACCAGAATATTGGACGTCTTGATGTCTCGGTGCAGGAGCCACTTGGAATGCATGTGTTGCATTCCCGCCAGTATCTGACGCAGTATATCCTTAAGTTCGGACTGTGCCAGGGCTTCGCGAGGATTGTACCGATCCATTCCCTGCTTCAGATCAAATTCCATAAACTCCATTACCATGAAAACCTTATCAAAGCTATCTCCCACAACCATTTCCCGTACTGTAACAACATTTTCGTGCGACATGGCCAACAGTACGCTACATTCTCGGAGTGCCGTTATAGGAAATCCCTCCTTGGTTAGGTCGTCGGGAAACTTGATCTGCTTGAGAGCCACAATTTCATTCGTGGCCAAATCACGGGCCTGCCACACCACACCGTACGTGCCCTCGCTAATGTGTCGAATTTGTTCGTACGTATCGTACACAGAACGACAGCCCTGCAACAATGGATTGTGCAATGGTAATAATAATGATGATATCGCTGCAGTATTGTTGTTTCTGTCGTTAGTGCTGCTGTTGGACTGTTTTTTCTTGGCAGTGGCAATACTAGCAGTACCTGCTGATGTTTCGTCTTTGGTATTATTGTTGTTGGATTCTGATTCCGATTCCGATTCCGAGCTGCTATCCCAGCGATCTCGCTTTCCCATGTTGCAAGTTAGTCTAGTAGTAGGGGTGTACGCTTCAAGGTTGTAGTCTATTAGAGTATATTTTTATTACGTCGTCCCACTGCTGGTTTGCGTAGTTCCAAGTTCCAACTTGCAGTGCGTGCCAGCCATGAATTAAATACAGTAATAATGTTTTTGCATGTTGTCGTTTGCTATCAAGAAGAAAGTGATGTGCGTCTAATTGAATCTTTTCGTCAGAGATTCTGTGCGTCAATGGTATTCCAAAAGTCACGGGACTGGAAGTCCTCTTGAATGTTCTCTTTTTCCCCACTCTTCTTATTTCCCGTCGTCGGTTGCAAAACCTAAATTTTCGTCCATCACAGGTGCGCCTCCACTCGACCTTTTGGGAATATATGTTGGTTGTGTACCTCTTATAACCGTGTATAGACTTTCAAAGATGTACTTGCACACATGCTTTCTGATCAGCAAAAAATTGTCGTTTTTAGAAGTTTCATCTTTCATCGTGTCGAAGCGATTGGTTGACTCACTGCCTTGTTGTCGACAGTCGACAGTAAACAACCCAAGACATACACCATGAGAAAAATATTATTTTTCCTACTGGCACTACGGGAAGGTATGATGATGTTGCTGATGCTGCTACTGCTGCTGCTGCCGATAAATAGTCTTGGTGATCAATCATCTCAACAATACCAAAAGAAGAGAATGGGAAACTTACGTACCACTGCGCGAATGGAACATCTCCTTCCCACGACGACGACAACGACGAGGAGGAGAAGTTTAACAAACGGTGCCGGCTTCTAGTAGCAGTCGAGTAGCTCAGCGCATGTATTCTAGTACGCATGTCACAGCGACCTACAACAACAATAACAAAAACAATATGGTGATACAACAAAGTAACACCAACATGGGTGATGACAACAAAGACAAAAATAGCAATAACAGTCCAAATAAATCGTTGTATCAAGTTTTTCATACACATCGACGAAAAAGAAACTTACAGGGAGCACGGGGAAACGGGTTCTTGGATCGAATATCCTTTACGTTGGGTGGCGACAATAATCACCGTAAAAGTCGATTCCGAAAAAGGAGAAGTAGTGGTTATCGTAGTGGCATTGGTGGTGGCGGTGGTGGCGGCGATGATGATGGTAGTCAGGATGAACCCTTTTATACAGGAATTTCAAAAGACGAAAGAGGCAGCACTGGTAAAGGTAAAAAAGATGAGGATGATCCTTTCTTTACCGGAAACTCTTACTATGGTCCAAAAGAATATCAGCTTCTTCCGTGCGAAGAACTAGTGTTAAACGAAGTTGATAATGACGTCGATCACTACTCAACCGATGATGATTTCTTTTACGACTATTACTACAACGAATATCAAGGGGGGAAGGGAAAGGGAGGCAAGGGAAGCAGAGGGCGTAGTGACGGCAGCAAAGGCGGCAGCAAGAGTAGCAAAGGAAGACGTTCGCGTATTAGTCGACAAGGTCGTGATAGGAGAGATTGCTTTCGATTGTTCCCTGATAGAAGATCGTTTGATTCGAAAAAAAATACGCCAGAGCCAACCAAATCTCTATCTCCAACAATCTCTAGTGAACCTACGCTGGCTCCTACCGTTCCAATGACACAGGCCCCAACTAATATCAGTCCATCGGGTACCCCAACCAATCCTCGTACCTCAGCACCAACAGCAGAGGGCCAGACATTAGCTCCCACCAAAATGGCAGCTGATCTTACCTTTGCTCCAACCGCAGCTACAGAAGCACCCACTGCTGTTACCAATGTGCCTACAAAAATGGGTGACACCATTTCTCCAACAGCCATGACTACTGCACCACCAACATTGCCACCCACTGCATCCACAGAAGCACCCACTGCTGTTACCAATGCACCTACAGAAATGGGTGACACCATTTCTCCAACAGCCATGACTACTGTAGCACCAACATCACAACCCACTGCATCCACAAAAGCACCCACTGCTGTTACCAATGCACCTACAGAAATGGGTGACACCATTTCTCCAACAGCCATGACTACTGAACCACCAACATTGCGGCCCACCGCATCCACAGAAGCACCCACTGCTGTTACCAATGCACCTACAAAAATGGGTGACACCATTTCTCCAACAGCCATGACTACTGTACCACCAACATCGCCACCCACTGCATCCACAGAAGCACCCACTACTGTTACCAATACACCTACAAAAATGGGTGACACCATTTCTCCAACAGCCATGACTACTGTACCGCCAACATCGCCGCCCGCTGCATCCACAGGAGCACCTACAAAAATGGATGAGACAGTTGCGCCTACAGTAACTTCTTCAGAAGTGCCAAGTGTGGCTCCATCTGTACCATCGGAAGTGCCAAGTCTGGCTCCATCTGCACCAGGAGATACAATAGCCCCTACAGTGCTAGACGTCACGACGAATGCTCCAACGACCCCAGAAGGTACAACAGCACCCCCGACAGTTCTAGAGGATTTGACAAATGCTCCTACAGGAAAAAGTGGAACTGAAGCTCCAACAATTGCAAGTAAAACCGGGGCCCCAACAACTGAAGATGAAACGCAAGCCCCGACAAGCGTAAGTGAAGTCCCTAGTGTTGCGCCGACTTCTACTTCCAGTACACAGGCTCCTACTGTGATCGTCACGGAGGCACTACCAACCGATACCACGCAGGCACCCACGAGCAGTCAAGCACCATCGAACAATAATAATATGATGACTCCGACCAGAAGTCAAGAACCTTCGAACAATAATAATATGAAGACTCCGACCAGAAGTCAAGAACCTTCGAACGATAATAATATGATGACTCCGACCATAAGTCAAGAACCATCGAACAATAATAATATGATGACTCCGACCAGAAGTCAAGCACCTTCGAGCAACAGTCAAGCGCCGACACTCAAAGCAATGCCATCTTTGAGTTCCAATCCCTCCACCGCGACAGATGCAGATGAAATGGCCGACGAGGATGATACAGCAATGATGGCAGACACGAGAAATACGGCGACCAATCCTCCTGTATCGAATCACGAAAACGACCAAAATGAGGGTGAAGCGCACTCGCTGGTAGTTGCAGAAAACGAGTATGAGGATGCTTTGATACTCCAATCGGATGCTGCTGCTAAGGGTAAGGAAAGTCAGGAATTCACGGCTAAGACAACTTCGGACAATCAAGGAATGCTGGCTGCCGTCATGGAAGCATTGGGTGGGGATACATAGTTACAGTATTATCATTTTATTTTGGGTTTTGGGTATTTTTTGTTTTACACAATGATAATAATATTTTTGCTTTAAAAAAAAAATCAACTCAAACCTTCTTTATTTTATGGTTTGGTATTTTGCTTTTCCGTACACTGAGATTTCAGTCCCAAGTGGGACTAGCTAGCTTCAGTCGAATTACCGTAGTCACACCAGTAGGCTCAACCAACATTTTTTCCTTTCTCGCAGTCTTGCTGTGAGTGACAAAGAAAGCTCAACAGCGAAGAACAAAGAAGGTCCATTAAAACAGCAGATCACATCAGCTATCTGATACTGGTAACTGGTATCTGATGGCATAGGTAGTACCAGAATTTATTTGCATAATATTACATTCACTTCATCGCGATCAATCGTAGTAACAGAGCATCTTAAGTTAAGCTGTCTTATCCTAACCAGAAGGATCAGAGAACAGCGGCATATTACATTATTTGCCTACAAAGACACAGTATTCCTAAGAGAATATACTCTTCTCTATACTCTACGGGTAATAAGCATGTACCCCTGGAATCGGCAGAAAATCGACACCAGTCGCGGACCAGTCGGAGATTACAGCAATCTCCGGAAACCGCTCGATCGTCCTCCCAAGGACATGGAATGGAAGTACGATGAGACTCATTCGGACAAGTGGATCTTGCAACGCATAGGTAACGACGAAACTAATACTGCTAGGGGTAGTAGTAGTGGTAGTGGTGGAAGCAACGCTACAGACTCGCAAGGCGAGGCAAAGAAATCGGACATTGCCAATAAGGTAGACCTACTGGTCGAAGGTAAAGATTATTTAAAACATGTCGTGCTGCACGACGTTGATACCTTCCAAGGCTTGTGTTTGCGATACAAGATCCAGGCGGTCGACCTGCGACGGGCGAATGGTGGATTTAGTGGTACGAATCTCCGTCTGGCACCTCCCATCTTGTACATTCCATTGAAGGGATGTCCAGTCCGTCTCAACATTCGTGCACAAGATAAAACATCCAAGGAATACAAGGTTCATTCCCTGTTGGCCGAGTTTCCACGATTGCAACAATCCGAAGCCAAGGCGTACTTGGAATTGTCCAACGGTGATTTGGATGCAGCCCGTACCGAAGTTCGGCACGACTTGGAATGGGAAAAACAGCAACAGAAGCAGCAACAACAACACTATCGGTTGGCGGTGGAGGAAGAGAATAAAAATATTGTTCACGTTCACGTCGGAGTTCCAGTATCGGACCGTAATCACGAATTGGAGTTGGAAATGAAACCCTTGATGCAGTATAGGTGAAATACAGAACTTTATCTATAAAAAGTACCTTTTTTGTGTGGTGGAAAGATTTTAGGTATTGTAGTACACCAACAGTTAAGCGAACAGGGCAATGTTTCACCGCGCGGAACACCGTCAAAGGTCATGGTATCGGTATCGTTTGTAATGGATCATTGTCCGTGACATTTGCTCTCAAAAGCTGGTGGATGGATGGATGGATGGATAGATGGATGGATGGATGGATGGATGGGGGGCAAGAAGTGTGCCTTTTTTACCTCTCTTTGATTTTATAAGCAGTCCGGTTTCGAAGGAATTGACCATAATTCGAATCGTACTGGGGATCATTCTTTTTCTTCTTTTTACTAATGTACTCGTCAACGAATAAAAATTTCCATTCCTCGTTATCTTTGGGTGATTTTGTTGTATCGGGCGGTAGTCCAGCACCTTCCAACAGTTGCATAGCAGTAGCGTGTCCGTAATACTTTAAAAATCCTTCTAACCACGGTACAATATCTGTACATTTACCTCCAACCGAACTGCCACTATGAGTGGCTCGAAATTCCCATGCCTCACGGGATCGTTCGGCACCCTTACGACTGTCGTTGCGAAAGCTGTAGGTTTCCCATGTACCAACATAATGATGTATCCGTACCAATGTATTGTGGTTTAAATCACGAATACGTTTCGGATCACGACAATAGTCTTGAAAGGGACGATGTGGATTTACAGGATGCGAAAAGAATGATGACTGTTGTTGTGATTTGGGAATATCAATTCGTTTGAGATCGACAATGGTCTTACCCAATCCATTGCGATCAAAATCTGTAGCATCGGCATGATAAAACCATCTCATCGTATCCAATTGTTGTACCAATTCTTGTGGTAGTGGTGGCATGTTGTTGTCGATGTGGTTGTCGTTGTGATTGTTTTTGTCCCGCAGAATAATTGAAGCTTTCGAGAACGAAGAAGACATCGACGAATCGTACGAATCTTGTTGTGTCCCGAACAACCACCTTGGAATAGAAACGCAGGGACTTTGAAATTGTTTGTATTGTGCTGCTGCTGCTGCTGCTGCTACGGATGATGTTGCTTCTAAAGCGGTTGCCTTTTGTGCTGTCGTTTGCAAATACTTTAGTATACCACCCGGAGTTGACATGATTTCGTAATGTTGGTCGGCATTCCATATTAATGGCTTTGTGGAATGAGCATGATCAACCGTTTTGCTGACGTTGTTGTTGTTGTTATTGTTGTCAACGACGACTAAATATTCATCAACATCAATCAATAATGTCCACGTTTTAATCCCCCATTGAACATCTAATCGTTGTAGACAGTACTGGTAAAATGCTTTCTGTCGTACTCGATGAATTTGTGTCAAATGTTTTCGTGTTAAATTGATCATTTGTTGACGTTTGTCCAACATTCGATTTCCCATAAAATCATCATCACCCACAATTTCATATTGCAGTTGCTGTTGCTGCTGCTGTTGTTGTTGTACTGTTATTCTGTTGTTGTACCGATCTAAAATGTAGCTCGGATTTTGTGTCGTCGATCTTGGATCTACTGCTACAATCAAGTATCGAAGATTGGTAGTAAAATGATGATACGCCAACCATTCTACCAATCGATGATTGTCATCCATAACCAAAAGACAAGCCGCAGCAGAAGCATTGGAAGCATTCGAAGCAGCAGCTTTTTTGTTGTTGTTGTTAAAGTCGGTAGTAGTAGTCGTAGTAGTAGAAGGAGTGTACGGGATGGCAGCAGCAACAACAATAGTGTTTGTGTTTTGAATCTCTTGAAAGACACCAAGCATCCAGTAGTTTATACCTAAAAAGAGAGTGAAAAAACAACCCATCACAATGGCATAAAGTAGTTTACATCTCGAGACATGATTATTTGTGGCTATTGATGTTCTTTGGTTCATCAACGACGACGAAATGACGGATGGTAGTTGTTGTTGTTGCTGCTGTTGTAGTGGTACAGCCATTTTATAAACGTTCTGTTTCAAACAAACCAACCAACCGACAAAAGTCAAAGAAGATTCGTAGGCTTCCTTTTTTTTTTGGCTGTTGGATGTTTCCAACAAACACTGTATTATTTTTTATCTTATTTGAAACATGCTGCTCTTCGAGGCGAAAGCCAAGCTGTGCTGTGATGACTATTTTGCTTTTCCTTGACCTGGATGGAACAAAGAAGAAATTCGGTTGCTTGGTTCTTGGTTGGGTCCAGTCGTTGGTGTTGTGTTGGTTGTCCAGTCCTTCACCAAACGTCCAACAAAATAATTGTAAAGTACTGTCAAATCTCTTTTATTTGCTACTTATTACTCTAGTATTAGTATTAGTATTAGTATTAGTATTAGTATTAGTAGTAGGAGCAGCAGCAGAAGTGCAAATAGCTTCTCCTCTGGGGCGTTGTTGTATTTTTTGTATTAGGTACCGTATTAGTAGTAGTTTGTGTCCATGCCCGACACCAGCGCCTTTAGCTTTCCATCGACCAGAATGAGTACTTAAATAATCGAAAGCCAAAAAAAGAAAGGACAATATTCTCCCATCCACCTGGGCCAGGCATTAGTCATCGAACTGACTGATTCAATCGATAGTACCTGGTAGGAGCTACCAGTCAATAAAAGCTACTCCGAGTATTTCATTTTTTACGTACTATTAAGGATTCAGGGAGTCGGAGACTCTGCCTCATCAAAAATTATACAGTAATAAAATAGAGATATATTATGAATCAAAACATACACACTAAATCAAGAATTTTCGATTCTGCCATGAAAGATACTTCGGGAGCACTACGTACGGAGTAGTCTAGTACGAAGAATAAGAAAGATCCCATCATTACTTTTGTATCATTTAATAATACTATTGTTTGTTGTTATTGTTATTGTTGTTGGTGTTGTTGTATCCTCCAAGATGATGATTGCCCGTTGTTCAACAAGATTCGTCTTTGGTCAATCATTCCCCAAAAATAATAATAGGTTGGTATCACGATCTCTTGCCTTGTCCTTCTTATTGATGCCCGTTGCCTTTACCGTTTCGAATTGTTCTGTCGCCACCGAAAATGAAGTACGAGATAAGGCGAGCAAGAACAACAATAATCACAATAGCAGAAGCACAACAACAACAACTACAACTGCTACAACTCAAAAGCAGATCAATGACAATGAAAATAATAAAGGTAATAATTCATACAGCAGTAGTAAACAGAAGCAAGAAGGATTTTGGAAAAGTGCAGAAGGATCTCAATTTATCAAAGAAGTGCTTTCGAACACGCAAGGAGAAAAACCAAGTATTGGTACACTGACAGAATCTGCCAAAAACAAACTTTTGAATGTCAAGGACAAGATCATTGCACCGCTCATCCAAAGCAAAAATGTCAGTGATTATCTGGATTTGACAAAATCGTTTTCATCGTTGCTTTCGGGCAACGACAAGAAAGATGCATTGGACTCCATTGTGTCACAAGTACAAAGCACCGCCGAACAGGGCAGTGGTGGTATAACCGATACGTCTGGATTTTCTTCCATCTTGTCCGTGATGCAAGAACATACCGAAAAAATTCAAACCATATTGGATAACGAATTTGGACATATCGATTTTTCGTACTTTACCCCCGCTGCTCTCTGGTACTATCTCGAACGCGAAGACGAACGCAAAAATCCAAGTTGGAAGCGGTTGCAACACCGCTATCACAAGACCATTGATATTACCATGGTGGAAGATCTGAACAAATCCTTGAATTTGGCGCAACTTGCTTACTGTGATTCTTCTGAAGAATTAAAAAAGGGTCTAAAGGCCAATGCAGCCATGCCCTTGGAACTGCTCTATTATCAAATGGAAAGCAAGCCCAGTCAGCCGAGTCACTTTGTGGCCGTCAAGAAAGGACAGTCTTGGTGGAGCAATGCTCTCGAAGTGGTCATTGTTGTTAGAGGGACCAAAACGATATCAGATGCCTTGACCGACGCTGTAATGGAGGCTGTTGACTACCGCGATGGTAAGGCACACGCCGGAATTGTTGAGTCCGGGAAATGGCTTGCTCGAGAACACGCCGATCTATTTGAACAGCTCAAGGCAAATTCAGACAAGAAGAAGATCAAGTTGACACTGATCGGGCATTCGTTGGGAGCAGGGGCTGCTGCTATTGCTGGAATGGAACTGAAGGATCAGAAAGATATGGACGTGAATGTCGTTGGTTTTGGATGTCCTGCATTGGTTTCAGAAAACCTTTCCAAGGCATCTGAGGACTATATTACAACCGTCATTTGCGATTCTGATGTCGTTCCGCGACTGAGTGGTGCTACTATTGCCAATGCTGCCCTTGAGATTATGGAATACGACAGGTACCCGAAATTGCTGCGAGATATTCAACTTGCCGTTGACGCGCTTGGAGAATATTCTCCTCAAATTGCCACAGAGGACAGAAAGAAACAAGCAATGGAGTACATCGAATCACTTTCGGAAGACATCAAGACAAAGCTGCTCAAACCCAAGACGAAAGATCGTGTAGCTCCAGTGTTGTTCCCGCCGGGAAAGTGCGTTCACTTGTATCGTGATGGACACTCCACGTCTGGAAGCATTTCACCTTGCACGTTCTTCGGTGAGATTGATGTTACTCGAACAATGGTCGATGATCATCTCATTCCCACAGGATACGGCAAAATGTTCTTGGACATTATGCGTCGTGACGATGAACATTTCACTTTCGACGGCTATGACGATGGAAAGAAGTAGGTCCTCGGGGGGGGGGAGACGGGAGCAGTCATCACATTAGTTTCTGAATTATTTTTAAAGTTGCTGTGATATTCATGTTATCGTCAAGGACAAGAAGAGGTTTCGTGTCTCCTTGGAGGCTTGTTATTACCACACATTGATGGTATTCTTTAGCAAGGTATTTGTAGCCTGATTTTCTTTTACCATTGAGAAAAGTCAGTTGTTTACGACGTAGTCGGAGACGAGTTCGAAATAGGGTTAAGTTTAAGTTTCAAGGTTACTACCCTAAAAATCTGCTGCTTGAATTGCAGTTTCAGCATGCGTCATCCAATCGGCCACGTGGAAAATCACAGTGATGATCCAATCAACTACTGCCAGTAGTATTAGACTACAGCATTACTAGAGTGCCACTTTAGTCTACTACCAGCTAGCTACCAGGTACAGTACCTGGTACTACTACTGCCTTATTTGAGAACTGTACAAAATGAGGCTTGAAAGTTTTCGAATTTACAGCGTACACCTGCCTCCGTGGTGGTGCTACTGTACCTGGGTACTACTGTAGCTACCTGGAAGTCCAGTAGTCTACATAGCAATAGTACCCAGAGAGTTCCAAGGGAAAAGGAAAGACACGGATAGGACAGTCGAAATTTCAATTACATTCTGAAAGGAAAAAAATAATCAAATTCAATTAATTCGATCAAAATGGTACTACGAATGCGTTCTCGTAGCGCTGTTGTATCTTCCTTACATTATGTTGCATCGGCTTTGAGCATACTTCTTTGTCTCGTTGCCAAACATGGGACAACTACGGGCTTTCAAGTGAAATTACCGTCATTGGCACCACCGTCATTACTAGTACCAAATGATATTGACAGTCGACGATATCTACTACCAGTTGATTCTTCTGCTTTGGATTCTTTCACCACAACTGTCGTGTCAAATCCATCGGAATGGTTGGGCATCTCGTCTTTCTTTACCATGGCCAAGAATATTCTTCCAACGGATCTGTACATGGATGCTCTCGTTTCTCATCCCCTCATAACTAAAATGATGACTGGTGCTACGTTGGCTCTGACGGGTGATTTTGTTGCACAAACTCGTGTTCCTGTCGCCACCACCACCACTAACGACGACGACAATAGGAATGTGGTAGCCTACGACAAACGACGAGCTGTATCCTTTGCTATGTTCGATTCGGTTTATCGTGCCACTCAACACGTATTATATCCACTGGTGGTCCAAAATTGTCGAGGACAATTCATAGTATCATTATCATCATCCATGGTATTATTGTCAATCGGCAACAATGAGGCAGTAACAACTACAGCAACTACAATTACTCCCGATATTGCTGCCGCCATAGAACAAACACTGGTCAGTCAGTTAGTGATTGTTCCTTTGTTTTATTATCCTGTCTTTTATGCTGTGACCAGTTACGTACAAGGTTTGAACTGGAACGAAACAGTAGAACGAGCTCAAGAAACATTTTTACCGTTGATGAAACGCAATCTACTATTTTGGATTCCTGTTCAATTTGTCCAATTTTCGTGGATTCCGGAAGATTTGCAAATCCCCTTTTTGTCTGTTTGTGGATTGTGTTGGACCATGATTTTGAGCGTCATGGCAGGATCGGCAAAGTCCTATCATGCGCCAACCACGGCAGCAGCAACCAATGATGATGATGATGATGATGCTACGTCTGTGAATACAATCAGTGACAGTACCAATGGCAGCACTGATAATGACACCACCACAACGGATATCTACTGCGTAACAGGATTTGAAGATGGTTGTCACATTGATGAGAACGAATTGTTTCCCGAAACGACTATGGAAGATGTCACTCATGAATTGGAAGATATTGCTGAGCATATGACGTCTGAATTTCAACATGTCCTGGAGGACCTGACGGTTGGCAACAGCAATAAGGATCACGACTGCCACGAAGAACAAGACAGTGTTGTTGTGCGAAAAGATAAAGTTTCAACGAGGAAATAATAATAAATCAAATTAATTATAGTCACACAGACAATGGCTACTGATCGTTTGCTGCTACAGTAATTTTGTATTTTGGAGCTTATCAACGGCATAGCGCCAAACCATTTTGAAAGAATTCTTTTTTTAAACTGTGTATCATTATCATCATGGCGTTGGTTTCCAGCTTGCTGGGCAGCTTGCTTGGAGTAATAGACTAAAATGCGCTTTATTTGGGTCTACCTTTGTACAAGAAACAAGAATTGCCCTCATTTCCAACTCATTACATGCAGCAATGGTTTGAAAACGATATAAAAAAGCCAGAGCAGAATGGATACTGTAGACTGTATGGTAGCAGTTAGTGGATGGATGATACTTGATACCCTACTACTGTACTAGCTACTGTAGCTAGTAGCAGCCAAAACACTGTTTCATAGAATAAGTCTACTCTCAACTCTGCTACCAGGTAGAGTAGCTAATCAAATTAAGCCCAGGTGGACTACCATAGGACTCAGGAGTTAGGTCTCTCTCTATTAGGTCGTGTGCCTATGCCTGCTTCCTATCCACACTATAGTCTCTAGTCATAATAT